>LSQX01064512.1_pt1 | contig 14941 bp, 12 predicted proteins | sample 654561 | NCBI WGS metagenome assembly LSQX01 (sample SAMN04489861, study PRJNA283612) | anaerobic digester metagenome | isolation source: 4 biogas reactors fed with cattle manure at either 37C or 55C with and... | place: Denmark: Kongens Lyngby | collected 2014 | reverse complement strand
TCCTTTGAGGCAATTTCCCGGCCAAAGTATCAATTATATTAGCTCTTGGATCGCCACTACCTGTAATCCTCATTGCCTGATAAACATATGACCTTCCAGACAACGGATCCCTTATTGCGCCTCCAAGGCAGGTGGAAGCTCCACCAAACGGCTCTACCTCAGTCGGGTGGTTGTGGGTTTCATTCTTGAACATCAGAAGATAGTCTTCCTCTTTTCCATCCACATCCACCTTGATTTTAATGCTGCATGCATTCACTTCTTCGGATTCGTCCAAATCTTCAAGATAACCATGCTTTTTCAAATATTTCATTCCTATGGTGGCCAGATCCATAAGACTAATGTCTTTTTTGTCTTCCCTGTCACCATATACATCTTTTCTTGCCATAAGGTAATCTTCAAAAGTCTTTTTTATTACGCTGTTGTCTGGCAAGACCACCTCAACAAGTTTTGTATGGAATGTGGTGTGTCTGCAGTGGTCAGACCAATATGTGTCAAGGACTCTGATTTCGGTAATTGTAGGATCTCTTCTTTCAGTATCCCTGAAATAGTTGCGTACATAAACTAAATCTTCCAGAGACATGGCAAGACCAAGCTTGTTGTAAAGCTTTTCCACCTTGTCATCGGACATAGCTATAAATCCTTCAAGTTTCTCTATTCTTGAAGCAGATTTTGTTTTCGTATCAAGGGATACTGGTTTGGGCTGTGTATCCTCTCTTAAATCCAGAGGATTGATAATATATTTTTTAATTTTATCTATGTCGGTTTTTTCAAGATTTCCGGTTAGAACGTATACTATTGCAGTTTTAACGATAGGGTTGTCACGTGGTGCAAGAATTCTCAAACATTGCTCGCAGGAATCAGCTCTTTGATCATATTGTCCTGGAAGTAGTTCAACGGCAAAAACATAATCATTTTCACCAACGTAAAATTCCTCTTCGTAAACAATATCTGCGTTAGGCTGTGAGAATATTGTCGTTTTTGCTATATCAAATACAGAATCGTTCAAATATTCAACATCATACCTGTTCAATATTCGTACATTATCGAGATTTTTAATACCAAGAGTTGATTTAAGGTCTTTAAGTAGTAATTGTGCTTCCACATCCAAACCTTTTTTCTTTTCGACAAACAATCTTCTGACAGTTGAGTTCATTGTTTAACCCCCAAAAATGATATAACGTACTCAAATATTATACATTAATTTACTGTGAAATACAAGAAATTAAAAAAGAACTGCCGTGTGTAGGCAGCCCTTAAAGATTATTCGGTTCTCAATGCTATAACCGGATCTTTCTTCGAAGCAATCTTCGAAGGTATGAGTCCTGCAATCAATGTCAGGAACATGCTGATAAGAACAAGTACTATCGCTCCACCTATCGGCAGTGTCGCTCTTAGAGCCTCTATTCCTGTTAGATTTAAGAGTATTATGTTTACTATTACAATCAGGAACAGAGTAATCAGAATACCCAGTGCACCGGCCACAAATCCGACTATCAAAGTCTCTGCATTAAATACTCTGGATATGTCTTTCTTGGATGCTCCAATTGCACGCAGTATACCAATTTCCTTCGTTCTTTCCAGAACCGAAATGTACGTAATTATGCCTATCATGATTGACGAAACAATCAGGGATATTGCAACAAAAGCCATAAGTACATAGGATATCGCGCTAATTATTGTGGTTATAGATGACATAAACAGCTCTATATAATCCACATAGGATATTTTATCATTCTCGGACACCCCTCTGTTGTACTTCTTTATCATGTCTGCAATCAACTGTTTGTTTTCAAAAGTTGTGGCATAAAGGTTTATTGTAAATGGATCCTCCAAATCCACATATCCCAGAAGCTTCAAGTTGTCTTCAAGCGTGCTCTCAGATTCCGTTGCCGGCATCAGGTTTTCAAATACATACAGGTACTGTTCTTTTGTAAACTGTGCATTATCAAACAAGTATACCAGCTGTTCCGATGGAAGTGCTCCAAGTTCCTGCTGTACTTGCTTGGCATATTCCATGGAAATGGAAGCTGCAAGTATCTGTGAAGCATACTCGGTTCGTGTTTCTTTGTCCATGTTTTCAACATATGCTGCAATCTGTTCTTCGTCAAGACCCATTTGCTCAGCATATGCCTTTACAAGCATTTGCTTTATCTCTTCCTCGCTCATTGACCTTAGAGTTTGCGTTACAGCACTTTCAAGATACTCACTGCTTGGTACCGACATGATTTTAATATACAATGCAGCTTTCTCCATATTATCAAGAGCGGCGAAATACTCATTCACCTTGATGATTTTTTCTTCTTCCGTAAGTTCCTCCGCCTCTTCGTTCTTGAATGGAAGACCTGTAATTACATCTATATCCGGATTTGCAAGCTGTTCCTTGACTATCTCCCTGCTTGAAGTTTCATTGATAACAAACTCCGTTAGTTTTGAAGTATACCCTATTCCTCCGCTGATTGATGTGGCTACCGCGTCTTCCTTCGGACGAAGGATTCCCACTACTTTCAAGTCAACAGAAGCATTGTCATAAAGGAAAGCAAGCCCCGCCTCTGTCTCACTCAAGTCCACATACCTGCCATTATCCTGTTTTTGATATTTGTCTGCATTCAATACCACCTTGAAGGTCATTTCGCAGATTTCTTCATATGACCAGGAATCTCTGAGGTCAAGTTCAACCGTTTTTCCTTCAGCACCTGCCATCATGATTTTCATCATCTGTTCTTCGGTTATGAATCCCAGTGAGAACAATACCATGTCGCTTATTTCATTTTTCTCGTCAACGATAAGTACTATTTCATCATGGTTTTCTGGCATCTTGCCATAAATAACATCATACTGTTCGTAGACGGTATCTGCTATGGTTTCGCCATTCTTTCCAGGCATTATTTCCTGCCATACATTAAAGCTTGAGGAAAATGGACTGGAGTATCTGTTTTGAGAAGAACCTCCCCCCATGAATCTGTTCATCAATTCTTGTATGTCGGATTTAAATATTTTGCCTTCAACATCTTTTGAGTAAATGTTCAGGTTCAAATCATACATGTATTGTATAGAAGACAGAAAATCAAGATTATTTGCATTTTCTTCAAGATACTTCTTGAAGGCCTTAAGATTGTTTTTCCTGGTTTCTGCCGTGTTCAACTTGTTTACAAGCTCTGCCATAACCGGATTTGGATACACTGCATCAAGCTCATGTTCCTTGTCATCATCATTCTTTTTAGAGATGGTTTCCAGTAGAGCTGACAATTCCATAAACTCAGATTCCAGTGTTATCGGATAACTGGACAATGTATCTCTCTGCACCATGTCTATATACGACTGAACTCCTGTGGATACCGCCATAATAAGTGCAATTCCAATTATGCCTATGGAGCCGGCAAAGCTGGTCAAAAATGTTCTCGTCTTCTTCGTCAACAGATTGTTAAGCGATAGGGACAGTGCAGTAAAGAAGGACATGGAAGTTTTCTTTTTGCTTTCCTTCTTTCTCTTCTTTTCCTTTACCGTTTCCCCTATTTCAATTGTAGATCCTTTGTAAGGGTCTGAGTCGCTGACAACATGACCATCCAAAAGTCTGACAATTCTTGTAGCATAACTGTCAGCAATGTCTGCATTATGGGTAACCATAACTATAAGTTTGTCCTTGGATATCTCTTTCAACAACTCCATTATCTGTTTGCTGGTTTCAGAATCCAAAGCACCGGTAGGTTCGTCAGCCAGAATTATATCAGGATTGTTCACAAGGGCTCTTGCAATTGCAACCCTTTGCATCTGTCCTCCGGACATCTGGTTCGGCTTTTTGTATATCTGGTCGCCCAGCCCTACCTTCTCCAGCGCTTCAACAGCTCTTTTCTTTCTTTCCTGTTTTGAAACACCTGAGAGGGTAAGGGCGAGCTCCACATTTGATAAAACAGTTTGGTGTGGTATAAGGTTATAGTTTTGGAAAACGAAACCAACTCTGTGATTTCTGTATGTATCCCAGTCTCTGTCTGTAAATTGCTTTGTTGATTTATTATCTATTACAAGGTCTCCGGATGTATACTTGTCCAATCCTCCGATAATATTCAATAGTGTTGTTTTTCCACATCCTGATGGTCCCAGGATGCAAACAAATTCATTTTTTCTAAACTTGATATCAATACCTTTTAACGCTTTAACTTTGAAATCGCCTATGACATAATCTTTTGTAATGTTTTTAAGTTCAAGCATATACTAACCCCTTTCCATTAATGAACAACAAAGCATATTATGCCAGTCATTTCTCAACTGAATCTCAACAAAAATTGATTTTATCAAAAGTTTATACTTTCCTTAGATATTTGTTGTAAAATGTAACATGTAGTTAAGGAGGAATACAAAGTGGTTAAGATTTTGGTAGTTGAAGATAACAAAAATGCCCGCATATTGATGGAAGATGTGCTCAAGGAAAATGGTTATACGCCAATACTTGCAAAGGACGGTTTGGAGGCTCTTGATGTACTGGACAAGCAGCATGTGGACTTGATCATTTTGGACATTATGATGCCAAACATGGATGGTTTTAAATTTACAAAAACAATAAGGAGTGCTAATGTCAATACACCAATATTGATGGTTACAGCAAAAGACACACCTGGTGACATCAAGAAAGGCTTTTTGCTGGGTGCTGATGATTACATGGTTAAACCAATTGACATGGAAGAAATGCTTTTAAGAATTGCCGCCATTTTAAGGAGAGCCAAAATAGCCAACGAACGCAAACTTGTAATTGGCAACACAACCCTCTATTATGACAAGCTGCTTGTGGTTGACAGCAAGGGAGAAAGGTATCTTCCACAAAAAGAGTTTCTGCTCCTCTTCAAACTGCTATCCTATCAGGGAACCATATTTACAAGAGCCCAGCTGCTGGATGAAATATGGGGAATGGACAGTCGGTCTGACTGGCACACAATTGATGTACACATAAGCAGATTGCGTGAAAAATTCAAGGATAACAATGATTTTGACATAGTTACTGTCAGGGGACTTGGTTACAAGGCGGTGAAGATATAATGCTGAGGATTAAGACATTGCGCGGAAGGACCACCCTGTTCGTATTGGTTATCATGCTATTGTCCGGTATATTGACAACTCTGATAGGAGTAATTCTAAACTGGCTTGACCTTCTTTACTACCCTACAATCTGGGCGCCGATTATAGTGCTGTCGGTCAGCAGCTTGCTCGGTACCCTTTTGGCCCATTTTCTGGCCAACTTCATATTGAAACCTATAAAAGATATTGCAAGAGCCACAAAAGAAGTAGCCAAGGGAAATTTCACAGTACAGGTGGACGACGCAAAAACCATCGGTGAAATTGAAATGCTAATAAAGGATTTTAACAAGATGGTGAGAGAGCTTGCCAGTATTGAAATGTTCAGGTCCGACTTCATAAGCAATTTTTCCCACGAGTTCAAAACACCTATTGTTTCAATCCAGGGTTTTGCAAAGCAGCTCCAAAAGGAAAACATTTCAGATGAGAAAAAGAAAAAATATATTGAAATAATTGCACAGGAAAGCGAAAATCTTGCAAACTTGTCAACAAACATACTCTACCTGACAAAACTGGAGTCTCAAAACATAGTAACGGACAAGACCTCTTTTTCTTTGGATGAACAGATAAGACATAGTGTAATTCTTCTGGAAAAAACATGGACCAGGAAAAATCTTCAGATAATACTTGATTTGGACCCAATAACATACCATGGCAATAAAGACATAACCGAACAGCTTTGGACAAACCTTCTTAGCAATGCTGTAAATGCATCCAAGGAAAATGGTAAAATCGAAATTACTGCGAAAGAAAAAGAAAATGAGATTATTGTAAGCATAAAGGATTATGGAGTTGGAATGACAAGCGATGTATTATCCAGAATTTTTGACAAATTCTATCAGGGAGATACAAGCAGAACTTCGTCCGGCAACGGACTCGGCCTTCCAATGGTAAAGCGTATAGTTGAACTTTGCAACGGCAAAATCCATGTAGAAAGTGAACCCGGCCGCGGGACAAGATTTACCATCTCTTTTCCGAAAAATATGAGGTAACCCTATGAATGAAAGAACAAGAATCAGGGATCTTGCAAAAGAGACCCTTGAATATGCCCTGTCTGATGAAATGCAGAGAAGACGAAAACTATGGACAAATCACAACAGCCTTGAATTTACTCGTCCTCCTGTGTATGTAGTACGCGCAATCCCATTTCATGAATTCGTTGATATAAGTGAAATAAAGTGTCAGACTCCTGCTTTAAGAAGTTTGGAAACAAGCTTTTTGATAAACCGATACCGCATGAGATTGTATGATGACACAATTATTGAACCGTAGGTTGTCGTGCGTGCACATTTTAAGTCTTCGCCTTTGGGTGTCTATGGCCTGCCAGCCCATTTAAGCGAAAAGGTTCCAGGAGGCGCTGCCAAATTCATGCCTTCAATATTGCAAGAAGAAGATATTGAAAAGCTACATGTTATGGATTATGAAGTAGATGAAAAGGTTACAAAAGAAAGATTTGATTTTCTCAATGATTTGATTGGCGATATTTTACAGTAGAAGTAGACAGACAAGGTATTCTTTGCTCCATGTGGGCCAATGACATATCAACAATCCTGGTGCGGCTTAGAGGCCTTGAACAGATCATGTGGGATGCGTACGACAGACCTGAATGGTTACACAGACTTCTAACTTTTATGCAAAGCAAGATTTTGATGCATATGGATCAGACAGAATCGGCAAAGGGTTTCAAGTTAATAACTCACCAGAACCAGGCAATGCCGTATGCAAAAGAATTTCCTCCACCAAGTGCTGGAAAAGGCTCCATATCGACGAAACAACTTTGGGGATACATGGCAGCACAGGAGTTTACCACTTTTTTTGCCTGCCCTGTTTAAAGAATTCATGTTCGACTACCAAAAACCAATCCTGGAAAGATACGGCCTTGTCGCCTATGGCTGCTGTGAGGATCTTACATACAAAATTGATATAATAAAAAGTATTGAAAATTTACGAAGAATTGCCGTTTCACCTTTTGCTGATGCGAAAAAATGTGCGGAACAGATTGGTAACAACTATGTTCTTTCATGGAGGCCAAATCCATCCACTGCAGTTTCCTTTGGAGTTGATGAAGACTATGTTCGTAAAGAACTTCGTAAGGTTTTTGACATATTTGATGCCAATCAATGTGTTTTTGATATTACATTAAAAGACGTGGAAACCGTTTCGGTAGATGAAAATGCCCTTATCAAATGGACCAGGATTGCAAGGGAAGAAATCGAAAGAAGATATAAATGAAATTGAAAGGCTTAAAGCCTTTCAATTTCATCAAATCTATTTATAACTGTTTCTAAAAATCCAACAAAGTTTTCAATTGATTTAACCTCTACTTTTTCACTGGTTGTGTGAGGATTCATGATGTTTGGTCCGATGGCGCAGATATCCGCATTCTTTATACCTCTAGAGAAGGTTCCGCATTCAAGACCAGCATGGATACCAATTACTCTTGGCAGTTTCTCATTTCTTTCTTTTTTTATCTTCAGAAGATACGGAACAAGTTTTGAATCCTTGTTAACCGGCCATCCATATTCATGAAAACCAACTTTAACATCGGCTTCATACTTCATACCTATACCAGTTATGGTTTCTACCAAGCCATCAAGTTTTTCATCCACGGAGCTTCTTACACTAACCCATATGGACAGAACATCATTTTCAGATACAATTCTGCCAATGTTTGCAGAGGTTTCAACAAGTTCAGGTATCTCACTGTCATATGCAAGAGCACCACAAGGAAGCTCTTTCACCATACTTATCAACGAAGAAACAAAACCATCCTTCATTTTTGTACTATACTTATTACCGGATTCCTGCATAACAAGAGTAAAATCAGGTTCTGATTCCTTGTATTCCATCTTTTTATCATCCATATATTTATTAATGAAATCTTTCACACTGGCATACTTGTCATTATCAACGGCCAAGGAAACATATGCATCCTTTGGTATTGCATTCATGTGGGTTCCAGCCTTTATATCCAACACTTCCACATTGAACGGTGCAAGATTGTTCAAAAGGTCACATACAAGTTGTACTGCATTAACCCGGTTGTGTTTGATATCTATTCCTGAGTGACCGCCCTTCAACCCATCAATATTGATCTCCAATACAGTTTTATTGTCGTTTACGTATTCCTCAATAATTTCATGTTTTTTGAAATTCAACCTGATATCAGAAATTCCTGCAGAAGAAACAGTGATGCTCTCCTCTGTCTCCTCGTCAAGATTTATCATATACCTGCTCTTAAGAATACTCTTGTCTAGATTTTTAGCGCCTTCCATGTTTGTTTCTTCTTCAGATGTAAACACGCATTCCAGATATGGAGCTTTGATATAACTCTCAAGAAATGCAAGCATTATTGCAACGCCAATACCGTTGTCTGCTCCTAGTGTGGTGCCTTTTGCCTTAAGCCAGCCGTCTTCGATATATGAGGTGATGGGATCTTTCAAAAAGTCGTGCGCAACATCTTCGTCTTTGACACAAACCATGTCATAATGGGCCTGCAGTATCAGGGATGGACACTTTTCCATTCCTTCTGAGGCTTTCTTTTTTATAACCACATTCTCGCACTCATCCCTGTAGTATTCAAGACCTTTTTCCTTTGCAAAATTGCATAAAAAGTCTGCAACAGGTTTTCGGTTTCCCGAACCCCTTGGGTACGAATTCAATTCATTGAAAAGCTCAAGTACTCTATCTAATGTAATCATTTGTCATTCTCCTGTCTTTAAATTTTCTCCAAACTCTGCTCTATATCCTTTATAATATCATCCACATACTCAATTCCGATGGACATTCTGATAAGATCCGGTGAAACACCAGCAACTTCAATCTCTTCGTCAGACATTTGTCTGTGTGTTGTGCTTGCAGGATGGATGACGCAGGTTCTAAGATCCGCTACATGAGTGACAATTGCAGCAAGCTTTAAATTGTTCATGAACTTTGCTGCATTATCCCTGCCGCCCTTCACTCCAAAGGAAATAACACCACAAGTACCATTAGGCATGTATTTCATGCACTTTTCGTACTGGCTGCTTGACTTCAGCGAAGGATAGTTTACCCAACTGACCTTTTCATGATTCTCAAGATACTCGGCTACCGCCTGGGCATTTTGAGAGTGCCTTTCCATTCTCAAAAACAATGTTTCCAGTCCCAAATTCAGATAAAAGGCATTTTGAGGTGACATCATTGCACCTATATCTCTCATCAAGTGAGCGGTAAGTTTCGCAATATATGCTCCTTTGCCAAACTTTTCCGTATATATTATGCCGTGATAGGACTCGTCCGGAGTTGTAAGTTTTGGGAACTTGCCATTGTTCCAAATGAAATTGCCGCTGTCAATTACTGCTCCACCAAGACTAACGGCATGTCCATCCAAATATTTTGTAGTTGAATGAGTTACTATGTCTGCACCATATTCTATAGGTCTCAAGTTAATTGGTGTTGGAAAAGTATTGTCTACTATTAGGGGAACTCCGTGTTTGTGGGCACATTTTGCATACATTTCCACATCAAGTACATGCAAGGAAGGATTGGACAGGGTTTCTGCGAAAACACATTTTGTATTTTCTCTGAATGCGCTCTCTATTTCCTCTTCTGTTGCGTCTGGTCTGAGAAATGTGAATTCTATTCCCATATTATTCATTGTGTTGTTGAACAGATTGTATGTTCCGCCGTATATGGCACTTTGTGATATTACATGATCTCCTGCCTGACATATGTTTAAAACAGCAAAGAAATTTGCACTTTGCCCGGATGAGGTTAAAACGCAGCCAACCCCACCTTCCAATGAAGCCAGTTTTCTTTCAACAGCTGCAACTGTGGGGTTAGCCAATCTGGAATAGAAAAACCCATCTGTTTTTAAATCAAACAAGTCACCCAATTGTTCCGCCGTATCGTATTTGAATGTTGTGCTTTGAATAATGGGAATGACTCTAGGTTCCCCCTTTGTGGGATTGTAACCTTCTTGTACGCATTTGGTATTTATGTGCATCAATTTTCACTCCATCTGTTATTATAATCCATGATATATTATAGCATAATAATTTGAAAAATACCGAAAAACTTATACAAGCTACCCGATATTTTGAAATAGTTTTCAGTTACAAGATTATGCAGATAAGTCCGCCGCTGCCTTCATTTATGACCCTTTCAATGGTCTCCTGGAGCTTTAGACGTTCATCATCTGGTATCCTGCTCAGTTTGTTTGACAGTCCTTCGCTCATAAGTTCATTCAATGGTTTTCCAAAAAGATTTGAAGACCAGATGCTGTTAGGATCGTTCTCAAATTCACTTAGTATGTAATTCACCAACTCTTCCGACTGTTTTTCCGTTCCGACAAAAGGAGCAATTTCCGTTTCGATATCAGCCTTAATCATGTGAATTGATGGTGCCGATGCTCTTAATCTTACACCAAATCTGTTGCCCTGTCTGACAATCTCCGGATCTTCCAGTCTCATCTCTTCAACCGTTGGCATTACAATTCCATAGCCTTTAAGTTCAACTTCCCTTAAAGCATATTCCAGTCTCTCGTATGCTCTCTTGATTCTGCCAAGGTCTTTTATCATGTTAATAAGAGCCTTGTCGTCATTTATATCAAGTCCGGATCTTTCGGAAAGAATCTTGTAGAACAGTTCATCAGGCATTGCCAGCTCTATCAAAGCAGTACCTTTGCCTGCATCCACTTCCGTTATCTGTGCTCTCTTGATAAATTGTGCGTTTTCAATAAGGTTTGCGCATTCCTCAACAGATCTCAGTCTGTCACAGTCAGCAAAGGCTTCCTTGATAGCCTCAATCAGTTCAACTTTTAGGTTTTCATCATAGTCCAGGCTTTCCATCCATTGAGGTACATTGAATCCAATTTCGCAGATTGGGAACTCATATAGTATTGTCCTCATTATCAAATTGATGTCACTCTGCTCCATTTCGCTGCAGTTCACAGGTATTACGGGAACATTGTATTTTTCATACAAGCTGTCTCTAAGTGCTGGCACATGCTCCGCATTTGGATCAACACAATTGAGAAGAATCGCAAAAGGCTTGCCTGTGTCTTGCATCTCCTTTATTACCTTCTCTTCCGCCTCCACATAGTCTTCTCTCTTTATTTCCGTTATGCTTCCATCAGTGGTGACCACAATGCCAATGGTAGAGTGCTCATTTATCACCTTCTGAGTACCAATTTCAGCAGCTTCTCCGAAGGGAATGGGATCATCAAACCAAGGTGTGTCAACCATTCTTGGCATGTCGTTTTCCAGATACCCAAGTGCATTGTTGACAAGGTATCCAACACAATCCACCAGTCTTACCTTCAGCTGAATGTTTCCGCCAATAGTGATCTGTGCAGCTTCATTTGGTATGAACTTTGGCTCGGTTGTCATAATCGTTTTGCCAGCAGCACTCTGTGGCAGCTCATCCACTGCACGTTCTCTCTCGTAGGGATCACTTATGTTTGGTATGACCAAAAGGTCCATGAATCTTTTGATAAATGTAGACTTGCCAGTTCGTACAGGACCTACAACACCGATATAGATATCACCTTTGGTCCTTATGGCAATCTGCTGATAAATATCATATCTATCCACTATTTGAAACCTCCCTTATCATGTTTGTCTTAATACGGATACAACATATATATATTCCTGTTAAATGAAAATATTACAAGCTGTCGTTGTTAATTTTTTTATGACAAGGGAGGGCAAGTATTCAGTTTTTATTCTTTTGACCTAGTTTTGACTCTGTTCCAGTTAGAAGTCGTTTTATGTTTGAATGATGACGAATTATTACAAGAACTGCTACAAAAACCGTAAGCCAGAAGGTTGGAGTATCAAACCCGTGCCCGGTAAAATATGTAGCTATTACAACTACTAAAGCAGCAGTGATTGATCCAAGGGACACATATCTGGTTATGGCAACTATTATGATAAACCATGCCAGCGCAATCAATGCAGCCCATGGGGATGCAAACAACAGTACGGAAAAGGATGTAAGGACGCCTTTTCCTCCCTTGAATCCAAAATATGCTGGCCAATTGTGCCCAACAACTGCTGCACCGCCTGCAAGTACAAGCCCCATTTCCTTGTACAATAGCAGTCCAACAAGGGAGGCTATTATTCCCTTTAGGAAGTCGCCAAGAAAGGTAAAAGCAGCAGCTTTTTTACCAAGACTTCTTAACACATTGGTGGTGCCTGCGTTGCCGCTGCCCATGGTCCTTATATCGGTTTTATAAAATACTTTGGATATAAGGACGGCGGAGTTTATGCTGCCAAGCAAATAGCCTAAGATGATGGAAACTATACCGTAAATCATTTACTTATCATCCTCATTTCTTTCCCTGACTATGAAGACCAAAGGAGTAACTTCGAATCCAAAATTGGTTCTCATTTGATTTTCTATATATCTCAAATATGAATAGTGAAAAAGTTTCTCGTCGTTACAGAATAGGACGAATGTAGGCGGTTTTACCTTCACTTGCGTCATATAATAAATCTTGAGTCTTCTGCCCTTGTCGGAAGGAGGCTGAACCATTAGCATTGCATCGTTAAGAACATCGTTCAGCATGCCAGTAGGTACTCTTGTTTCACTGGAAGATGCTACCCGCTGTATCATGTCAACCAACCTGTTTACCCTTTGGCCAGTCTTGGCAGAAATAAACTCGACCGGAGCATAAAGCATGAATCCAAGCTTGTTGTAGACCGCTTCTCTATATTCATCAACAGTCTTAGAGTCCTTTTCTATTAAATCCCATTTGTTTACCAGAATTATTGAAGCCTTGCCCTGGTTGTGAGCATAACCTGCAATTTTCGTATCCTGCTCCGTTACACCTTCGGTGGCATCTATAACAATCAACACAACATCGCTTCTATCCACCGCTCTCAAAGAACGCATGGTACTGTATCTTTCAATATTGTCTGTTATTTTTCCTCTTTTTCTAAGTCCTGCAGTATCTATGAAACAAAACTTTTGATCATCAATTGTATAATATGTGTCGATAGCGTCCCTGGTAGTGCCAGGAACATCACTTACAATAACCCTATCCTCGCCCAGTATTTTGTTAATCAAAGAAGATTTGCCAACATTTGGTTTTCCTAAAACTGCAACCTTGATTATACCCTCTTCGTCATCCTCAAATTCGGTTTCAGGACATAATTCATATACCTTGTCCAAAACCTCACCTATTCCAAGGCCATGGGATGAGGATATGCAGAAAAAGTCTCCAATACCCAGGTTGTAAAACTCATAAATTTCCGGTGGAGGTTCACCGATATTATCAACTTTGTTTACTACCAACAGCAAGGGCTTGCCAAACCTTCTCAGCATGGTGGCTATCTCTTTGTCATTGGCTGTCACTCCATCTTTTGCATCCACCATGAACAAAATGACATCAGCAAGCTCCAGTGCTATCTCTACCTGACACCTCATCTGCATAAGAATGCTGTCCTTTGAATCCATCTCAAGTCCTCCGGTGTCAACAAAGGAAAACACACGACCGCGCCATTCCACGTCTTCATATATTCTATCCCTTGTAACTCCGGGTATGTTTTCAACTATGGATATTCTTTTTCCTGCTATAAAATTGAAAAATGTGCTTTTCCCTACATTGGGTCTCCCAATTATAGCGACTACTGGTTTTTTCATAGAACTACTCCTAATATATTCTTACCTTCACAATTATACCATTATTTTTTCAAAATGCTAAAAAAGAAAGACGAAGGGTTTCGTCTTTGCTTCAAAAACATTCATTTCTTTAGAAAAAACAGCAGTCTTGCGACTACTGCTTGATTCCATTCATGAATATATATTATTCCTCGGCTGTAGCGAAAACTTCACGACCCTTGTATTGTTGACATGCACCGCATACCCTGTGAGGTAATTTATATTCATGGCAATGTGGACATTCTACCAAATTTGGGGAAGAAATTTTGTAATTTGCTCTTCTTTTTCTTGTTCTCGCTTTAGACCATCTTCTTTTTGGACCAATCATCATTAACACCTCCTAATAAATACCGGTATGCGCAAAATATGCATAAACCGATAGACTTTATTATACTCAAAAATTTACACAAATGTCAATACCTAATTGGCATTATACAAGTTTAGCAGTTTCTTTGGCTATTGCAAGCTCCTCATTGGTAGCTATAACAAAGACCTTGACTTTGGAATCATCTGTTGAGATTTCAAACTCTTCAGCTTTCTGGTTGTTTCTTTCCTGATCAATCTTTATTCCAAGGAACTCAAGGTTCTTGCAGCACTCATATCTGGTTTCGGGGTTGTTCTCGCCAATACCAGCTGTAAATACAATCGCATCAGCACCGCCCATTAATGCCATATACTGACCTATATATGACTTGACCCTGTAGTTGAACAACTTAATTGCAAGCTCGGCTCTTTCATTGCCTTTTTCCTTTGCTTCAGTTACATCGCGCATGTCATTGCTGACACCAGATACACCGAGCAATCCAGACTTCTTGTTAAGTATAAGGTTCATTTCATTACAGGAGAGATTCTCTTCCTCCATGATGTAAAGAACTGCAGCGGCATCTACATTTCCGCTTCTGGTTCCCATAACAAGGCCGTCAAGAGGTGTGAATCCCATGGATGTATCTATTGACTTTCCACCCTGTATAGCTGTTATGCTGCCGCCATTGCCGATATGGCATGTAATGATTCTTGTTTCCTCAAGAGGCTTGCCCAGCATCTCAGCAGCCCTTTCAGCAACATACTGGTGGGATGTGCCGTGGAAGCCGTATTTTCTAATGGAATACTTTTCATAATATTCATATGGCAAAGCGTAAATATATGCTTCCTTTGGCATTGTCTGATGAAATGCAGTATCAAATACCGCAACCTGGGGAACATTTGGCATAGCCTTCTGGCAAGCCTTGATTCC
>LSQX01337680.1_pt3 | contig 14943 bp, 12 predicted proteins | sample 654561 | NCBI WGS metagenome assembly LSQX01 (sample SAMN04489861, study PRJNA283612) | anaerobic digester metagenome | isolation source: 4 biogas reactors fed with cattle manure at either 37C or 55C with and... | place: Denmark: Kongens Lyngby | collected 2014 | reverse complement strand
AGTCTGTGTTTTTCCTCTTCTTTAGGACTCTTGATGGCCCAGGTCACCAATTTAACCAATACAGGCGTAAAGCCTACCAACAACAAGGTATTGCATATATTAAACAGGGTATGTAACAAGGATACAGAATAAATCATAGAAACACTGGCAGCTGCCGGATTGACTGCCTGAGCAATGGGAATAAATGGATCGGCTCCACCAAAACCGGTAATAATGATGCCTATAAGCCTGAGAAACGGATGGAACAGCGCCAGCACCCAAATTACCCCTATAATATTAAAAAACGTATGCGCCAAGGCCGCTCTTTTAGCCGAGACGTTCCCTACCGCAGCGGCAATATTTGCAGTAATGGTTGTTCCTACGTTCTCTCCCAATACTATGGCAGCCGCCAGTTCAAAAGGAATCCATCCGTAATTTACCATGACAAGAGTAAGGGCCATGGTGGCACTGGAAGATTGCAGTATCATGGTAAGTAACGTACCAATACCTACAAACATAAGAATAGACCAGAAACCTTTTCCGCTGAAATTCTGCAAGAACGACAAAGCTTCCGGGTTGGCTGTCAAATCCGGGACCGAATCTTTGAGAAAACCCAGACCAAGGAAAAGAAGGGCAAATCCGATAACCATTTCGCCGGAATTCTTCCTCTTTTGCTTTTTTGACATGGTAAGAATAAAACCAATGGCAATCAGAGGTATGGCCAGCAGGGATATATCCATATTAAATCCCAGCAGGGAAATAATCCAGGCTGTAACGGTAGTCCCAATATTGGCCCCCATAATCACTCCAATAGCTTGTGCAAGCGAAAGCAGTCCCGCGTTTACAAAGCTTACAACCATGACAGTAGTAGCACTGGAAGACTGAATTATTGCCGTTATAAACAAGCCAGTAATGACCCGTTTAAACGAATTGGAAGTCATGGAAGCCAGAAAACTACGCAGTCCGTCCCCGGCAACCTTTTGCAAAGATTCGCTCATTAGGGTCATCCCATATAGGAAAAGGCCCAGAGATCCGGCCAAATTAAGAATTTGCAATACTGTACTCATGATTTTGAAATTACCCTGCAAAGATGCATTGTTTTTTGTACTTTTGGTAATGAAAAATCCATCTGTTATCAAAATCCATGAAATATTTGCACCATACTTTTGATATGCACCCGGCTTGTACCGTACAAGCCGCCTCCTTCCAACCCGTTGTATCGCTCCATCCTGACGTTCCGCCATCCGTTGCAGAACACCACCTGATATTTCAGTTTTCGACAAAAAAAACTACAGCAACCGCCGAAACGTGTCCGTATCCGGAAGATTGCATGGCTGCACTGCACGCCTGTATGGAAGCATGGCTCGCACGTGAACCTTATCATAAAGCGAAGTGTGTATTTGCACGGTATTTTCTAAAAAATGCCGGGGAACAACGATCCCAGGTTCAAGCCAGGCATCTTTTCCCTGCACCTTGTGCATTGTCTTTCATAGAACAACCGCCTGCCAATAAAACAGAACTGGCCGTGTGGCTGTATTTGAAAGAGCCGGAAACAGTACCAAATAAATACACCCATTATTGGACAACAGAAAAATTTCATCTGGGCGGCAGTGTAGCACAACAAACTAAAAAACTGCTTGAAGATTACCAGGAATGGCTGCAGGCCAAAGGATGTACCATGAAAGACCACTGCCTAAGAACCTGGTTTTTTATTAGCGATATTGATACCAACTACCCCGCCTTTGCCAAAACACGTACAGATTATTTCCGGGAACTGGGCATGGACGAAACCACCCATTACATTGCCAGCACGGGAATAGAAGGAGCAAACGGAGCTCCCGGTTCTTACGTTACCATGGATGCATATGCGGTCAGCGGACTGGAGCCATCGCAGGTAACCTACCTGCAAGCAACCACACACCTGATTCCCGCCAAAACGTACGGCGTAACATCTGAAAGGGGAGTCGCGTTGCAATTTGAAGACCGCAGGCATATTTTCATATCCGGTACGGCAAGCATAGATGCCGCAGGAAATATAGTGGAACCGGGCAACATCCGCGGCCAGACACTGCGCATGTGGGAAAATGTTGAAGTGCTTTTAGCACAAGCAGACGCTACCTGGCAAGATGTTGCCCAGATTATCGTTTACCTGCGGCGGCAGGAAGATCTGCCTTTGGTCAGAGCACTTTTTACAAGCCGATTCCCGGACATACCTACCCTTATTGTCATGGGAAAAGTATGCCGTCCGGCCTGGCTTATAGAAATGGAATGTATGGCAATTTATGCCAAAGGCTGAATGGAAACGTATGATTTGTTGTTGGCTTTCTTGCGGAAAACCACCACTCCATCTGTGAGGGCATACAACGTATGATCTTTTCCAATACCCACGTTATCACCGGGATTGTGTACGGTACCCCTCTGACGAACCAAAATATTGCCGGCCTTGGCAACCTGTCCGCCAAATAACTTCACGCCTAAACGTTTACTTTGTGATTCACGGCCGTTCTTAGAACTACCAACACCTTTTTTGTGAGCCATAATATTACGTTTTAGATGTTATGAAATTGTGTCAATTCGGATTTGTGTCAGTTGTTGACGGTGTCCGTTGCATTTCTGGTATCCTTTTCTTTTTTTCTTCTTGAACACCAGCACCCTATCTCCTTTCAAGTGCTTCAGAACGGTTGCTTGTACCGATACGTTTTCCAAAAAAGGCTTCCCTACCTGCACATTGCCATCGCCATCTTTTAACAAAACCTTGTCAAAACTAAGGGTAGCGCCTTCTTCTTCCTGAAGACGGTGCACATACAATTTCCACCCTTCCTGCACTTTGAATTGCTGTCCTGCAATATCTACAATTGCGTACATAAATAGCATCTTATTTAGTTACGACCGCAAGCGGGTATTTACAAACACCTCTTTTTCAAAAGCTTAACGGCCCTCATGTTGTTTCTTATCAAAACAGGATTGCAAAGGTAAAAAAGTTTCATTGAATAGCAAAGAAAAAGTATCTTTGTCTGATTGCAACACCCTTGTTATGAATTCACCATTTATTTATACACGTCCTCTTAAACCGGAAGAAGTACTGGGCAGAACGGCCGGCACAGATTGGCTGGCATCCAATCTGTTAAAAGGACAGCATTCGGTAGTGTGGGATCATCCTAAAACGGGAAAAAGTTCCCTGATCAACAAAGTCCTAATGCAAATCGGGAAATCGGAACAGGCTCCGCTTAGTTGCAGGTTGTCTTGTTTTAATATAAGAAGCGAATATTCCTTTTATGCAGCGTTAACCAACGCACTCTTCCATCAAGTGGCCAACACCCTGGGAGAATGGGATACGCTGGTGAATACCCTGCTTCCTGTCAGCCGTCCGGAAATCAACGTACCTCGTTTTCAAGGAGAAGTGTTTGCCCTCGTCTTTGAAGACATAACACCGGAAGCGGCTGCAGAGCTGGCATCCTTTCCACAGGCACTGGCCACTTACCTGAACAAACCTGTAATCGTGGTCATTGAATCTTTTCAAACGCTGGTACAAGCCCAAGGCACAAAGCTACAGGATTTGTGCCGTAATCTGGCCTTATTGTGGGAAAAGATGAAGGGAGTTACTTTCCTGCTAAGCGGATGCGGCAGCACCCAATCTACCGGTTATTCTATTTTCAGAGAACTCTTTGGCTATGGAAAACCGTTTCACAAATTTGCAGAACATATTCCTCTGGAACCGATAGAAGAAAAAGAATTTACAGATTATATCATCCGTAATTTTGCCAAAGCCGGCCGGGTCATTTCAAAAGATTTCGCAGAAATGATCTACCGCAAAATGGAAGGACACCCCTATTACGTACAGTATTTTGCCGATATCTGCTTTTTGAATACAAAGGGCTATATGAACGAAACCATGTTCCTGGACGGCACAAACGAGCTTTTTGAAATTTTCAGGTATTCTTTTGAACACACCTGCCAGGACCTGCACACGCAGCAGATTCATTTTCTAAGGGCTATGGCAGCAGGGGAAGAACAATTGTGCTCTCAGGAAGTGCTTCAAAAGTATTTCCTGTACTCTTCGGCTCACGTGTACCGGGCACGGGAAGCACTTGAAAAAAAGGAAATTATTAAAATCGTTCGTAAAAAACCGCAGTTTGTTGACCCTTTATTCAAATTGTGGTTTACAGAACGATTTATGAAAACATACTGGATACCATGAAAAAAATTGTAGTATTGACAGGAGCAGGAATGAGTGCCCAAAGCGGTATCAAAACATTCCGGGACAGCGGAGGGCTCTGGGAAAATTATCCGGTCCAGGAAGTGGCATCTATTGAAGGCTGGCACAAAAACCCACAGCTTATGCTTACCTTTTATAACGAAAGACGGGCACAGCTGAAAGAGGCACAACCCAACGAAGGACATAGAGTACTCAGTCGTTTGGAAAAAGATTTTGACGTTTATATTGTGACACAAAATGTGGACAATTTGCACGAGCGTGCCGGAAGCAGCCGGGTCCTGCACCTACACGGCGAACTTACAAAAGCCAGAAGCGTTAATAACCCGTACCTGATTACAGATATTGGATACGAACCCATCCACTGGGGAGATAAAGCTGAAGACGGAGCACAGCTCAGGCCACACATCGTCTGGTTTGGAGAATCTGTGCCGGAAATGACAAAAGCCGTTGAATGGACACGTTTGGCAGATATCCTGCTGGTAATCGGAACATCCCTTGCCGTGTATCCTGCTGCAGGCCTCATAGATTTTGCAAGAGAAGACGTACCTCTTTTTCTTGTTGATCCCAAACCGGCACCCGTCCGAAAGAAACAGGTACACACCATAGCTCAGAAAGCAGTAGAAGGACTGCAACAATTAGAAAAAATTTTATTGGAACACTACGTATAACTTATGATCTCTGAAAAGTTATTTACCGGAATCCTGCCCAAGGACTGTATCAAGACAGATTACCTGCACCGCTTTGCCTGGGGAACAGACGCCAGTTTTTACAGAAAGATCCCCCAAATAGTTCTTTTTCCCAAAGCCGAGGCTCAGGTCGCACAAATCCTGAACATTTGCCACAAAAAAGGAATAGCTGTGACCTTTCGGGCAGCAGGTACAAGTCTTTCAGGCCAAAGTCTTTCCGACAGTGTGCTGTTGGTAGCGGCACACGATTGGGAACAATACCAAATCCATGAAAACGGGTATACCATATCCCTGCAACCGGGGATTGTAGGAGACCGGGTGAATGAAATCCTTAAGCCCTACGGCAGAAAATTCTCTCCCGACCCGGCATCGGTATCTTCTGCCATGGTAGGCGGTATTGTAGCCAACAACGCATCCGGAATGAATTGCGGAACCCATGCCAACAGCCACCGCATTCTGCATGCTGCCCGGATGGTCCTGGCTGACGGAACGGTACTTGATACAGCAGATCAAGCGTCCAGAGATGCTTTTTGCCGCACCCACCCGGAATTTCTTATAAACCTGCTTCACATACGGGAACAAGTCATAAGCCGTCCGGAACTGACGGAGCGTATCCGGTACAAATACAGCATCAAGAACGTAACGGGACTTAACCTGCTTCCTCTGGTTGAATTTGAAGATCCGTTTGATATCATGGTGCATCTGATGGCCGGTTCTGAAGGCACGCTGGCCTTCCTGTCGGAAGTCACTGTAAATACAGAACCTGTACAACCCTGCCGTGCCAGCTCCATGGTTTACTTTTCCCGGGCAGAAGAAGCTTGCCGGGCTGTACAGACCCTCAGGCAATTGCCCGTTGTTGGCGTAGAATTCCTGGATAGAAAATCGCTCCGTGCCGTAGAAAACCGGAAAGGCATTCCGCCTTTCATTAAAGAACTTCCACCGCAGGCAACGGCCCTGCTCATAGAAGCCGCAGCCGATGACTGCGCAACTCTGGCAACACATATTAAAACCATTACAAACGGCCTGCAAGATTTTGACACCTTGCAACCTGTTGTGTTTACAGACAAGAAAAGCGAATATTCAATCCTTTGGAATATCCGCTCGGGTATCTTCCCTTCCGTGGGAGCTATGCGGCCCCGGGGAACAACTTCCATGATAGAAGACGTGGCGTTTCATCCGGAAGACCTGCACAAAGCCGTTCCGGATTTGCAAAAGATCATTGAAGAATACGGGTACCACGACGCGGCCATATACGGACACGCCCTGGAAGGGAACTTCCATTTTATTCTGAACCAGGCCTTTGATAATCAGGAAGAAGTGGAGCGTTACCAACGCTTTATGGAACAGGTAGTAAAACTGGTAGTGGACAAATACAACGGATCCCTTAAAGCAGAACACGGCACAGGAATCAATATGGCGCCTTTTGTTGAAAAAGAATGGGGTACCGAAGCGTTTGAAATCATGAAGCAACTCAAGTCACTTTTTGACAGCAAAAATATCCTGAACCCGGGTGTCATATTTAATGACGACCCGCTGTGCCACGTGAAAAACTTTAAGCCTATGCCGGATGTGCACCCGTTGGTTGACAAGTGTATTGAATGCGGTTTTTGTGAAGTCAACTGTCTGACATGGGGAAAAACACTCAGCTCCCGGCAACGGATTGCCGTACAAAGAGAAATTAAACGGCTGAAAGAAAGCAATAAAAAAAGCAAAAAAGAAAACGCCTTGCTGGAAAAGCTGACAAAAAGCTACTTCTATCCGGGCAGGGCCACGTGTGCCGTTGACGGCCTGTGCGCCACCTCATGTCCCATGGAAATCAACACCGGTGAGTTGACCATGTACCTGCGGGAGCAGGCGCATCCTCCCGGCTCCAGAGATGAGGTAGCCGGAAAGCTTGCAGCAGATCATTTCCAGGGGCTCAAGAACATCATGCGGATTATATTACGTCTGGCCCGCACTGCACACACCGTGCTGGGTTCGTCCCTGATGGGATGGATAACCCGGCTGGCACACAAGCTGGGATTCCCCCTGTGGACCCCGGCCATGCCGGACTCACACCGTGTGAAACCTGTCCTGGAGCAAGCCCTGCCGGCAGGACATCCGGACACCGTAGTTTATTTTCCTTCGTGCATAAACCAGAGTATGGGAGTAGCCAAAGGAGCTCCGGACAATACGCCCCTTACAGAAAAAATGGTAGGACTGCTCCGCAAAGCCGGTTACCGGGTTGTTTTCCCCGACAATATGGATTCTCTTTGTTGCGGTACCATCTGGGAAAGCAAAGGAATGCAGCACCTGGCAGACGAAAAAACAGCAGACCTGAGCGGTGCCTTGTGGATTGCCAGCCGTGCCGGCCAATATCCCGTTCTGTGTGACCAAAGCCCCTGCCTGTACCGGATGCGCGAAAAAATCACCGGTATGAAGCTGTACGAACCGGTAGAGTTTATTGAAAAATTCCTGGTACCCCGGCTGGATTTCCATCCCACTGACCAACCCGTTGCCCTGCACGTAACGTGTACCTCCCGTAAAATGCACCTGGACCAGGACATGTTGCGGCTTGCCCAAAGGTGTTCTACCCGTGTTCTTGTCCCCCACGAAGTAGGCTGTTGCGGATTTGCCGGAGACAAAGGTTTTACCCGTCCCGAGATCAACGCGTACGCCTTACGGAAACTCAAACCTCAACTGGAAGCGGCAAATATTCAGACAGGGTATTCCAACAGCCGCACTTGCGAAATAGGCCTTACTACCAACGGCGGCATTCCCTACATGTCGCTTGTGTACCTTGTTGATTCCTGTACCACTCCCAAATATCCTATTCCTTAACAACTTCGTTTAAAACCAAATCATTATGAAATTCAGATTTTTCGTTCTTTTCACAACTGCCTGGCTTCTCTGGGGCTGCAGCACAACACACGATACGTGCTTTGCTGTCATTGCAGATACACATCTGAACAGCGGCATTCCCAATACAGTAGCTGAACTCACAAGTATCATCCGGGATATCAATGCGCAAGACAGCATACAATTTGTTATTTTGGCAGGAGATATCACAGAATTTGGAAGCGACGAAGAAATCCTTATAGCAAAACGGGTATTGGATTTGTTTGATAAGCCCTGGTATATCATTTCGGGGAACCATGATTCCAAATGGTCGGAAAGCGGTTGCAACACCTTTCTGGAAACATTCGGGTACGAACAATTCTCTTTTACACACGATAACATTGCATTCATTGGGACCAATTCCGGGCCCAATATGCGCATGGCCCCGGCCCTGATCCCCCGTGAAAGTATGGTATGGCTGGAAGATCAGCTGCAAAACCTGCCGGCAAAAAGGCCTGTTGTTTTTATAAACCATTACCCGCTCACAGAAGATATGAGCAACTACCGCAGCGTAATTGATCTGCTGGGAACAAAAAATATCCAACTGGCCATTTGCGGCCATTACCACACCAACCAGGCTTTTTCTGCCAGCGGAATCCCTTCTGTTAAATGCCGGAGTTCACAAGCACGCGGTTATGAAGGTCCCGGATACAACCTGGTTACCATCCGCGACAAGAAAGTTTCTTTCCGGGAAAGGGTCGTCCTGCCCGAACCCGATGCTTCTTTTACACATACGGCCTGGTATGAAACAAGTTTTGCATCGGATCCCGTTGTCATTACACACGATACGGTACCACAACCGGTTTACGGAGAATCCCTGTCCCATCCCAACCTGGAAGTAATCTGGAGTATTCTGGATGACAGCGATATAGGTTCTGCAGCTGTGGCAGATACCACACAGGGAATTGTAGTGTTTGCCAATACAAAAGGAGCTGTAAAAGCCGTAAACCTGCAGGACGGTTCAATGCTCTGGACCGTACAGACGGGAGGAAAAATTTACTCCACTCCTGCTATTTCAGACGATAAAGTGTACCTGGGCTCTACCGATAAAAACGTGTATTGCCTGGATTTGTTCGACGGAACTGTTCTCTGGACATACCCCACAAGAAGATCCATAGTAGCCTCTCCCACAGTAATGGACAACAAGGTCTTTATTGGCGGTTCCGACAGTACGTTTCGCGCCCTGGACGCTGCAAACGGCAACCTCCTGTGGGAATACACAAAAATCAACGGCTTTATGGAGTCTAAACCTTACGCAGATGAGAGTCAGGTTGTTACCGGCTCCTGGGGCAACCAATTGTATTCCTTCCATCCCGATACAGGTCACCTGCAATGGGTATGGAGCAACAGACACCGCGGACGTATGTACTCGCCGGCAGCCACATGGCCTGTCAAAGCAGAAGGAAAGATTTTCTTTACCACACCCGAGCGCAAGTGTTACGCATTGGATGCCCGCACAGGCAAAACCCTGTGGGAAGCAGCAGGCGGCAGGGAAAGCATAGGTTTGTCAGCCAACGGGCAGCAGGTTTATGTAAAAACCATGTTCGATTCGCTCTATGCCTTTAAGACTGCGCCCCGCACAGCTATTTCTACCTGGCGAGTTGCCGGTGGTTTTGATTATGAAATTGCACCTTCCCCGGTTACTGTACAGGACGGAATGGTGTTTGTTCCTACAGCGCAGGGTTTCTTATTTGCCTATTCGGAACAAGACGGAAGTCCCGTATGGAATGTGCGTTTGTCGGACGGACTTATCAATTACGCACAGCCGGTAGGCCGGTCGCGTCTTGTAGTGTCCTCGATGGATGGTTACGTATACCTTATTTCATACAAAAACGACGGGCTTCAATGAACAGGGAAAGCCAGGGTGAAATTTCGTCAGCAGCACGTTCTGCAGGATAATAAGCCCAATTCCATGGATACAGACATCGTTCCGGGTGCGGCATCATGGCCAGGTGGCGTCCGCAAACACTCGTAACGGCGGCTACTTGCCCCGGCGACCCGTTGGGACAAGCCGGATAAGCATCATAGGCATACCGCATGGCTACCCGGTAACCGGCTTCTTCCCCCGGCAGACCATTTTCTGTTCCGGGGAATGAGAATTTACCTTCACCGTGGGCAATCCATGCCCCCAACCGACTCTCCTGCAAACCGCGCAAAAAAACAGAAGCACTTTTTTCAACGGTTACGTTCACAAAACTGCATTCAAATTTTCCGGAATCGTTAGGAATCATATGGGGTGATGTGGAAGGATTCAACGAAGTCACCAACCCCAGTTGCATCATCAGCTGGCACCCGTTGCACACGCCAAGACTCAGCGTATCTTCCCGCTTATAAAACTGTTCCAGGGCTTCTTTTGCTTTGGAATTGTACATCAAGGTACCGGCCCATCCTTTTGCCGAGCCCAGCACATCTGCATGGGCAGACCCTCCGGCAAATACTATCAGGCGTACATCTTTCAGGGTTTCCCGGCCCGAGACCAGGTCCGAGGTGTGTACGTCCTTCACCCTGAATCCCGCCATATGGAGCATCCAGGCCATTTCCCGTTCGCTTTGCGACCCTTTTTCCCGAATCACAGCAGCTACCGGCTGCTGCCCCTCGGCAAGGTATTGTTGTGGTACTTGCCACGTGCCGGAGAATGCCTCCGGAAACCGGAACGATAACGGAGTTTTTCCGTAATTTTTATACCTTTCCAGGGCTTTTTCAGGTCCGCTCTGACGGATATCCATCAGGTAAGAAGGTTTAAACCATAAATCTCTAAGCCTGTCAATACCAAACGAAAGGGTTTCATCAACCGTGATCAGCCTCTCTTCTACCGGAGTCCCCAGCAAATAACACATCACATTGTTGCTCAACAACAACCCCAGGGCTTCCTGCACTCTTTCCCGCCGTACCTGCAGCACTACTGCCGGATATTCAGAGAACAATGCCGCTCCCCTGCCTTCCACAGCCATCTGTTCCAGAACGTTTTCCCTAAGCCGGATACCTCCCTTCACATTGGAGAAACACATCTCCAGCAGGCAGGTCAAAAGTCCTCCGGCCGACACGTCGTGCCCGGCCAGAACCATTTCCCCGGCAATGAGTTCCTGCACAGCAGCAAAGGCACGTTTGAAAGCAGTGGGTTCCACATCGGGGCAGTGGGTTCCTACTTTACCCAAACACTGCGCCAGTGCAGAGCCACCCAAATGGCGCGGCTTTCCGGCTGTACCGGAGAAATCTATATAAATAAGTTCAGAAGCAGTTTTCGTATCCAGTACCGGTTGCACCTTGCAACGGACATCGGCTACCGGAGCCACCGTAGAAATAATTACAGTTCCCGGAGCCTTTACAATACTTCCATCGGGGTATTTTTGTGTCATGGACAGGGAATCTTTCCCTGTGGGGATGTTGATACCCAGGTCACAGGAAAAATCACCGGCCGCCTGTACGGCACGGTACAACCGGGCATCTTCTCCTTTGTTCTTGCAGGGCCACATCCAGTTGGCACTCAGCGAAACGCTTTCCAGGCCATCTTCCAGTACCACAAATACCAGGTTGGTAAGCGCCTCGGCAATCGCCAAACGACTCCCTGCCGCCGGGTCAATCAGAGCCGGTACGGGAGCATGCCCCAAAGAAGTGGCAACTCCTGCAAAGCCTTTAGAGGAAGGAGCATACGACAAAGCCATAAGTCCGTAGTCGTTCAGGGGTAACTGCAATTCTCCTACCGTTTGCTGTCCCGCCACCCAGCCGGTAACGCAGCGGTCTGCTTTGTTAGTAATCCAATCTTTGCAAGCAACCGATTCCAGCTGCAGGACTCGTTCCGCTAAACCAACCAGCGAGGCATTGTCCATGGGACAGTGCAACGGTTCAAATACCGGATCGTGCGTTACATCTTCCATGACCGTAACCGGTAACGAACCAAACAAATCTTTCAATTCCAGATCAAACGGAATTTCCTCTGTTTCCTGATTTTCAAAGAGCAGCCTCTTGTCACCCGTAACCCGGCCAATAACATACATAGGTGCTTTTTCTCTTTCCGCCGTACGTTGCACCAGGAGCAGGTGCTCTTCATGTACAACCAGCCCCATACGCTCTTGCGATTCGTTGCTGATAACCTCTTTGGCACTCAATGTAGGATCTCCTACCGGGAAACTTTCCAGATCAAACCGTCCTCCGGCAGATTCTACCAGTTCCGACAAGCAGTTCAGGTGCCCTCCGGCCCCGTGGTCGTGTATGGAAACAATGGGATTGTCTGCACTTTCTGCCAGGGCGCGGATGGTATTGTACACCCGTTTCTGCATCTCGGGGTTGGAACGTTGTACGGCATTCAGTTCCATGGAATGGTCCATTTCACCCGTAGCAACAGAAGACCCGGCACCGCCTCCCATACCAATCCGGTAATTGTCTCCGCCCAGAAGCACTACCCGGTCATCTTTTTGCGGCATCCCTTTTTGTGCATATTCCCTACGGGCAAAACCAACGCCTCCGGCTTGCATGATTACTTTATCGTATCCAAAGCAATGTTCACCCTCAACGTGTTCAAAACACAGGAGCGAACCGCAAATAAGCGGATGTCCGAATTTGTTGCCGTATTGGGCCGCTCCGTCAGAAGCCCTGGTAAGGATGTCTTCCGGTGTATGGTAAAGCCAGGGCCGAGGTTCCGGCAGGCCTTCTCTGTCTTGAAGCCTTGGGTAAGAAGTCATGTACACCGCAGTACCGGCGATAGGAAAAGAGCCTTTGCCTCCGGCCATGCGGTCGCGGATCTCTCCCCCTCCACCGGTAGCAGCTCCGTTGAAAGGTTCAACCGTTGTTGGAAAATTGTGGGTTTCCGCCTTCAAGCTTAATACCGTATCATCGGCACCTAAGTTGAAAAAGGAAGGTTTGTCCGGAAATGCCGGAGTGAAAAACGGAAGATTTTCAGGTCCCCGTACAAAGGCACAATTGTCTTTGTACGCAGAAACAATGCGGTTGGGATTCACAGCCGCTGTTTTTTTTATGAGCGAAAACAACGATCCGGGTTGTTCCTTCCCGTCCAGAATAAATGTTCCGTTAAATATTTTGTGGCGGCAATGCTCGGAATTGACCTGAGAAAACCCAAAAACTTCCGAATCTGTCAGTGGCCTGCCCAAACGTTGTGCCAGCAATTCCAGGTAATGAATTTCTTCTTTGCTAAGGGCCAGGCTTTCTTCCCGATTGTATGCTTCAATATCTGCAACGTAACGTACCGGTTCACGTACCCGCTTTGAATAAAAAACGGGATCTTCCAATCCCTTGTATTCTTCATGGAACATGTAATCGTAGGGTTCCTGCTCTGCTAAGGGAAAAAATTCTTCTATACGGACAATTCCGGGGATATTTATTCCGTGGCAGATTTCTGTTGCCACAGTGCTCCAGGGGGTAGGCAATTCACGTCTGGGACCCTTAAAACGATTTTTCAGGAAAGGATGGTCCTGCTCAATTTGTTCAGCTCCATCAAAAAGCCATGTGAGTACCTGCAATTGATTTTCAGATAATTGCCCTTTTGTCTGAAGAACATATACACGGGTGCGGTTATCCAGAAAAAAATAATTCATATAAGTCTAAGTCTTTTATCTACGCTGCATTCGAATGTAAAAAAATATTTTTGCAGCCTTGTTTAATGTGTCAACGGCATCAAAAACTTCCAGGATATTGTTTCCGGTAGCCAAAATTCCGTGGCGTTCCCACAACATGAACCTGAATTTTTTCAAATCTTTTATGCTGGCTTGTGCCAACTCTAAAGACCCCGGAGCTTCGTACGGAACCCAGCCCACTCCGCGGGGAACACATACACTAACCTCGGGATGCATTTCATATAAAGTTTCTGTAACGGCTTTTGAATTTTGCAGTTCCTTTATATGCGACAAAGCAATCAGCTCTGTGGGGTGGGTATGAAAGACCACACGCCTGCCGGCTGCCACAGAGGTACCGTTTGTTAAAGCCTCATGAGCAAAAACCTGATGCATGAGCATATGTGACGGCAGTTCTATGGTAGGAGGCAAATCCTTATCTGCCAGTATATCTATACTTTTACCTGCCGAAGTAACACGGACAACCATACCCTGGTCCATGGGATTGCGGGCTATATCCCGCATGCGAGAACCGGCACTTGTCACGTAGTAATACTGATCCTCCAGTTCGGGAACCGGATGCAGAAGCGGCACTTTGGAAATTACAGGAAGTACCTTGTTTTCTTCTCCTATAAATTCGGTTACATTCACGCTAATGTTACCTGCATTCCTTTCTGCCCAGCCTTTTTCCCACATGTAGCCTGCGACCTGAGCAATGTCGTTGATCTGCATTTGTAAGGGTCCGTTGTACTTCAATGACATATTCTATTTTTTAACAAGTAAACTGATTCTCATGATGACCAAATCCAGCGTTCTGTGGCTGTATGTTTCAAACGGAATTTTATTACCAACCAATATATCGATAATCTTTTCGTCCAATTCCAGGGATTGCTTCAAATCGTGTATTCTTCCTTCCTGTTCAAAATAGGATGTTCTCTGAATAAACAGGTTGAAGTTGTTGAAACGGCGGAAATTTTCCAGGATGTCCCGGTTGAATTCTTCGGAAATACCAACGCCAAAAACAAGGCTGTTCAACAACGTAGCATCCGTTACTACCACATCTACCTTTCCTACCAACCGCTTAACCCTATGTGTTTGTACTTCAAAAATATGGCGCTGGTGGGGCTCACTGCCATCCAGAATATCAAACTTCTGATCCCACACCAATTCTTTAGCATACTCAGGCACATACTCGGTAATGATGTGCTGCTTTTTTAACTTACTGGCAATTTCCCACGCACAAGTAGTCTTGCCCGATGCCGGGCCCCCGAACAGGTTGACTATCAATGTATCTTTGGAAGGCATGGTATGTGTTTTAGAAACTACAAATATACTATTTTTTTACATAGGAATAAGGTAGTTTTTCACCCCGAAAAACCCTTCCCCGGGCAGGAGAAGCCCCCATGACAAATTGCAGCACCCCGCCCTGCATAAGCTCCCTATGTGTAATGAACGCTTTATCATACGGTTTCCCGTTCCACGTTACACTTTTTACGTACCGGTTCCGCACACTCAGATCCGGAGCTTCAACAACCAATTCTTTTCCACCTTCCAGAAAAACAACCATTCTTTTAAAACCGGGCACCCCCAGCACATACTCTTCCGTTCCGGGGCACAGGGG
>LSQX01293085.1_pt1 | contig 14949 bp, 13 predicted proteins | sample 654561 | NCBI WGS metagenome assembly LSQX01 (sample SAMN04489861, study PRJNA283612) | anaerobic digester metagenome | isolation source: 4 biogas reactors fed with cattle manure at either 37C or 55C with and... | place: Denmark: Kongens Lyngby | collected 2014 | reverse complement strand
GCCGAAGCCTGCGGCGCAAAATCCCGTCAAAGCAAGGGCAGAAAACCCGGAAAACCGAAGTCGGCCTCTGCAGAAAAGGAAGATAAAAAGGGAGAAAAGATCTGAAATGCCGCGGTTTTTAGGCATTGATACGAGCAATTACACCACCTCCGTTTCGGTAGTTGATAACGGAGAAGTAGTGCTTAACCTTAAAAGTCCGCTTAAAGTACGGCAGGGACAGCTCGGACTGCGGCAAAGCGACGCAGTGTTCTATCATATATCAAATCTCCCGGAACTGATGGAGCGGCTCAGCGCTTCGGAACCTGTAAAGAATTACTCGGCTGTCGGCTGCTCCGCAAGACCGCGAGACGCCGAAGGCTCTTATATGCCCTGCTTTCTTGCCGGAGTTGCTGCGGCTCATTCCGCTGCGGCGGTTTTGGGAGTTCCGGTATTTGAGTTTTCTCATCAGGCGGGGCATATCGCAGCGGCGGTCTTTTCGTCCGGCGGGAGTTTATTTGATTCAGAAAAATTTCTTGCTTTTCATGTCTCCGGCGGAACTACCGAGCTTTTGCTCTGCAAGGGGCGGAGCTTCATGTGTGAAATAATCGGCGGGACAAAAGACCTAAACGCCGGTCAGGCGATCGATCGGATCGGGGTTATGCTGGGGCTTGATTTCCCCTGCGGGCCGGCGCTTGAAAAAATGGCGGATGAGTATCTCGGCACACTTAAAAACGGTGAAAAGCCGCACGACAAGCCGGAAATTTCGGTCGACGGCACCGAGTGCAATCTGTCCGGGCTTGAAAACATCGCCGAAAGAATGAAACGGAGATGCGAGCCGGACGGCAAAACGGCGCTTTTCACAATCGATTTTATCCGCGACACGCTTGACCGGATGACCGAAAACGCGCTTGCGCTTTACCCGGGACTGCCTCTGCTGTACGCCGGCGGGGTGATGTCGAACCGGCGGATACGCGAATATTTTGAAGCGAAATACGGCGCTTTGTTTGCCGAACCCGAATATTCATCCGACAACGCCGCCGGAATCGCGCTGCTTGCTTCCCGAAAATGGGATGAATTAAATGACTGACAAAAACCTTGAATTTTATTTCGGCGATGAAACGGAAGAATTCGACGATCCGGCCGACCGATTTGAAGATGACGGCAGAGTTGCCGAACCTTCCATCGACGGATTTTCCGTCACTCAGCTCAACAGCTATATCAAGAATCTGATGGACTGCCATCCGCAGCTTTCCGATGTGACGGTCTGGGGGGAGATTTCCAACCTGCGTCCGAACCGCTCCGGGCATATCTATTTTACCTTAAAAGAAAACGATGACAGCGTGATAAAGGCGGTGATGTTCCGCCGGGATGCCTCCGGCTGGTCCGATGAGCTTTTCGAAGGCGCGAAGGCGCTTGTTCACGGGCGGGTCGAGCTTTACATAAAGGGCGGATATCATCAGATAATCTGTGACTCGGCGACTCCGCTCGGCGTCGGAAGCCGGTTTGCCGATTTTGAACGCCTTAAGCGCAAGCTCTGGGATGCGGGTTTACTCAGAGCGGAAACAAAGAAGCCGATGCCGAAATATCCGCGCAGGATAGGCATTGTCACATCTCCCACCGGAGCGGCGCTCCGCGATATGATGAATGTCTTCAGCCGCCGCTCCCCCGGAACCGAACTTTATATTTATCCGGCGGCTGTTCAGGGCGATGATGCTCCGGTGCAGCTTATCGCAGGGATTGAATTTTTCAACTCGGATTTTCCGGTCGATGTTATCATAATCGGCCGGGGCGGCGGCTCTATCGAGGACCTTTGGTGCTTCAACGACGAGGGGCTGGCTCATGCTGTATCAAAATCCGAGATACCGGTAATTTCCGGAGTCGGTCATGAGATCGACACTACCATCTGCGACCTTGCCGCCGACCTTCGCGCTCCTACCCCTTCGGCTGCAGCCGAGATTGCCGTTCCCGATACGGGAGAGCTTGCAAAGCAGCTTGAAAATCAGCGTATGCGTCTCGGAGCCGCGATTGACCGCGAAATTTCATATCGCATCCAGCGGCTTGAAAACGCGAAAAACAACCGGATATTCCGGCTGCCCGAGCGGATTTACGACGAGCTTATGATATCGCTTGACAACTACGCGGAAAGGCTCGGCCGCGCCGCCGAAAACCTTATTGCGGCAAAACGCGCAGAAACTTCTTCGGGTGCGGGAAGACTGGATGCGTTGTCACCGCTCAAGATTCTCGGCCGCGGATACGGACTTATCACCCATGACGGCGATACCGTCCGTTCGATTAATCAGATTAAAATCGGCGACTACGTGGGAATACGTCTCGGCGACGGCGAAGCGGAGGCCGAGATTACATCAACCAGAGAATATCAGAGGAAAACAAATTGACCGGCAAAAATTCTCCCGAAGAAAAAAAGGAAAGCTTTGAAGTTCGGATGGCTCGCATCGAAGAGATCATAAGAGCTCTTGAATCCGGAAAAGCGCCCCTCGACGAATCGCTCGCTCTGTACGAGGAGGGCGTTAAGCTTATAAGCGGCTGTTCATCGATGCTCGACGAAGCCGAGCGCAAGATAAAGCTGCTTTCAAAACGCGCCGACGGCACTGTAGAAGAAAAGGACTTTATTCCCGATGACAAATAACGAAGAACTCAAGCTGAGGATTATCGACAATGCGGCTCTTATCGACCGCGCGCTTGACGGATATGTTGAGCGGCTGATGAAAAGATCCGCCGTAAATTATCCGAAACTCAGGGAGGCGATGCGTTATTCCCTTCTTTCCGGCGGGAAAAGAGTGCGTCCTTTTCTGACAATCGAATTCTGCCGTGCGCTCGGCGGCAGTGCGGCGGATGCGATGCCATTTGCCTGCGCCGTCGAGATGATCCACACCTATTCGCTGATCCACGACGACCTTCCCTGCATGGACAACGACGATTTGCGGCGAGGGAAACCGACAAGCCATGTGGTATTCGGTTATTCCGGCGCTCTGCTTGCAGGCGATGCGCTTCAGGCAATGGCTTTTGAAACGGCTGCCGGCTGCGGTCTCGGCGCGGAACAAACCGTCGAGGCGGTGCGTCTTATTGCCGAATCGGCCGGTGGGAGCGGTATGTGCGGCGGTCAACAGCTCGACCTTGAATCGGAAAACCGGAAGCTCACTTTTGATGAATTGGAGCTGACGCAGTCCCTGAAAACCGGGATGCTTATCAAATGCGCCTGCCGCCTCGGGGTCATAGCTGCCGGTAAAATGAACACTCATTTTGAAGCGGCTGCCGACGCTTATGCCGACGGAATCGGCCGCGCATTCCAGATAATCGACGACTTGCTCGATACCGCACGCGACACGGCCGCATCCGGGAAATCCGACGGCGGAAACGAGGGAGATGCCAAAACCACTTTCATGACATACATGACGGAAAACGAAGCCCGCGCTTACGCAGCCGCGCTTACCGACCGCGCGGTCAAAGCGGCGGCCTCGATGGAAAACGGACAGATACTCGCGGATTTTGCCGAATACCTGCTGAACAGAAAAAACTGATACGAAGTTAAGGAATATGTTTAGTAATCTTTCAACCACAGATTCATTTTTCACAATTTACAAAAATTACCCTCTTGTATGCGCAGCAGTGAGCTGGATTGTCGCACAGCTGCTGAAAGTAATAATCGATCTGATAATTCACAGAAAACTCACTCCGAGAATGCTGATTGCATCGGGAGGGATGCCGAGTTCGCACAGCTCTACGGTAGTTTCCCTGTCTCTTGCAATCGGGATGACACAGGGGTTTCTGTCGGCCACTTTCGCTATATCCGCGATTTTCGCCTTCATTGTCATGCATGACGCCGCCGGTGTCCGCCGCGAGACCGGAGATATCGCCAAGGTGCTTAACAACCTCGTACTCAACAACCCCGAGGTGGAAAACTCCGAGGAATACAAGGAATTAAAGGAACTTGTCGGTCATACTCCGATAGAAGTCGTCGGCGGAGCGGCGCTCGGGATCGCAATACCGCTGCTGATCCGGCCGTTTTAAGTTATGGCTTTAATACGCGCCGATGTTTTTCTCTGCCGATTCGGCTGGTTTGAAAGCCGGGAAAAGGCGCAGGCGGCGATAAATGCAGGAGAAGTAACGATTGACGGCTCCCTGATAACCAAGGCATCGAAGCAGATTGACGCCTGCGCCGAACACGACGTAAAGATCGGCGCAGGCGTCTGCATATATGCGAGCCGCGGGGGTCTCAAGCTTGAAGCGGCTGTTAAAAGCTTCGGACTTGAAGAAGAAATAAAAGGCGCTTCCTATGTCGACGTCGGCGCTTCAACCGGCGGATTTACCGACTGTCTTCTTTCCTTCGGCGCCGCCGAAGTATGGGCGGTCGACTGCGGCAGCGGTCAGCTGATTCAGAGGCTGCGGGCTGACAGCCGGGTGCATGTCCTCGAAAACTTCAACGCAAGGGAACTGACGCCGAATGATGTCGGGGGAATGCATCCGATCATCACGATGGATGTAAGCTTTATATCCCAGACGCTGATTTATCCGAACATACAAAAGCTGCTCTGCCGGCACGGAGCTCTTATATCGCTCATCAAGCCTCAGTTTGAATGCGGACGCGCGCCGCTCTTGACAAACACGGAGTTGTAAAAGACGAGAAATTCCGCTCATACGCAATAGAGCGCTGCCGGGAAAGCGCGCGGCTGTTCGGGCTGAATATGATGGGAACGATCACTTCTCCCGTCAAAGGCGGGGACGGAAATATAGAGTTTCCGGCACTTTTCAGAAAGCAATAGAAAATGATTATCATAAATATAATTCAGGTGACCTGCCCATGAAACGGATATGGGTCATGTCCAATCCCTCGCGCGACATAGGACTTAAGCATGCGAACACAGTTCTCTCTGTTCTTGCGGCTTTTGACTGTAAAAGCCGCATCGTTCAGAAACCGGCTGATATCGCCGGCGCGGGAGAGCCGGCCGACCTGCTTATCGTAATAGGCGGCGACGGAACCGTTATGCGGGCGGCGAGACGGGCTGCTCCCCTCGGAATTCCGATTTTGGGAATAAACTGCGGACATCTCGGATATTTAGCCGAACTCGAGCCGGATGAGATTCCTCTTATCAGCCGATATTTCGAAGGCGATTACCGCATTGAAAACCGGATGATGATCCGGGTCTCCGCCGGCGGTGGAAAAAGCTTCCTTGCCCTGAACGATGCGGTAATATCGCACGGCGCGATTTCGAGGATGGCGGAGATGGAGCTTTTGTGCGACGGCGATTATGTAAACAAATATTTCGCCGACGGGCTTATTATTGCGACTCCCACCGGCTCGACCGCTTATTCGCTTTCGGCCGGAGGGCCGGTCGTCGATCCCCGGATTGACTGCTTTGTCGTCACACCGATCTGTCCGCATTCCTTCGGAGCAAGACCGATGCTTTTCAATGCGGATACCGAACTTTGCGTTGTCAACGCTTCGTTGAAAAACTCATCCGATCCTTCGGAGACGGGGGTTTTATATCTTACGGTCGACGGATTCGACAGCCTTCCGCTTGAACGCGGAGAAACGGTAACGCTTAAAAAATCCGATATAACCACCTCGTTTATCCGTATGAACCGCCATAATTTTTATCAGGTGCTCAGCCGCAAAATGTCTTGACAGGCGGCTTTGAATACAACCCCATCGCAAAAACGAATAAAGATCAGGAGAGAAAAATTGAAAACCGACAGACAGAAGAAAATCCTGGAAATTGTTACCGATTACGACATTGAAACACAGGAAGAACTGCAGAAACAGCTTCTGCAGTCCGGTTTCGATGTCACTCAGGCAACGGTATCCCGCGACATCCGCGAAATGGGGCTGACAAAAGTTTCAAACAGCCGCGGAGCGTATCGTTACGCCGCTCCGAACAGCGTGAGCGCCTCTACGGACAAATACCGCAAGATTATAACCGAAGCGGTGATCCGTGCGGAATCGGCAAACAACCTCATTATTGTAAAGACATACCCCGGCATGGCTCAGGCCGCTGGTGCCGCCGTTGACAGCCTTGAAATGAACGGGATTATCGGCTCGATCGCCGGTGATGACACCATTCTGATCGTCTCCCGCAGCGACGAAATCGCCGCCGAGATCACAAGACATATCGATGCCATTGTTGCCGAAGGACAGCCGCGCCGATAATTCTTTAAAGATTCGGCGTCTTATGTCTTAATCATGAGGTAATTTGCTGTGCTTGTCTCCCTGCATATCGAGAATATTGCGGTAGCCCGGTCGATAGATATTAATTTCGGACGGGGCTTTAATGTGCTTACCGGAGAAACCGGCGCCGGAAAATCGATCATAATCGGCTCAATAGGCCTTCTGATGGGAAACCGCCCGGATAAAGACCTTATCCGTTCAGGTGAGAGCAAGGCGATGGTCAGCGGTGTTTTCGGCAATCTCACCGAGCGTGAAACGGAAGCTCTGAGCCAGAACGGCATTGCCGCGGGGGATGACGGTCTTGTCTGCCTGCAGCGGGATATCAATGCCGACGGGAGGTCTCAGGCACGGATAAACGGCCGGATGGTTACCGCCGCGATGCTTCGGACCTGTGCGTCTTTTCTTATCAACATTCACGGTCAGCACGACAATCAGGCTTTGCTTGATGAGGGAACTCATATATCCTATCTCGACGGATGGGCTGCTCCCGAAAGTCTCAAAATGCTATCCGGCTACGGCGAGATTTACAAAAGAGCGGCGGAATTGAAGCGCGAAATATCCTCCATTGTTACCGACACGAGAGACAAGCTACGCCGCGCGGAAATGCTCCGTTTTCAGATCGCGGATATAGAAGACGCAAAGCTGCGCCCGGGCGAAGAGGAAACTCTTATCGCAGACGAAAAAAGAATCCTCTCGTTTGAAAAGCTTCAGAGAAATGCGAGGACGATTCGGGAGAACCTTTATATTTCCGAAACATCTAAAACCGCTTCGGAGCTTATCCGTGAAGCTGCCGATGCCCTCGACGCCCTTTCCGACGAGCTGCCGGACGCAGCGAAGGAAGCGGAGAGGCTGCGCGGGTATATGTATGAGCTGGAGGATATCGCTGAAAGAGTGAGCCAGGCCTGTGATTTCGGAGACGAAGACCCGACTTCGGCACTCGACAGGATTGAAAGCCGTCTTGCGGTTATCGAAAAACTGAAACGCAAATACGGACCCGATTTTTCCGATGTTTTAGCCTTCCGAGACAACGCACGGAAGGAGCTTGAAGCAATCGACGGCTCGGATATGCGGCTGAAGGAGCTGCGATCGGAGCAGGCGGATGTAATGAGCCGTCTCAAAGCTTCCGCCGCAGACTTATCCGAACTTCGCTCGGCGGCTGCCGTAACTCTCAGCCGGAGGGTCGTCGGGGAGCTTTCCTATCTTGATATGTCGAAGGTCAGATTCACGGCGCAGGTGACGCGGTCGGTTTCAGGCGAGGGCGTTATGCAATACGGCAAGGACGGCCGCGACATTGTAACTTTTATGGTTTCGACAAACCCGGGCGAACCGCTCAAGCCGATGGCTAAAATAGCCTCCGGAGGCGAGCTGTCTCGCATCATGCTTGCACTGAAAAGCGTTTTCGCCGGCAGGGACGGGATCGGAGCTATCGTCTACGACGAGATTGACACCGGCGTTTCCGGAAGTACCGCGCAGAAGATAGGCATAAAGCTGGCGCTCACCGCCGCCGATACGCAGGTAATATGCGTGACGCACAGCGCGCAGATCGCGGCGCTGGCGGAAAAGCATCTGCTTATCAGAAAGTATGAAAAGGACGGGCGCACCGAGACTTTGGTCGACGAGCTTGACGGAAACGGCCGCATTGACGAAATATCAAGGATAATGGGCGGGATCGAGATTACCGACGCTGTAAAGAGATCGGCCCGGGAACTGATTGAAAGCCGAGATTCGCTCCTTCTGTCGGGCAGAAGCAACGATGATATACAAAACGATGAGTGATTATATAAAAGCTGATTTTTTCACCGCAGCCGACTCGCTAAAATCCGAAGGAAGAGCCGAATATGAGCTTTCCGCTCCGCTTTCGCGCTGCTGTACCTTCCGTATCGGAGGGCTGGCGGAACTGGCCGTATGGCCGGGCGATATTGAAGCGCTTTCCGCGCTTGTCGCGGCTGCAGAGAGCAGCGGGACGCGGTATTATATCTGCGGCAGCGCTTCCAATATCCTCTTTTCCGACGACGGTTTCCGCGGGGCGGTTATCTTTACGACAAGATTAAAGAAGATATCGGTAAACGGAAGCACGATCCGTGCCGAATGCGGAGTGCCTCTTTCATTGCTTGCGATGGCAGCTCAGCGGGCGTCGCTTTCCGGGCTTGAATTTGCTTACGGCATACCCGGCTCGCTCGGCGGCGCGGTTTATATGAATGCCGGCGCTTACGGCGGGGAGATAAGTCAGGTTTTAAAATCGAGCGAGTATTTTTCCCCGAAAAGCGGCAGAATATACTCTCTTTCGGCGGATGAGCATGATTTCGGCTACCGGCACAGCCGTTATATGGACAGAGACGACATTATCCTCTCCGCAGAGCTTGAACTCACCCCCGGCGACGGCAATGAGATTCAGCGAAAAATGGACGAAAACATGGAGGCAAGGCGGTCGAAGCAGCCGCTCGATTACCCGTCTGCCGGCTCGATGTTCAAGCGGGCGCCGGGGCATTTTACTTCAGCGCTGATCGACGGCGCCGGACTTAAGGGGTATAAGCTCGGCGGCGCCGAGGTATCATCAAAGCACGCCGGATTTGTCATAAACACCGGAGACGCAACGGCTGCCGATGTTATCTCTCTGACAGAATACATTTCCTCCGTTGTCTTCGAAAAATACGGAGTCAGGATCGAGCGGGAAGTCCGGATAGTCGGTCCGTGAACTTGATTATGGATAAGACTGAAAAAATCGGCACAGGCGACAGCTTTAACCTTTCCGTCGTGAAATATCTTGTGCCGCAGTGCAAGAAAAACTGCCGGTCCGCCTGCTGTCGGACCGCGCTTTTATATGGAATGCTGCTCTTTTCGAGAGGGCGCACGGATGAGCTGTCTTCTTCCCTGCTCGACTGGCTGATGACAGCCGCGGAGAAGCGGGGGGAGGTTTTTGTAATCGAAGATTTTAACCGGATTGACCGCAGATATTTTTCCTGCTCCGAATGCGGCCGATATTTTCTCTGCGGCGTCTTCTTGTCGTCCGGCTCGGTCGGCGACCCTAAGCGGGATTACAGGCTGGAGATAACGATTCCCCGCGACGAAGACGGCGGAACTGCTTTGGCAGACGATCTTGAAGCTTATCTTCGCGAAATTGACCTGCTGCCGCTCAGACATAAGCCTTCTAAAGGCGCCGGGGCGAAAAACACGGTGCTGTACTTAAGACAGGCGGAAAAAGTTGAAGATTTTCTGAATTACATCGGAGCGTCAACGCCGGCTTTTGAAGCGCTGAACATCCGCATACACAAGCAGTACCGCAACGAAGCGAACCGCATTACCAACTGCGAAACATCTAATATCGACCGGGCGGTCAATGCCGCTCAGAAACAGATACGGGATATAGAACTGCTGATGGAATCGGGAAAACTTGCGGATATGGACGATGGTCTGCGGCAGACCGCGCAGCTTCGGATTGAAAACCCATTCGTTTCACTTCAGGAACTCGCTTCAATGCACCGGCCGCCCATCACCAAGTCCGGAGTCGTCCACCGGCTGAGAAAACTTTCTTCCGCAGCGAAAGAACTTTGATTTATTGAATTTTCGGTACATTTTTTATTGAGATGGATTTTGTTCACCTTCATCTTCACAGCGAATACAGCATGCTCGACGGCGCCTGCCGTATAAAAGACATACCGGCGGCGGTAAAAGCCGCAGGGCAGAACGCCGCCGCAATAACCGATCACGGGGTTATGTACGGTGCGGTGTCCTTTTACAAAGCCTGTATCGCCGAGAACATAAAGCCGATAATCGGCTGCGAAATATACATCCGTCCTTTCGAGTCGAAAGCTCCGAGGGATGTTTACGGCGGCAATCTTGACCGTCTTGTTTTGCTTGTGAAAAACGAAGACGGCTATCGCAACCTCATAGAGCTTGTCTCCCGCGGATTTACCGAGGGAGAATTCAATCTGCCTTCGGTGGAATTCAGCGACCTTTCCCGCTGCTCATCGGGGCTGATCGCGCTTTCCGGATCTCAAAAGGGCGGTGTCGGGCGGAGGATTGCGGCGAATGATACCGCATCTGCGCGCGAATATGCGCAGAAGCTCGCTTCGATATACAAAGACAACTTCTATCTTGAAGTGATGAACCACGGGCTTGAAGCGGAAAAGGCGATAATGCCGGAAATAGCCGCTGTGGCGCGGGAAAGCGGGCTGCCGCTCGTGTTGACGAACAATGTTCATTATCTTAACCAAAGCGATTCGGAGGCGCACCGCGTCCTAAAGTGCATTCAGACGAACAGCCGGATAACCGACCCGCTGCCGGAGGATTTCGAAACTGCCGAATTCTACTTAAAGAATGCGGATGAGATGCGGAAAACGCTTCCCGGACTGCCGGAGCTTGACGAAGCGATGGCGAATACCGTCAGGATCGCCGATAGCTGCAATTTCGACTTTGAGTTCAAAAAACGTTATCTTCCGACTTTCACTCCTCCCGACGACTCAAAACCCGACGCATATATCAAGAAATGCACCTATGACGGACTGAAGCGCCGGTTAGACGAAGGCAGCGTCATATACGACGAGGAATTCTCCGCCGAAGACTATAAGATGAGGATCGAATTCGAGCTGCTCGTTATAGCAAATATGCGCTATTCCGAGTATTTCCTCATAGTCGCGGATTTTGTAAACTACGCAAAAGACAACAAAATCCCAACCGGACCCGGAAGAGGTTCCGGCGCCGGCTCGCTTGTGGCGTATCTGCTGAGAATCACCGATATAGACCCTCTGAGATACGGGCTTTTGTTTGAGACTTTTTTGAACGCCGAGCGCGTTTCGATGCCCGACTTTGATATCGACTTCTGCTCGGTCCGCCGTCCGGAAGTGATAAAATATGTCAGCGACCGATACGGCAAAGACCATGTCTGTCAGATAGTCACTTTCGGAACTCTCGCGGCGAGAGCCGTTGTGCGGGATGTCGGGCGGGCAATGGGGATGTCATCGTCGGAATTGTCGGATGTAGCGCGGACAATTCCGCGTATGCTGAATATCACCCTCGACGATGCGCTGAAACTTCCGGAGCTTAAAAAGCTTTACGAGAGCTTTGATGAGATAAGGCAGCTCATCGACATATCAAAACGGCTCGAAGGGATGCCGAGGAATACCTCGACACATGCCGCCGGGGTCGTAATAACCGACAAGCCGGTTACATATTACGTTCCTCTGTCGAAAAACGACGATACCGTTGTCACCCAGTATGATATGGACACTCTCGCCGAGCTGGGGCTTCTGAAATTTGACTTTCTGGGGCTGAGATATCTGACGGTCATCGACAACGCCGAACGGCAGATACGCAAAATAAATTCCGAATTCTCGGCAGAACGGATTCCGCTTGATGACGCCGCGACTTTCGAGCTGATTTCTTCGGGGCATACCGACGGGCTGTTTCAGCTTGAATCGGCCGGCATGAAGCAGCTCCTTATCAACATGAAGCCGGAAAATCTGCGGGATATAATGGTCGCGATTGCGCTCTACCGCCCCGGACCGATGGAATCGATAGGGAGGTTCCTTGAAAACCGCCGCGATCCTTCCAAGATAGTTTACAAAAATGACGAACTGAAAAATATTCTCGAGGAAACCTGCGGATGCATTGTCTATCAGGAGCAGGTAATGATGATATTCCGCTTCATCGCGGGATATTCATACGGAAAAGCCGATATTGTGCGGCGGGCGATAGCCAAAAAGCAGCAGGGCGTTATTGAAAAGGAGCGCTCAACATTTATCCGAGGCGCGGCAGAACGCGGTTTGAGCGAAGCAGACGCTGCAGAGCTGTTTGAATCGATGATCGATTTTTCAAACTACGGATTCAAAAAGAGCCATGCCGCCGCATACGGAATGATCTCCTACCGCACCGCTTATCTCAAGGCTCACTTCCCGGCGATATACATATCGGCGCTGATGAATTCGTCCCAGGGCACAGAAAGCCTCTCGCCTTATCTTTCCGAAGCCGGACTGCTGAAGATAAATATCCGCAAGCCGGATATCAATACAAGCGATGTGGGATTCACCGTTTCGGGCGGCGAGATTATATACGGGCTTTCCTTTATCAAAAATGTCGGAAAGACGATGGCCGAGGCAGCGGTGAAGCACCGCTCGGATGGAGGTCCGTATCGTTCGCTCACCGATTATGTCACCCGCGGGTTGCAAAGCGAGATATCTCAGCGGGGACTCGAATCGCTGATTTCTTCGGGATGTTTTGATAATTTCGGGACAAACCGCCGCAGGATGCTGATGGCAAGCCCTACCCTGCTTGCGAATGCTTCGGAGCGGCTGCGAAGCGGCGTCAGCGGTCAGATCGACCTGTTCGGGACCGCCGAACGAGCTGCGGCGCTCGACGATTCGGATTTCCCCGAGATGACGGAAATGCCGAAGTCACTTATGCTGGCACAGGAAAAAGAGCTTACCGGAATGTATTTTTCCGGAAGTCCGATGGATGAGTTTTCCGAGATGTGCGGCGCATTGAAGCCGGATGTAATTGAAGAGATAAACTCCGCGTTTTCCGGCGAGAGCGATGACGGCGGAGATATCCCCGGAGAGATCGCTGTCTGTGGCGGGGCGGATTTGAAAATATACCGCGACGGCTCTGCCGTCAGGGTAGCCGGTTTTGTGACTTCCCGCTCGGATAAAGTAACCCGCCGGGACGAAAACGCAATGATGTCGTTTGTCAGGATCGAAGACGCAAGCGGGGCTGTCGAAGGTATAGTTTTCCCGAAAGCGATGGAGCGGCTTTCTCCGCTGCTTGAAACCGGAGCCGCAGTTGCGGTCGAGGGCAGGCTATCCTCACGCGACGGCGACGAAGGGGTGAAGCTGCTGATCAATAACGTCTTCCCTTTGATGAAAAATTCCGAATTCCGCGCAAAGGGAGCGGATGTGCCGCTTCCCCGCCCGTCTCAGCCGGCATATCGGGCAAAAACCGAACCTGCGCCGCAAAACGGTAATTATTATGCCGCTGCGGAACAAAAACCCGCAGTTGAAAGTCATATTAAAAACGAAAACAATACGATAAATCGCCCCGAAAAGATCTACCTTAAGGTCAAATCGGCGTCGGCTCCCGAAATGAAGCGGGCGCTTGCGATCGTTTCGATATTCGAAGGTCCGGTGCAGGTGATCTTCTATGACGAATCAAGAAAGAAATACGCATCTTCCGGGCTAGGGATAACCGCTTCGCCGTTCGTGATAAGCGAGCTGAAAGAGCTGTTGGGAGCGGAAGCAGTTGTTCTTAAATAAAGAAATACGCACGGAATTTACTTACCGTTTACAAAACCCGACTATTAAAAACGACTACCCGGTGGTAAAATTAAACAGTGCCCTTCAAATAATATACCTAATATACCGTTGGCACGGAATGACTTGTAAAGAAATATGAAAAACAGCGAATTCACAGCGACATACCCGATTTTGTCGAAAGGAGTGATGCTATAAGTGGCAGATAACCGTCATCGCGATTCCCGGCAGCTCAGAGTCACCAGCACCGGGATACCGCCCTCTCAGGGACGGCGCAATAATAATTCCGGCACCGACTGGGGCGACGAAGCCGCCGGAGCGCTTAAGCTTGCGGGCCGCGCCGTCGGAAAGGTGTTTTCTTACATACTGAACATACTGCTCACCCTGCTGCTTATCGGCGTCATGACCGGCGCCGTTGTCGGCGGAGCTTTTGCGATATATGTAAAAAATTATATCGACCCCGACCTTGAAGCCTTCGAATATATGGCAAACGACCAGTCGAAGACTACGCGAATTTATTACATGGACTACTCCGACCGCTCAAACCGGATAGGAAAAGCGGTCGAGCTTGAAGACGAAAGGATTTACGGCTCGGAAAACCGAACCTGGATTTCCTACAAGGATATGCCGAAAAACCTCGTAAACGCCTTTGTTTCGATAGAGGATCACCGTTTCTGGGACCACCACGGAGTCGACTGGATAAGAACCGTAAAGGCGACTTTCAACTACTTCTTCGGCTCGGGTCATGACTTCGGCGCTTCTACCATAACCCAGCAGCTCATCAAGAATGTTACCCAGGAAGACGAGGTTACGATACAGCGAAAGGTGACCGAGATACTCCGTGCGCTTGAGCTTGAAAAGGTAAAAGACAAGACCGAGATACTCGAGCTTTACCTGAATACTATCTATCTTTCGCAGCACGCATACGGAGTTGAGGCTGCGGCATATACCTATTTCGGCAAATCGGCGAAGGATCTGACTCTTATAGAGTGTGCGGCGCTTGCAGCGATACCAAAGTATCCGACCAAATTCGACCCGGTTCAGAATCCCGAGCACAACCTTGACCGCCGCAATACGGTTTTATACTGCATGGAATTATACGACTGTATAACCCAGGTCGAGCTTGACGCTACCTACGACAAGCAGCTTGTGCTGAACTTCCAGAACGCATCGCAGGCTCATAGCAAAGCCACGAGCGGAACCAGGGTCTTTTCCTGGTATGAAGAAGCGGTTTTATCCGACACAATCGCCCTGCTTATGAAGGCAAGGGGGGTAAACTCCCGTTCCGCTTCCACCATGATCTACAACGCCGGGCTTTCGATTTACACGGTAATGGATCCCGATGTTCAAAATACCCTTGAGAAATACTATGTAAACGACGACAACTTCCAGAAAGCGGCGTCGGTAATTCAGCCGCAAAGCTCGATGGTGGTAATCGATCCTTATACCGGCGACGTTCTGGGTATCGCGGGCGCACGCGGAGTTAAAAAGGCGAACCGCATCCAAAGCTTCGCCACCGACACCAAGCGTCCGCCCGGCTCGTCG
>LSQX01182298.1_pt3 | contig 14949 bp, 15 predicted proteins | sample 654561 | NCBI WGS metagenome assembly LSQX01 (sample SAMN04489861, study PRJNA283612) | anaerobic digester metagenome | isolation source: 4 biogas reactors fed with cattle manure at either 37C or 55C with and... | place: Denmark: Kongens Lyngby | collected 2014 | reverse complement strand
GAACTGCTTACCGGCAGTGCCGATGAGTCGCAACTCGGACCATTGCTTCAGAAGGCCAACCGCTGGGAAGAGAGCCTGGAGGAGCTGCAGCAGGTTGAAGTCAACAAGAGAGCAGGACTGATCTACAATATCGCTCATGTCTCCCGCGAACTGCTTGTCGAGACAACATCATTAGTACAACAGGGTAAAGGAGACGGAAAATAGGTGTTTCGGAAATTGTAATAAAGCGTCTCCATTCAGGGGGATATAATAATAATTGTTATATTTGTCGTGTTAAAATTGAATGAACAGACGATATTGACCCAGATATACATAAATTCACTCCATCCGGTCATATCCTTATGGCTGAAGAAAAACAATTTTATAATAAATATTTTTACCATGGATTTAAAAACACAATTTAAAGAGAGCTGGACTTTTGTAGCTGCAGTAGTAATTTTTATTATTCTTATAGTTCTTTCAAAATCAGGTTTGTATCAGATCAGTGATTCATTTTTCGGGTTCGCCAATGCGCTTCTGGCGGTAACACTTACCTATACCACTGTCATGTCTGTAAAAAGATTACGTGCTGCAGGAGAAATAAACTCAGGCTTACTGATGATTTACGGTGCGGGTTTTTTATCCGGTATCTGGCTGTATGAAGCCATCAATCTTTTATTCTAATCATTCACATGTGGTAGATATAACCACAAATCAAATCTTACAGCATGATGAAGACATTACGAATTGAGATACCTTATAACAGGCAGGAATTCATAAAAACACAAAGGATTAAATCAGATTTCTTATTGAAAAATATAAACCTGAAAATCAGAATTATGCTTACCGCGGCTGTAATTCTTATGACTGCGGGATGGATCATACATACCGATGGGATACCAATCAATGTGTTCCTGTTTGTCGGTGTCCTCCTCCTGCTATACGGCATTCTACTGTTGCAGTCAAAATGGTTCTCCCAACGCAGACATGCCCGACATGCCAGACTGCTCGCTGAGAGATATGACAATATCGGGATGGATTGCGTATATGAGTTCACAGATGAATCATTACGTTATTGGGATGCCGAAAAGCACTTCGATCTGAAATGGAGTCTGTTTAAGAATTATGGCATCTATGATAAATATCTGCTCCTGTTTGTGGAGGAATCATTGGTCGATCTGCTGATGTTCAGGGAAACTGAATCGGCAAAGGAAGAGGCTGATTATCACAAAATACTGGCCTTTGTCAAATCGAAACTGGCCTATAAAAAAACCTGACATAAACAGGATTCACTGAAGAGAAAATCACTCTCCCGTTTTTCAGCGGCAGTGGTCTTTAAAAGCGTTCCGTTGTTTCTCGGCGAAACGTTTTTTTTGTGCTATCTTTGTACCCTTATTGCGATGTAGTATCACAGCACGCTGGTATGGTGTGATGATTGATGTACATCATAGATCAACATGATTGTAATTGGGTAAATGGTAACAATATTAGGCATAGAATCATCCTGCGATGATACCTCGGCAGCGGTGATCCGCGACGGGGTCATCCTCTCCAACGTAATCGCCGGGCAGGCAGTACATGAGCGCTATGGCGGCGTGGTGCCCGAGCTGGCATCACGGGCACATCAGCAGAACATCATCCCGGTGGTGCACGACGCGCTGAAGCAGGCAGGTGTTTCCAGAGAGGAGCTGTCTGCCGTCGCCTTCACACGCGGTCCCGGCCTGTTGGGCTCGCTGCTGGTGGGTACCTCGTTCGCGAAAGGATTATCATCGGCACTCGATATCCCGATGATCGAGGTGAATCACCTGCAGGCACATGTGCTGGCCCACTTCATCAAAGAGGATGAGGGTGATACAAGTCAGCCTTCATTTCCGTTCCTCTGCCTGCTGGTGTCGGGGGGTAACTCACAGATCATCCTGGTGAAATCCTACAGTGTGATGGAGATCATCGGGCAGACCATCGACGATGCGGCGGGTGAGGCGTTCGACAAGTGTGCCAAGGTGATGGGACTGGGTTATCCCGGCGGACCGGTGGTGGACCGCCTGGCGAAGCTGGGTGATCCGGAGCGGTTCACCTTCAGCAAGCCGCGCATCGAGGGCTACGACTACAGCTTCAGCGGACTGAAGACATCGTTCCTTTATTTCCTCCGTGATGAGCTGAAAGAGGATGCCGACTTCATTGAGAAGAACAGGAACGATCTCTGTGCATCGCTGCAGAAGACCATCGTCGATATCCTGATGAACAAGCTCTATCATGCAACCAAAGACCTGAGAATAAAAGAGGTGGCTGTCGCCGGCGGTGTCTCGGCCAACTCCGGATTGCGAAGTGCATTCGAGGATTACAGCCGCAGGTATGGATGGAAAATTCATATTCCCAAATTTGCCTATACCACCGACAATGCTGCAATGGTAGCCATCACAGGATATCATAAATACCTGGACAAGCAGTTTTGCGGTCCCGAAGTGGTGCCCTATGCCAGAGTTTCCATTTAATTCTTAATTGATCATTCATAATTGATTCATATATGTCAGCACAAGAAAATCCCACGATTGAGGAGAACAAAAAAAGCCTCAACTTTATTGAAGTAATCGTAGAGAAAGACCTGGAAGAGGGGAAGAACGACGGGCGCATACAGACCCGTTTTCCGCCGGAACCAAATGGTTACCTTCACATCGGACATGCGAAAGCGATCTGTATTGATTTCGGCATTGCCCAAAAATATGGCGGTATCTGTAACCTGCGTTTTGATGATACCAACCCCGTGAAAGAGGATGTGGAGTATGTCGATTCCATCATGGAAGATATCCAATGGCTCGGTTTTCACTGGGAGAACGTCTATTACGCCTCCGACTATTTCCAGCAACTGTGGGATTTTGCGGTGCAGCTGATCAAAGAAGGAAAAGCCTATGTCGATGAGCAGTCGGCCGAGGAGATCGCCAGACAAAAAGGATCACCCACACAACCCGGGACTGAGAGTCCCTTCCGCAACCGGCCCATAGAGGAGTCGCTGGCGCTGTTTGAGAAGATGAACAGCGGCGAGATACCCGAAGGGAAGATGGTGCTGCGTGCTAAAATTGACATGGCATCCTCCAACATGCATCTCCGTGATCCGCTGATTTATCGTGTGATCCATATTCCGCACCACCGCACCGGCACCACATGGAAGGCTTATCCGATGTATGACTTCGCCCATGGCCAGTCGGATTACTTCGAGGGAGTGACGCACTCGCTCTGCACGCTCGAGTTCGTCGTACACCGTCCGCTCTACGACTGGTTTATCGACCAGCTCGCCGACAGTGATTACCGTCCCCGCCAGTATGAGTTCAACCGTCTCAACCTCACCTACACGGTGATGAGCAAGCGCAAGCTGCTGCAGCTGGTGCAGGACAAGCTCGTCTCGGGATGGGATGATCCGCGTATGCCCACCATCACCGGCATGCGCCGCAGGGGTTACACCCCCGAAGCAGTACGCAGTTTCATCGATAAGATCGGCTACACGAAGTATGACGGCATCAATGATGTCTCACTTCTCGAGCATGCCGTACGGGAGGATCTCAACAAGCGTGTGATGCGTGTCTCCGGAGTGCTTGACCCGGTGAAGCTGGTGCTTACCAACTACCCGGAGGATCAGGTTGAAGAGATGGAGGCGATTAACAATCCCGAGGATGCAACGATGGGATCACGACAGGTGAAGTTCTCTCGTGAGCTCTGGATTGAACGCGATGATTTTATGGAGGAGGCACCAAAGAAATATTTCCGCCTCACACCCGGCAACGAGGTACGCCTGAAGAACGCTTACATCGTGAAGTGCACCGGTTGCCTGAAGGATGAGGAAGGGAACGTGACAGAGGTCTATGCCGAGTATGATCCGATGACGAAAAGCGGGATGCCCGAATCGAACCGGAAAGTAAAGGGAACCATCCACTGGGTCTCGCTGCCTCATAGCGTGGATGCCGAAGTGAGGCTCTATGACCGCCTCTTCATGGTGGAAGATCCGGCAGGTGAGAAGGAGAAAGACTTCAGGGAGCTGATGAACCCCGCATCGTTAATCGTGAAAAAGGAATGTAAGGTGGAAGAGTATCTGGAAGAGGCTAAACCTCTCGACAGCTTCCAGTTTCAGCGTATCGGCTATTTTAATGTAGATGCTGACGCTGCCGGGGGAAAACTTATATTTAACCGCACGGTTCCCCTCAGGGACTCCTGGAAGAAACAGAACAATTAGTGAAATATGCCGGCTGTCATCAGTGAACAGCAGAGCCAAAGCAGTTTAAAAGCCCTTTTATAATGCATAGAGATATGGACGATAACGAATTAGACATCACTTCACTGGTTGAGAAGTACGAACAGATGCGCACAAAGGGCAGGACGATCTACTTCGATGCCGATGAGTTTGCCTTGCTGGCTGAGTACTACAACGCTGAAGGTGATAACGATGAGGCGGAGCAGCTTGTCATGGAGGGGCTGAAGATGCATCCCGGCAGTCCTGAGCTGATGCTGTTGAAAGTAAAGACACTCGTTTTCTCGGAATCATATGAGGAGGCGCTCGAATATATGAAGCTGGTCCCGGATGACAGTGGCGTGGAGTTGCCGTTGCTGACGATTGAAGTATACCTTCATCTGGACAAGTACGACGATGCCGATAGCCTGATCAATAAAACACTGGAGCGGGAACTGCAGATGGATGATCTCTACTATTTCATCACCGAGGTGGGGTATCTGCTCAACGATGTGGATAAATTCGATCGTGCCATCTCTTTTCTCGAAGAGAGCATGAAGATCGATGAGTCCAATGCCGATGCAATCGTCGATCTGGCTTATGCCTATGAGATGAAAGGCAACCTGGAAAAAGCCATTGAAAACAATAACCGTCTGCTCGATATTGATCCCTATTCCTACGATGCATGGGTGAACATCGGTAAGCTTTACTCCATGAACGAGCAATACGACAAGGCGATCGATGCATTCGATTTTGCGCTGACCATCAGGGAGGATGATGTGCCGGTACTGAAGATGAAAGCGCTCTCCCTCTATCTGAATGACAACACACCCGAGGCGATCTCCATCTTTGAAAAGTGCCTGCAGAAATCACCCGATGATGAGACACTCTACGATTCTCTGCTCGAGGCCTATGAGGCCATGGAGCAGTATGATGAGATGATGAAACTGATCGATAAAAAAGAGGTGCTGTTTGGTAGCGAGGGCATACTGGCCAAACGTGCTTTTGTGCATATCAACAAGGAGGAGATAGGTGAAGCGAGAGCGCTCTTCTCGATGATTCCCGATGCGGAAAAAGATACACTCGAATACTATATGCTCGAGGGTGAGCTGGCATTTCATGAAGATGATTTCATACAGGCTGAGGTTTCATATATGAAGGCAGCACTTATATCGGAGGGGAATGAAGATATCCTGGACCGGCTGGCGAACATCAGTGTGGCACAGGAGAAGTTTGAGCAGGCTGCCGGATACCTGGAAGAGTTGCTGGAGATTGCGCCCGATTTCCCCACAGCCAAATCGAGACTGGCTTTCATCCGCTTTGAGATTGGCTCCAGGGAGCCTTTCGATGAGATCATGTCGCAGTTCTCTGATGACGAGCTGCGCGCACTTCTTAACCTGTTAACGGAAAACGAAGATTCCGATTTCTCCGGCTACAGCAGGGAGAAGATCCTTATTCGTCTGAACGAAGCACGGGAGAACAGGGTGCTGTTCAAGAATATCAAGTATTGAGTCGATACGCTTCACAGGATGATTCATGCTTACAACAGGGGTTGCAGGTCGTGACATTTTTTTCAGTCTACTGATTTTAAGTTATTCATTGCATGGAAGATAATAATTTAGTTCGTATCAATAAGTATTTCAGTGAAATTGGATATTGTTCACGCAGGGAGGCCGACAAGCTCATAGAACAGAAGCGGGTGACAATCAATGGGGTAGTGGCGGAGATGGGAAGCAAGGTATCTCCTGCCGACGAGATTCGTTTAAACGGGAAGCTGATTGCCGGAAAGGAAAATAAACATGTTTACATCACATTCAATAAACCACGTGGAATTGTTTGTACCACAGACACCCGCAGAGAGAGAAACAATATCATTGATTATATCAATCATCCCGAACGTATCTTCCCAATCGGCAGGCTCGACAAAGACAGTCAGGGGCTGATCCTGTTAACGAGCGATGGTGATATCGTAAATAAAATACTTCGTGCCGGTAACAACCATGAAAAAGAATACTTTGTTACGGTGAAGCAGCCTATCACAAAACCATTCATTTACAAAATGAGCAATGGGGTTCCTATCCTGGGTACCGTGACAAAGAAATGTTTTGTGGAACAGATTGATAAGTTTACTTTTCGGATTATTCTCACCCAGGGCCTGAACAGACAAATCAGACGTATGTGTGAATACCTGGGTAATGAGGTCCTGCAATTGGAACGTTATCGCATCATGAACATTCACCTGGATATCCCCGTCGGGAAGTGGAGAAATCTTACAAAGAAGGAACTGAACGAGATTTTCAAACTTGTAAGTGAATCGTCAAAAACCAGCGGATAGAGTGGTGAAGAGCCTTCTCTTCCGGATGAATTTGCAACACTGTACGGAAATTACGCTGCTGTTTTCACTGACTCCTACATTGTTATGGGTCTGCCGATTGTCAGATGGTTTTATAAAACTGTAATTCATGCCGCAGCTGTTCCAGCTCAGCTTGCAACGATTGCACTCTTTGCAGCATATGACGGAGGGCATCGATACCCTCCACATTGATATCCATCTCATAATGCCAACGGATAAACCGTTCCAGATCGGTGAGATCATCATACTCAATAAACAGATCTTCATCCTGACCTATCACCTGAATCAAACCCAGGTCCCGGAGAGATTCAATGAATGATTCCTCCACCTCATAAATTTTCAGACACTCGCTGTATAGTAGTCTGTTTCCGCTCATTGTTTTCTTAATTTTGACAATTCAATGAATAACGCCTTCTCTTTATCCGTAAGATGATCGGGCAGTTGCACCCTCAGTGTAACATAGAGATTACCGAAGCGATTTTCTTTTTTATACAGTGGAAATCCTTTGCCTTTCAGGCGTAACTTCGTATTGGGTTGCGTCCCGGGCTTGATGGTCATTTTTACCTGTCCGTCAAGGGTGTCAATCATCATCTCCCCGCCCAGCACAGCCGTGTAGATGTCGATCGGCACTTCGGTATAGAGGTCATCTCCCAGACGTTTAAAAACCGGGTCATCCTCCATCGTGAAGGTGATATAGAGATCACCATCGGGTCCGCCGTTCACCCCCGGCTGTCCGTAACCGGCCAGCTTGATCTTTTGTTTGTCAGATACTCCTGCAGGAATGGTGATACGCACATTCTTACCATTTATCGTCAGTGTCTGCTGGTGCGTTTGCCTGGCCTGACGGAGTGTAAGGCGCAATTCCGCCTGATAATCTGCACCTTTAAATCTATTGCGGCTCCCTGATCCACTCGCTCTCCGGTTAAAGCCGCTACCGAACATGGAGTGGAAAAAGTCCGAAAAATCGTCATCCGAGAAATCTCCTTCGGTATAAAAAGTATGACCGCCCTGATCACTCCATTGTTGCTGGCTTCTCTGCTGCTGACTTCTCTGCTGCTGATATTGCTGCTGCGCTTTCTCATACTCCTCCCCATGCTTCCAGTGCTCACCATACTTGTCATATTTGGCTCTTTTCTCCGGGTCGCTCAGCACCTCATTGGCTTCATTCAGTTCCTGAAATTTCCTGTGCGCTTCCTTATCGTTCGGATTCAGGTCGGGATGCATCTTACGTGCCAGCTTGCGGTAAGCCTTTTTGACATCTTCCGCAGAGGCATTCCTGTCGATCCCCAGAATCCTGTAATAATCAATGTATGGCATTGTAATGTTATCGTTTTGCATCTGTATGGCCTACTGAAACGCTTCGGTAAGCATTCACTGCACTAATGAGATTAACAACTGTTTTTCATCAATTGTTCACCCCTCTGTGTTACATGATAGTCGCATCATTAATTACCAATTTTCTCATTTTTAATTGTCGTAATAATAAGACTTTAAAATTAAAAAAGAAGTAAAATCAGACACTTACGGATAGACTTGTTCTATTTAAGTACATGATGAGCAAGTACTTTCTGAACATCATACACATTTACCGACTTATTAAACTGTTTTCTTATGCTTGGTTCAGCTTCACTGGAAATCCAGATTTTCAATTCAGCTTCCAGATCAAATGTTCCTGCGGTTTCAATGCTGAATCGGGAAATACTCTTATAATTGATGGATTTATATTCCGTCTTTCTTCCTGTAACGCCCTGCACATCTACCAGAATGAGGCGTTTACTGGTAAAAATAAATGTATCACGAATCAACTTGAAGCCTACTTCAATTTCTTCTGTTTCAGTCAGCAATTGACCGTACTTTTTTACTAATTCTTCCTGGCTAACCACACCTGCGTTTCCAAGTAATGCCGAAAATAATCTCATTCGATACTTTTTATTTTTATAACTCCAGTTTCATCTCAACAAAAATACGTTTTTTTTTATTCAGTTAACTAAAGTGGAAGCTTTTTTCAGGTCACACCTGTCATCATCCAGCATAATGTGCACCAGCTCCAGGATTATTGTTTCCCTGGTAAAATATCAGATCATTTTTTATAAAATAGGCATTGTATAATTCCCTCTGCTTATGGCTTCTTTAATCCATGCTTTTCAGGTATTTATACAGATCGTTGTCGGTAGAAAGGATGACCGTGGTGGTGGAATCGATTGTATTCCGAAACGTTTCCATACTTTTCATAAAGCTGTAGAGCTCTATTGATTTGCTGGATTTGTTGTAGGCGCCGGCATAGATGCGGGCCGCTTCAGCGTCAGCTTTACCCTCAATTGTTTCTGCTTCTTTGTATGCTTCCGATTGTATCTGGTTCAATTCACGTTCTTTCTCACCGTTAATCCTTGAAGCTTCTCCTTCACCTTCTGATCTGAATTTATCGGCAATACGGATTCGTTCGCTCTTCATGCGGTCGTAAACCCGTTCCCTGACATCCTCAACGTAATTGATCCGTTTAAATCGAAAATCAACGATCTCGATGCCAAGGTCTTTTGTCTCTTCATTCGCTTTTTCCTTAATAATATGCTGAATTCTGCTTCTGCCCACCCCAATCCAGGTAAGTGAATCTTCAATTATCTCACTTATATTTGCGGTTGTGTCGACCTCCCGGTTGGAGTTCCTTACAACTTCCTCCAGACTGTGACTGGCTACCTGGTCGCGCGTTTCACCATCAATTATATCATCGAGCCTGCTTTGCGCACCCCGCTCGTTGGTAAGGCGTTTATAAAACTGCAGCGGATCGGTAATACGCCATCGTGCATAACTGTCAACAAAGATGAATTTTTTCTCTTTTGTCGGAATTTGGTTGGGATCACCGTCCCACTCCATATACCGTTTCTCGAAAAAGTTCGCTTTCTGCACAAAAGGAGTTTTGATATGCAACCCCGGCTCGGTCACGGCCACACCGATTGGTCTGCCGAACTGAGTTATCACAACCTGTTGCGTTTCATTTACAACGTAGATACTCTGAGATAAAACGATAATGCCGGCAATAACAATTGCTGCAATAAGTATGATTCTATTATTTTTATTCATTTTTGTTCTTTTGGTAAGATGAAGTTGAGTTGTTTAATTCATTTCCTTTTTGAGCAGAGGAATCATGTTGTTGCCATTTTCTGAAGTGATGATTTTGTCCCCGAGCTTGGGCAGAATCTCCTGTAGTGTTTCAAGATAGATTCTTCTTTTGGTTACTTCGGGTGCTCTGATGTATTCGTCGTAAAGGGCGTTGAATCTTGCCACCTCTCCCTCTGCATTATTGACACGCATGGTTGCATATCCTTCAGCTTTCTGGATGGTTTCCTGTGCCTGCCCCCTGGCCCTGGGAATCACCTTATTGTATTCTGATTTCGCTTCATTTATCAAGGTCTCCCTCTCCTGCTGGGCCTGGTTGACGGCATTAAACGCCTGTTTTACCGACTCCGGGGGATTGATGTCCTGAAGGACTACCTGTGCTATTTCAATTCCAAGGGAATACTCCCTGGCCAGCTCCTGTAGCAGTACCTTTACTTCACTCGCAATCTCAGCTCTTCCTACGGTCAGTACCTCGTTAACAGTACGGTCGCCGACAATCTGCCGTGTAACAGCTTCGGAAAGATCACGCAGGGTATTGTCAGGTTCACGTACCTTGAACAGGTAATTGTAGGGATCGTTCACGCGGTATTGTACCACCCACTGCACATTGGCGAGGTTCAAATCACCCGTCAGCATGATGGCTTCATCTTCTGTAACGGTACCTGTCCGACTGTATTGGGTGCTGATATTGGCCTCCTCTGTTCGAAAACCAAATTCCTGTTTTTTCTGCCTCTCGACGGGCACCTTGTAAACCTTTTCTACAAAGAGTATTTTCATTTTCAACCCGGGTGCAACTGTCCGCACATGTTTCCCGAAACGTGTCACCACACCCTCCTCTTCGGTACCTATCTGGAAGAAAGAACCAAATCCAACAACTAATACCACAATTACACTGACGATTGTCTTGTAATGTCTTTTAATATATTGTTGTATCTCATCTACACTGAATTCCTGATTATTCATCAACTTAAATTTAAATTTTAATAATGCGTTAAAGTACAAAAAAATATTATGGATTGCAATGAATACTTGGAAAACCGTACATGAAAAATTCATCTTCTTCTCCTCTTCCTTCCTGTTGCAAGGGATGCAGTTGAACACCTCCATTAACTTGTGTATAACAGAGATCAAACATTTCCCTTAATCAAACGTTATCAATACTCAATCGACTAATAATATCACTATGCGAAAAGCACCATCTATTTTACTCATCTTATGTCTGTTTGTGTGTACGTTCTGTTCACAGGGAGAAAGCAAACAACCCCGGATTGCCTGGGATACCTGGGGCGTACCCCATATTACGGCAGACAATACCGAAGATCTGTTTTATGCCCAGGGATGGGCGCAAATGCACAATCATGCCAACCTGATTCTCAGGCTATATGGCAGCTCGCGCGGGAGAGGTGCAGAATACTGGGGCAAGGAAAAGTTGCAGGATGATATTCTGATTCATACCCTGGGTTTTGAAGAACTGGCGGAGAGCTGGGAAACGCAGCAGGACCGGGAGGTGAAAATAATTTACAACGCTTTTGTTGAAGGGATGAACGCTTATGCGAAAGCGCATCCCGAAAGCATCGATAAAGAAAACGAAGTCGTGTTGCCCATTACCACCAGAGATGTAGACATGCACAGCATGTTCGTGATTTTCACCCGGTTTATCGCCAGTGGTGATTTAGGACTATCGCAACGATGGGGATCGATGGGCTCCAATGCGATTGCTGTAGGACCCGTCCGTTCGGCCTCCGGAAACGCGATGCTGGTACAGAACCCACATCTGCCGTGGTTTAATGAGTTTCTGTTTTTCGAATCTCACTTAACGCTCAGGGGCAAGGATATGTACGGTGCCACACTGGTGGGGTTACCGGGTATTTCCATCGGTTTCAACAAACATCTGGGGTGGACACACACGAACAACACCATCGACAATTCCGATATCTACGAGATTGAAATGGAAGAGGGTGGCTATCTGCTGGATGGCAAACGGCACGATTTCGATATATCAACAAAAACATTGCAGATTAAACAGGAGAATGGAACGTTGATTCCGACAGAAATATCGGTATTGAAAACCATCCATGGGCCTGTTGTGAACAAAACAAATGGCAAAGTGCTGGCATTGAGGATGGTGGGGTTAGATAAGCCAGATATGCTGCTGCAGTGGTGGCGGATGGCTAACAGCAGCAGTTTCGATGAGTTCGAGGCAGCACTGAAAATGGCACAGATTGGGTTCTGGAATGTTATTTACGCCGATAAAGCAGGCAATATTTTCTATTTATTCAACGGACTAGTGCCTATAAGAAACGAGGGTGACTGGAGTTATTGGAGTTCAATCGTCCCGGGTGCTGAATCGGGCAATATCTGGACCGATGTCCATCCCTACGATGATCTGCCACGACTGAAGAATCCAGAGACAGGGTGGCTGCAGAATGCCAATGATCCGCCCTGGACAAGCACTATCCCCATGGCATTGAATCCGGATGATTACCCGCCCTATATGGCACCCAGGCGGATGACGTTCCGGCCACAGCGGGCAGCGCGGATGATGATGGAAGACAGCTGCATCACTTTTGAAGAGCTTATCGACTACAAGCATTCAACGAGGCTGGAAGTTGCCGATCGCTTGTTGGATGATCTTTTTGAGGCCATTGATCAATCCAGCTCTCAAAAAGCGAAAGAAGCGAAAGTGGTTCTCGAGGAATGGGATCGGGAATCAAATGCCGATAGCAGGGGAACCTTGTTGTTTTATTTATGGGCTTCGCGCTTTAATGTGAATGATGATTCGAACTATGAAGTCCATTGGAACATGGACACCCCACACAGCACGCCCCGCGGTCTGGCCCATCCTGAAAGGGCGATAGCGCTGTTGGAAGCAGCGGTCGATGAGATGAAATCAGAATTCGGCGTGCTCGATGTTCCCTGGGGCGATTTTTACCGGTTACGGCAAAACAAAATAGATCTGCCCGCCAATGGTGCTCCCGGAACGCTTGGCGTGTTCAGGGTGGCAGGTTCACACCATAGCGGTGATAAGCAGATGTATGTCGGGAGCGGTGATTCGTGGGTGGGTGTTATTGAGTTCGGTGACGATGTGAAAGCGAAGGTACTGCTGAGTTATGGCAATTCCACCCAGAAAGATTCTCCGCATAATGGCGACCAGTTGGATTTGTTTTCGCGGAAAGAGCTGCGCGACGCCTGGTTCACCCCTGAACAGGTGAAAGCCAATACAAAAAAACTGGAGGTTCTTACCAGATAAAACGGTCTACCTTTATTTCACAAGCAGATACAGCGTTTGTAAATATAGCCATCCTGCTCACCGGTTATCTGTCAGATCTTTTCAATTTCACCATCGATAAAAGCGATGCGCTCTTCCATCCACTCAATCATCTGCGTGATTAACTCCTGGTAGCTTCTGTTTTTTGTGACGGGAGTGGCATCCGGTAGTTTGAAAGTCTCTGCCTGTGATTTATCCAGCTTGACTGCCATTGCTTCAATATATTCAGTTATTTCCGCTGCCTGTGGCTTGATCTCTCTCCACCGTTCCTTGTATTTTGTGCGGAACTCCGGTACTTCCATAAACCGTGTAAAGAAACTGGCTCCTGGCCTTGGATCACTGTTACCCGGATAAAAAACCGCATCCTTTTTGATAAAATAGGCATTGTATTCGTTATAACCGAAAGCCCAGTCAAAATCCCACAACGGCCCCCATTTGATTTTTGTGTCCGCCTCCTTATAGCAATAGGTGCTTTTAGGATGCCCCAGCTCCTGGTTGCGTACCAGCTCATTGATCAGCATGAAGTTAATCAGAGACTGAACGTCGGTGTGATCCTCAAACGAGGTGTTGGGGAAATCAGTTTCAAACAGTGCATCTTCAAGACCCTGCAAGGCCTCTTTGATATAATCCATTTCCGATTCGTCGTTCAGTTCAGGTTCAGCAATCATGACGGGCAGTTTGAGATGATTGGTCAGAAACTTGTAATCTTCATCGAAATATGTATCCATCTCCACCAGAAAGCCTCCGTCAGTGTCAATATCAATCCTTCCTTCACCAACCTCCTTCTGTTCGGTCAATTGATAATTGCCTCTGTAGGTCCCGTTGAGGAACAGTTCAACATGAATAGAGGAGTGATTAAATTCCAGACCGAAGATACGCCCCAACTGGAATGCTATATCGTTCATCAGCAGTGTGGGGTCCTGATAATTGGCGAGAAGAATCCACTTTTTCGCTTTAGCTAAACCAAAAAGAGATGTCTTTTCAGGGAAGTCTATCCGGTAAGGTTTTTTAGGCATATTCCATGTTGAGTTTCCCCTTCCGCGAATGGTCATTTGGGTTTCTCCCATATCAAAGCTGTTCTCGTCAGGAACGGTAAGCTGAAATTTTGAAGGAAGCTTTAAAGTCTTTTCCACCACCTCTACGCCGCCATCGATATCAATTTTAATGACCGGAAGACCGGTGAACATGGGACCCCTGGTGATCAGATCATACGCTGCAGTAACCCCGTCATCCGTTTTCACGAGGATGGTATGCTGTTCCAGGAATGTGTTTGGAGTGACACCACTGATCTGTTCTTTTTCTCCAATAAAGAGCTTTGCCGGTGTTTCAAAAACAGCAATCAGGTTTTTCACATTGGCAATCCATCGTGATGTGGAGAGAGTAATTGTTTTTGCTTCATGGTCAATGACTCCCTCAATATCATCTTCCAGCCCGTTGATTTCTGCCGGAATAGAAAAGGATTGAATAAAAATATTACTGGCTCTCTGGGTTACCTTGATGGTTTTAGGTGATGACACTCCGTCTGCAGTAACAGAGATGAGGGTACTTCTCTCTTTCCCTACAGAAATATTCTCTGTAACCTTTATCCTGATAATGTTTTCAAATAATGTCGCACTGCACCAGTTTTGATCGATCGTTGGAATAGCAACAGAAACCAATGATGCATTGGTTTGAATGACAACTGAGGTTTCCTGTGCGTCAGGTGTTTCAAACACGATATTTGTCTTGTCAAGAGAGAGATTTATTTGCTCTGTCTCTTCAATCTTATCACTGCAGGTAATGAGTAATAGTGTAATAAATGGCAACAAAAGCAGGAACTGACTTCTCAATGGCAGCATTGTTTTTCTTTTCATCTGGTATGTCTTTGTGATTAAGTTGAATAAATTATTAACCTTTAAAATTACTTGAAGGTTTCCATATGTTTATCTGTCGATTAGCATTACAAATGCAATTTTAGTCATTTAATTTTGAAAAATGAATGTTTACTCTTTACATTAACTAAGTTAATATATATTAAAA
>LSQX01240156.1_pt3 | contig 14951 bp, 10 predicted proteins | sample 654561 | NCBI WGS metagenome assembly LSQX01 (sample SAMN04489861, study PRJNA283612) | anaerobic digester metagenome | isolation source: 4 biogas reactors fed with cattle manure at either 37C or 55C with and... | place: Denmark: Kongens Lyngby | collected 2014 | reverse complement strand
CTGGAGCTCAAGGTGGGGGATGTGGACCTGAAGGCCGGGTGGCTCAAGGTACGGCAGGGGAAGGGCATGAAGGACCGGCTGATTCCGCTGTTGGCGGAGGCACGGGAACTAATTGCTGATTGGTTGGAGTTCCGACCTGAGGTAGATCACGACTACCTGTTCACCGGGAAGCAGCGCATGCCGCTGTGCGTGAACTCGTTCATTCGCATGTTCAAGACGGTGAAGGAGAAGGCGGGGCTAGCGCGCGAAGGGGTGACGCCTCACACTTTGCGGCACACCTTCGCGTCGCTGCTTTTGCAGGCAGGGTGTGACCTGGTCTCGATCAAAGAGATGCTGGGGCACGCGGACCTGGCGACGACCTCAATCTACCTGCACGTCAGCGCACCTCACCTCCAGGCGGCGGTTGGACTTCATCCGCTAAGTTGTGGATCCGAGGGGCGGTGACATCGGGAGCGGAGGGGTCGAAGGCTTGGCGGATTGACGACTATGTGGGGCCAGCGTATGATCGTCAGATGGGTATCGTGTGATTACAATCGCTGAGCGAGGCGTTGACGATGGGAGATTCGGAGAAGTACGCCGAGAGAGTGTTGGCAACGATGGCAGAGTTGCTACGGGGGGACGGGTCCGAAAGAGAGCTGGAGATTGTGAGCAATGCGCAGGGGAAGCTGGAGCAGGTGGGGTATGAAGATAACTTCGCTTTGTTCTGCCTGTCACTGAGGGTCGATACGCAGGTATATGCTCGGTATCGCGAGCATGCGGACGAGTGTGAGAAGGTGATTCTAGAGGCGGGACGGGCTGTGTTGCGGACTGATCCGGAGATGTGGCTGGAGAGCGTGGTGATTGGACCAACGCTTGTGGAGAATGCGAACTGGCGGGGGAAGGCGTACAAGGTACGGGCGAAAGGGCTCCTGCGCGAGTTGGAAGCAGAGCGGAACATGCTGATATCCGTGGCAACCGGTGGGCCTCGGATCGAGTCCGTAAGCAATGCGTACAACGTAAGACGACGACACATCGCAGAAGGGTTGCGCGAGAGACAGATTGCTGATCCCAATCCTTTTTCGGACCTTTGGCAGTGGTATGGAAAATGGAGTACGGACCTCCGGGGCTATCAGTCGCGGCGCGAATTCGTCGCCGATATGTACAGAGACGTATTGGCGCGGATGGGGGAGGAGTCGGAGGGTGGCGAGGTGCGTGCATTTGAAGACGCGACAGGATGGGATAGGGTTGACCGGACCGTTGCAGAGATCAGGGTTCGTATAGCTGAAGCGGAAAACGCGGAGCAGTTCCAGGCCGTCGGGTTGCTGTGTAGGGACGCTCTGATTTCGGTGGCGCAGGCTGTCTATGATCGTGAACGGCATCCGCCTGTAGATGATGTGGAGCCGAGCGAGACGGATGCCAAGCGTATGCTGGAGGCATTCCTGGGGGTAGAGGTGGGCGGTGCATTCGAGGGGGCAGCACGGCGTTATGCCCGGTCAGTGGTGGTCTTGGCTCACGAGGTAACGCACAAGCGGACTGCGACTCCGAGGGTCGCTGCTCTATGTGCTGAGGCAACGATATCGGCAATCAACGTCATTGCGATTGTCGCAGGTCAGCGAGACCGTGTGGAATAGAAGAACAGGGGCGCAGGGCAAAGTCGACGGATGTTGCCGCGCGTCGTATCTCGTCTAGATCGTAGTTTAGGTACAGGATCGTCGTCTGCAGGTCCTCGTGGCCGAGGAGTAGCTGGACCTGGCGGATGTTGAGGCCGGTGTTGAGCCAGCTCTTGGCGGCGAAGCGGCGCAGGCTGTGCAGGGAATACTTGTTGCGCGTGGTGAGGGCGTCGGCGTTACGCAGACCGGCGCGCTCAAGCCAATGGTTGAGCCAGGCCTGCAGGCTGCTCTTTTGGAGGGGTCTGCGTAAGCGCCCGCGCAGGACCGGGCCGGTGGCGGGGAATCCCTGCTGGGCGTGCAGGCCGTAGAGCGCCTGGAGCAGGTCCTCGAAGATGAGCACCTCGCGGTGCTTGTCTCCCTTCCCGTAAACGCGCAGGCGGCGTCCCGGCAGATCTACCCCTTCCCACTGCAAGGCGAGCGCCTCAGAGCGTCTCAGGCCGCTGGTGGCCATGCTGAGCAGGGCGACGCGTTCGGTGAGGTTGCGGGTGGCGTCGAGCATGGCCTGGACCTCCTCGGGGGTAGGGGAGGGCTGGACCTGGCGGCGCTGCCGGGGGCGCTCGATGAGGTCGAGGGGGTTGGCCTGGGCATGGCGGAACCGGACCGCCCACTTGAAGAGACCGGACAGGGAATTGAGTGCGCGGCGGACGACGCTGCGCAGGAACTGGTTGACGTGCTTCTGACCGTCAAAGGTGCCAAGATCATGCCTACCAGATTGCTGTCCCCACTTGGAGGTTTGGAGGGACACGATCGTTCTCCTCGGCGCCGTACCGAGGGTGCCTTTCCCGAGCGTGAAGTCCTCGTCCTGGGGGCGGGCGACTCCGACTACAGTCCAGAATAGGGATGCCTCGACAAGGACTGCAGCTATTCCGCGAAGGCTATGGCCTCGATCGATTCGCATGGCGTTGAGGTGCGGGCCCTGGTCAAACCCATCGGCCTCAGGTACATCAACGGCCCGGGCAGCGTCTCCTATGTTGGCTCGGTGGTCGTCCGCTAGGGGCTCACCTGGAACAGCTTCGCGCAGTGCGCCTCCACCGGCACGCTCAGCTTCTGCCACCGCCCCTCCAGGTCCTGCTTTGCCCACAGGTCTCGCACCCGGACCTCGGTCCAGGGGCTGAAGCGGGCGAGGTTCAGCTCTGGCGCAGGGCCGGGCTCCTCTGACAGGTTGAAGAACCCCACGGCGTAGCTGCCGTCGGCCAGAGGCTTGAGCTGCACCTCGAAGCGTTCGTCCTTGAGGACGGTCGCGGCGGGCTTGCCCAGAGGGTCCTGGTTGACCGCCAGCACCTCCTCGTTACAGAGCAGGCTGAGGGTGAAAGCGTCCAGTTGCTGCGGCACGCAGTCAATCAGCAGCGGGCTGGGGCGCAGGGCCCAGCAGGTGAACATCGCGATATGCTCCGGAGGACTGAGCTGCTTGCCGTCCCGGGGGAGAAGAGCCGTCATGTCCAGGTCAAACCAGTGCCCCGGCCCCACGTAAGGATTCCACTGCTGGTTGCCGAAGCCATTGCGCACGACGGACTCCCAGACCGGCCCCGTGTCCGAATTGGCACGCCACAGGTTGCATAGCCGGGCGGCCTCGGCGGCGTCCGCCAGCTGGACACTGGTGGTGAGGCTAAAGACGAAATCCCGGGGGGACCTGCGGAGAGCCTGGCTCATCCGTGCGGCCAGCTCCATGTCGGTTTGCGCCCAGTCATACTTGAAGTAGTCGAAGCCCCACGCCGCCCACTGGGCTACATCCTCGGCCTCATGTTTGTTCATGCCGATGTACTTCCGGTCGTAATCGGTCATGGCGGGGAAACGGGTGTCCATGAGGCCGGAGGTGCTCCCGTAGCCTTCCGTCCCCCAGGGGACCACATACGGCCCGGAGTACAGTCCGATCTTCAGCCCCAGGGCATGGACCTGGGCGCAGAGCCGGGCCATGTCCGGGAAGCCCTCGTGGGGGACAATGGAGTTGAAGGGTCCGCCTCGCTCCGGTGATTGCCATCCGGAGTCCAGGTTTACGTAGGAGTACCCCCGCGCGGCCAGGCCGGAGCTGACCAGGCCCTGTGCGATGCCGAGTATCTTCTCCGCGGTGATCTCCCGGCGAAAGCAGTTCCAGCTATTCCATCCCAGTGGCGGCGTCAGGGCCAGGGCGTCGGGTTCGATAACCAACGTAATCGCCTTCTCGGCCGTGCCGTGGGGATTCTCCGCCCTAAGCAGGACCTCGTACTCGCCAGGAGTGGAGGCCTGGCCGGTGATCTGCCCGCTCGCGGCCTCGAGGGTCAGTCCGGGAGGCAGCCCCTCCGCCGCGAACCGCAGCGGCCGCTCGCCGACCGTGGGAATCAGATAGAGGAAGGGCTTCCCTGGCGAGGCCCCATAGGTCGCGGGGCCGTTGATCTCAGGCGCCCCAGCGTCCCAGGGGACGGCGGGGGCGAGAGAGGTTTCCGGGTGTTGCAGGCTATTCAAGGCGCGGCTTCCTTTCCGGGTGGCGGTTGGACGACAGTTCTGCCCGGATATTCGACGGGGATCCATGCGAGGACCTGCCTGTGTGGCCGGTGAACTGCCGCGGGCAGTTGGCGAGGACTGGCCCCGCGACCAAACCCAACCTATGTCGCGGGCTTCCGGCGCCGGCAAGCCCCGAGTCAGCTTCCATCACACCACACCTCGCTGACTATCTCCGGAGCCATTCCGTAATGCTGTGGAGGAGCCTCCGCTGCTCAGTAGCCAGTCATCCAGCCTCCGCCAGCGACTGTGCGCACTGGGGACCGCAGCCTCACAGGGCTCCCGAATGTAGGAAGGTCCGGCGCTGCTGTTCGTCCATCCCCGCCAGTCCCAGCTTCTCCACGGTGCGACGGCCTTGTGCCAGGAGATCCCGACCCGTAATGGCCGAAGCAATAGCTACCACAGAGCGAGCTGCCGGTGTCTCCACCCCCAGCATGTTCCCCAGGGAGACATAGGTCACCAGGCCCAGCCCCACGTCCTCCAGCAGATAGCGGTGGTCGACTCCACTCGGCGACTTCAGTTCCCGGAACACAGGGCTCTGGCCATAGCATTCGTAGTAGCTCGTGGACGATGCGTAACCCTGCGCTACACACATCTCTGGCTCCGACATGAGGTCGTAGCCCAGAGCTTTGGCGAGAGCCATTCGTTCCTTGTCTACCGCCTCGATGATCTTGGCCACCGCCGGAGTTACGCCCTCGGCATAGAAGAGATGCTGCTCGCCCTGCCGCTCGATCACCGCGAGGTTGCCCAGCATGATCGCGGGGTGTATCACTGGATTACCATTACACAGGCTCACCTCCAGCACATCTGCCTTGGGCTTCAGACCGGGGAAGACGGGCCGTAGCCTGTGCCACCACGCCTCCGTCTCGGCCCCGGGAAAGGCGGCGAAAGCCACATGTTCCACCCGCAGCCCGATATGCACTCCACGGGCGCCTTGAGCGCGGGAGCAATGGGTGAGTGTGCCCGTCTCCGCGATCACTATCCGCCGGGCAACGCCTTGCTCGGCCAGCAGGCGCCGCACCTCCAGGGCCCCGCCTGTCGAGCCGGGGTTCAGAAGAAGGAAGGCTCCCTCCTTAAGATGCGGTCCCAGCTCGAGAGCCAGCCGCTCATGCGCCAGCCCCTGGAGGCAAGCGATCACCAGTTCAGCTCCATCCACTACCTCGGCCAGATCTGTACTCACCATCTCCAGCCGCGCTTCACCACTGACCACCCCCTCCGCCTCCAGGATGGGCTCCTCCAGCAGCGCGGCCAGGTTGGCCTGGTAATCCTGCCACTCAAACAGGCGAACCCGCGCGCCCTGCAGTGCCAGATCGGCAGCCACCGCCTTCCCGCCATTGCCTGCGCCGAGCACAGCGACTGTCCCTGAGTAGGTTCCTGTAGCCTTATCCACCGATTGTTGCCTCCTCTAGGTTCTCGCTTCTGTCGTAGCCGTGTTCTAACGCGGGCAGCAGCGTCTCCGGATGCGAATGCGCAATTACTTGCTGGGAAGGTACCGTAGCAGCTGCCTGCCCTGCATGCCAAGGTACTCCCCGCCCTTCAAGAGGGGGGAAAGAGGACCTCATAGGAGGTCAGCGGTAGCCCCTTCGCTTTACAGGTGACGGGATGCCAAAAGGCGCCTTCGGCGTACATCAGGCCCCCACGCAGCTCCAGATTGTCGGTCAAAGCCTCGCGCCACCCCTTGGCAGCCAACTCGCGCAAGTAAGGAAAGGTTGCTTGCGTAAGCAGTCGCGTGGCTGGCCGTGGTGTCAGTGCAGGAATGTGGTCGGGATTGTAGTGTACGACACCTTCTTCCACGTAGGTCTCGTCCAGTATCTCCGTGGGGACACAGGTCTCCACCAGGTCACGCATGGAGGCCGTGGCGTCGCAGACGATCCGCCCGGGTTGCATGAGCGCAATCATCTGCCGCGTGACCAGGTATCGGCATCGAGATACCGGCAGGCTAGGCCGCCGCACGGCTGCGCAGATAAGAATATCCGTGGCCGGGAGCCGCGCGGCGATGGCTTGCTGGGTCGCGAGGGGGTCGTCTTCCGAGGAAGTGATTACTTCGATGCGCTTGCGCCAGCCGTCGCCGGCCGCGTCGCCGAGCCTCTCCGCCAGGGAGTCTAATGCGCGCTCAGGCTCTATGTCCACCACGGTCAAGTCAAATCCATTCCTCAAGAAGACTTTGCTGGCGTGCTTGCCGATGTGTCCCAGCCCGATCACCAGGGCGCGAGCGGGTGGACACCCTTCCACGTAGTCCCCTCCCAGCATCCCGGCGTGAGACATGAGCAGCTCCATGCTGCGCCGGGCGAAGAGCACCCCGGTGATATCACTCATCGGACTCAGCAGAGGAAGTTCCCCGGTGGCCTTCTCGACCCACTCGTAGGCAATTCCCACTCCCCCTGTTGCGCACAACTGCTGCGCATACTCGACCGGCGCATTTCCATCCAGATGCAGATACGTAAACAGCGTGTGATGCGGGCCAAGCAGGGATACTTCCTCGTCCAGAGGGGCCTTTACCTTGACGATGAGATCGCATCGCTCATACAGCTCTCTCTTCGGGACGGCTTTGGCCCCCGCGGCCTCGTACTCCGCATCTGCGAACCCACTACCCACTCCCGCTCCTATCTCGACGTAGAGGACATGCCCCTCGTGAACCAACCTGGCAACCTGCTCAGGCATGAGCCCCGCGCGTGTCTCTCCAGGCTTGATCTCCTTACCCACACCGATTCTCATTTGTAGGTCCTTTCTAAGCAGCGCGCTGCAGCCCCGCACAGGATAGCTTATGGACTCACTCTCAGTCTCATCGGAGACTTGCGTTTGCGGCCCCGGAGCAGCGGTTGCACAAGCCGGCGGTGTCCCCGGATCACCTCAGTTAGCGGCGCGGAGCCGGGGAGTCTTGTGAGGAGCGGCGCTACTCCTCCGCGTCCGGGGCTACATAGCGGTCCGCGGGCTTCACGAACATGCGAAAGTCCAGGTGCCGGGGCGGGGGGCACTCCCGCAAACCGCGCTCCCGCAACTCGTCGTTGACCTCCACCCCCTCCGCTTGTGCCAGGCGCAAAGCCTGGGCCTCCACCCACAAGTCCCAGACGCTGGTCTCCCCTTCTCTGATGTACGCGAAGTCGTAGTCCAACAGCCGCAGGGCCTCCTCTGGCCGCGCCTCATGCATCGCGAGACGGACCTGCAGCAGCCGGATGCGCTCATGCTCTTGGTGGCTGGGCTCGAGGGATCTGAGGAGCGCCTGCAGCTCCTCGTATCGCTTGGCCCGAAGCAGCTCATTGCCGTACTCGATGGCCAGCTGCACCGGGCGCGGTCCGGCATCCCACGCCTCGGCCAGGAGATCACAGCCAGCCGCGGCGCGTCCCTCGCGCAGTGCAAGCCGCGCCAGGTTGCGCGCCGCCCAACTCGTGGCGCGCCGCTCGCGGGACTTGCGGAAATGCTCCTCAGCGACGCTGACTTTCTGCGCCTCGACGGCCATGACGCCGAGGTGCAGCCAACCTAGCCAGTGATCACTTGCCCCCTGTGCGATAGCTTGTTCCAGCAGCCCTTGCCATTCGGGCTGGATCATGTAGTGTCCGGGACCTGACTCCGGCTCTCGTTCCGGCAGGGCGCCCGTCTGCAGGAGTTCCAGCCAGGGCGCCTGTTCCTCCCCCAGATCCCCGTCCTCGAAGGGCAGCTCCGCTGGGATCGGTGAAGGCTCCCCGGCGACGGCGGCGCGGTGCCGCTCGAGGGCTCCCCACCCCAGTCCGCGAAACAGCAGCTCCTCCGGCGCCCGGACTGTCACCTCCGCGAGTAGTCCATCCCGGGTCTCCAGCTCGGCGCACGGCAAGGCCGCCTCCAGAGCGCGCTCCCCCTCACTCCAGGCCTCGTGCCAGTCAGACGAGTGCGCTTTTTGCGGTTCCGCGATGAAAGGACCGAAGGCCTCCGTCCATGTCCATTCAGTCTGTCCGGGCATGCGAAGCATATGGTGTTGCGTACGGGAGAGACCTGCCTGTAGCTCCAGGTAGGCGTGGCCGTCAGCAGAAAGGAATTCCTGCCAGCGCCGAGGTCCCGGGCCCTGCCCCCAGGCAAAGAGCTTGCGTCCCCGCAGGCGCATGGTGGAGGTCTCCGCAAAGCCCTTCCCGTCCTCGCCGACCACTGCCACCCAGGGGCGTTGCTCAGCCTGCAGGCGTCCGAAGACATGATATGAGTGATCCAGTTCCGTCGTGTAGCTGGCGTCCTGTCCGTGCAGATATGGCAAGCGCTCGAACTGGCCCGAACTGTAATAGGCGGTGTCGGCGGGCATCAACACGCGCTGGCCCTCGCGCTCGGGCACGGCCAGATTCGTCCACCAGTACATCGGCAATATCGCCGCGTGGGGATTGATCACGCGAATGCGGGCGTAGAGGAAGCGCGAATCCGGGGGCAGGTCGAGATCAATCTGAAAGGGGAAGGCCCGAACCCGCTCCCAGGCATAGAGTCGCAGGACCGGCTGCCCCTCAGGACCTCGCACGCGGGCCGCATGCACCGGGGAGCAGGTGAGACAGTTGTGCCCGACCTGGGCGACGTTCCACTCAATGCCCCCACTGGCCCAGGCGTTGCGGAGTGCCAGGTTAGCCGGCTGGTACACGGGATTGCACTCAATCAGGTCTCGGCCGCTGGCCTTGTCCCATATCGAGTCCACACGCCCCCCGGCCTCCGGCAGCACCCGCACCCGCAGGTGGGCGTTTTCCAGGACAATCGAGGTGAAGGTCCGGGGCTGGAGGGCCCGAGTGTATCCGTCCTGCATCCGGTAGGGCAGCACGCGGAAGCCCGTTTGCCAACCCAGCCCCTCCCGGTCTTCGCTGGGGAGGGCGTGGGCTTCGGCGCTAGGCCCGGGGTCTTCGAGGGGATCGCGGAACTGTGGTAGCGGATTTTCCGGCCCGAGATTGGCCGCGGGGATCACGTATGGTTCAACGCGCAGCTCAGTCATGCGCTCTTCCTCCTGATCGGACATCTTTTAGGTCTACTTCGTTGACCGTGTTCCTCATCTCCCCACTCCATCTGCCACACAGACAGACAGCAAGCCCACTTCTCCGCTAACATGTGTCACTCCACGGGGAGGGTCGTCTGGGGGCGGAATATATGACCCTGCGGGAGGTGTCCTGGCCTCGAGACGCTTGTTCCGCTGAGCTGCGGGGCGTGAAGCTGTGACGAGTCGCCCTCAGTCTGGCAGACACTGCCTCGTCATCGAGCAGGTGCGGGTCGAGCAGCGGCCTCAGCTTGGACGAGGTCGTGCAAGGCGGCCTTCCCCTGCATGCCCAGACCCAGAAGCAGGACTCTCATCTCTTAACCCTCGCCTTCGTGGCTGGCCTCTCCGAGCAGCCGCTGGGCATTGCGGTAGAGAATATTCCGCCGGTCCTCGTCGGTCATGTTAGCGCCCAGGATGGTGCCGACGCAGTACGGGTAGCCGAACCAGGGGAAGTCGGTGCCGAAGACGAGCTTCTCTGAGCCGACCCCGCGTAGCATCGTTTCCATGCCTCCGCGCTCCAGCGAGGCGGCGGTCAGTTCGAGGTAGCAGTTGGGATAGTCCGCGGCCAGTTCGGCGGCATGCTCCCATTCCCCGAACAGACTGTGTCCCAGCAGCACCTTCGCGTTGGGATAGCGCTCCAGGACACTCTTTACCTGCTCGTAGCCGTCGTAGCGGCTACCCCCCCAGGTGTGAAGCAGCACGAGCAGTCCGCGTGCGTTCGCCATCTCCCACGCCGGAGCGGCGTCAGGCGCGTCTACCGCGATGCGATGATAGTCAGCCAGCATTTTGAGGCCTACATAGACCTCCGGGTACCGATCGTAGTCCGCGAGGTCTTGTGCCATGAGCTCGGGATAGTTGGGGTTGATGGCCAGGTACGCGCGCAGAATCTCGGGCAGTTGCCGGACCGCCGCCACGTTGGTGGCATTGCCGGCCTCGGGTGAGAAGAGAGCATGGTGGTGGCAGATGACGAGGCGCTTGACTCCTGAGCGCTCCAGCAGCCGCCGGGCAGTCTCAAACTGCGCGGCGGGGAGGCAGATCCCCGTAGTGGAGCCCCAGTGCCCATGCATATCATAGAGGGGACAGTCTTCGACAATCGGCTGCGAGCAGAACTGCTCCCACAGAGTGGTGGGCGAACCCATGCTACGCCACCTCCTCGACCATGCGACGCAGGTTACCGGAGGCGATCTTCTCCCGGTCCACCTCAGTGAGTTCCGCCTGAAGCAGGCCGAGCACCGCCGCGTGCGGATAGTGGAAGGGGAAGCCACTGCCGAAGAGAACCCGCTCCGCCCCGTAGGCCTGCACCACCGCCTCCAGCCCGCCCGCTTCCAGAGAGACCAGACTCGATTCCAGGTAGACGTTGGGATACTCGGCCAGCAAAGGCCAGGACTGCCGGTCCTGCCCCCACAATCCCAGGTCGCAGAGCACCACGGTGAGCGTCGGGTATTCCGCGAGCAGCCGATAGACGCCGGGCCAGTCCGCCCCGAACCGCAGCGAGAGCAGCACCGGAACACGCCGCTCTGCCACTTCATCCAGGAAGCTGCCGAAGGTGACGCGCCCCAACTGGTAGCGGTGCGCCTCGGGGAACGCGCGCAAGGCGACGATCCTCTCAGCCCGCATGCGGTCGAAAAAATCGTCGGTCATGAGGTCATGGTCCGTGTGCGGCGGCACGATGGCCCAACAGCCCAGGGCGCGGTCGTCCCCGGCGATCGCCTGGTTCACCAGCGCGTTACCGACGTCCGGCCCGCCGTCACGCTGGGCGGCATGCCAGACCACGCCGCGCGTGATGCCGGTGCCGTCCAGGGCCTGGAACAACTCCGCGACCGTGCTTGCCTGCCCGTACTGGGGTACCTGGCTGCGGCCTATCTGGAGGTTGATGTCAACGCAGTTCATGCCACGGCCTTTCCCGCTGCCGCCAGCGTCTCGATACGGGCCGCGACCTCCTCCTCGGTCCAGTCCGGGTCGATGGCGTAGAAGTACGTGCGACGCAGTAGGTCGAGCGTTCGGGGGCAGACCTCCGGCGAGTAGTCGGCCCGCGCACCCTGGTTGGCCTCGAAGTTGAAGGGGTTCATGGCCGGATGGTGCATGACACGCCGCTCGATGAGCGCGTCCCAGTTCGTGAAGACGTGCTTGCCGTGGTCAATGCCGATGTAGCCGCCCGGGGCGGCAGCGGCGAAGGTCCGCGCATCATCCTCGCTGTCGAACTGCCAGGCTACCACCACGCCACAATCGCCCTCGGGATCGTTGCTGGGAGCAAGACGCAAACCGGGCTGACCGGCCAATTCCGTGATGATCCGCCTCTGATGGCGGCGCAGGTCGGCCAGAATGCCCTCGAGTCGCTGCAACTGGATGCGCGCGATGGCGCCCATGATCTCGCTGGCGCGGTACTGCTGCGCCACGAAGAGGGGCGTGGCGCGCTGGTTGGCATCCCGCCGGAAACCCGCTCCAGGGTCGTGGAAGATGAAGGCGCGCTCGTAGAGCTCCCGGTCGTTGGTGACCAGCACTCCGCCCTCACCGCAGGAAATGATCTTGTAGTAGTTGAGGCTGAAGGCGCCCGCATCGCCCCAGGAGCCCGTGCGCCGACCCTGATAGCTGCCGCCATCGCACTGGCAGGAGTCCTCCACGACCTTAATGTCGTGCGCGTGGGCAACCTCCAGGATGCGCGCCAGATTCGCCGGGCGCCCGGCCATGTGCACGGGGATGACGGCCTTCACGCGCGGGCCCAGTTTCCGCTCGAAGTCCTCGGGATCCAGCCCCAGGGACTCGTCCACTTCCGCCAGCACCGGAATGGCGCCGACGGTGAGTACGGAAGTGGCGGTGGCCAGCCAGGTATAGGCCGGCACGATCACCTCGTCACCGGGGCCGATCCCCAGGGCGGCCAGCGCACAGACTATCCCCGCGGTGCCCCCACCGTTCATCAGGAGCACATACGAGACGCCAAGGGTCTCGGCCCACTCCGCCTCGAAGCGCTCCACCTCCTGCAAGTGACCCGCGGCAGGATCGCCTCCGCGCATCCACTGCTTGGAGAGCAACACTTTGGCGACTTCGTCTACTTCCTCTTGACCAATACGGTACATGGATCTTCTCCTCTCCGAGACGTGCGGCAGCCAGGCCGTAGGGCCCCAGACTCCAGACAGTCATCAGTCGAGTGCAGGTCCCCTCCGCCCATACCTGTCCGGGCGCCCTGAATCCTCGTGTCTACCCCAACCACTCCGGCGCCCAGTTCAGCCTTGAGGCTCGCCTCCAGGGCAATTCCGGTGGGGCACTGGGGGAGTCGTTCTCCGAGGCTGCAGCCGTTCCCTTCTCGAGGCCACCTGTAAACAGAGAGAACCGGTGGGCAACGTTAGTCCCCTGCTCCCTACCGCCTCCGTAGTGCGCAGGCTGCCTCTCCCCGCGTGCGTGCGGACTGTTCAGCCCCAGACCGGTCCCGCCGGGGACGGCAGTCGAGAGGATGCTTCGGTGGATTAGCCCTCGGGATTCAGGTCGTACCTTCCAAAGCACGTGCCCATGGTATGGGAAAAGCCGAAGTCTGCGGAGGCCCCGGCCTGCTCGCGGCGCTCCAGGAAGGGCTGGATCTCGTCCAGGATCATGAGTGACTGATCGGCAAGCTCGGCCGAATGGGCCCGCAGCCCCTCGGCCTCCGTCTTGAGCTCCTCAATAGCCGCTGGCAGTGCCTGTGCCATGCGCTCAAAGGCTTCCCCGGCCTTGAGCATGCACATGGCCCGGAAGCGGAAGTACATCGCCAGGTGCTTCTGCATGACGCGGGTCATCTGCAGCATGAAGGCGAAGGTCTTAGCCAGGACCAAGTAGTCATCTTCGGGTAAGGCCTCCCGACAGGCCTCGGTGATCTCCTGCATTCGGCGGATGCAGGCCAGGGCCACGTCCTTCTCCGCTACCACGCGCTGGACATTCTCCTCGGTAGGCTCCAGAATCCCCAATTTGCGCCGGGGTCCGTAGTTGCGGTAGTGGATGTAGGGGAAGGTGAAGCGCCATTCGTAATCATCTATGGACTGCGAGAAGCGCGAGTGTGGCCCGTTGATGAGGGCCCGTTCAATATAGAAGGCTCTCTCGTAGGCCTCCTCCGCCAGGGCAATCACCTCGAACATCTCTTCGGGCCAGCCTCGTCGGCGACTCCAGAGCTTCCAGACCGCCTCCACGGTGGTGTCGAGGTCCCAGCACGCCCGGAAGAACAGCTCGCTCTTCATGCCGTCTGGCGACAGGAGGCCAACTCGATCGTCCATGAAACTCTGCGCCGGCAGGTTGAGGCCTGGACTGCCGTGAAGCTCCACCCCCCGGATGCGGCACACGAACTTGTCCACGCCCCGGCCGTAGTATTCCCGCATGCGCTCGAGGTTGAAGCGAGAGGCGTTGTTAAACCAGCCGGTCCAGCCGCCCCGATACTCGCCCTGGGTATCCACTTCGACCCATTCGCGGCCGGGGACCAGGTAACCGGCCAGGCGATTGGCCTCATCGAACCGGTAGTAGTCCTCCACCTGGGACTTGTGCAGCATGTGGACCCGGTCTGGAATCTGTCCGAGCAGATCGTCGTAGACGCGGTCTCGCATAGGATGGTGGATGAAGGTGCGGGCGATCAGCTCCGCGTCCTGGCGTCCGGCGCTGTCCAGCGCCGCCAGGGCCTCCTCGTACATGCGCAGGAACCAATCGCCGGCTGTGCGCCGGTCGCCTTCGGGCACGTGACACATCCAGACTTCCATCGCCTCTCCGGTCCACAGTTCGATGCCGGCCAGTCCGGGGCAATCCTCCGCCATCTCCCGGATCTTGGCCCGGAAGAAGGCCCAGGTATCAGGGTGCTCCAGGCGTAGGACGGGGGCGTTTGCCAGGTGGTTAATCAGGTAATGGTTCGAGCGGGGCACGGTATCGCCAGGACTCATAGTAGGCCAGAGGAAGTTGTTAGGCAGGAAGGAGAATATGTCGGGGCGCTGGGCGATGAGGTCCTGCGGCACGTTAAACTCGGTGCACGACAGGAAGAAGTCTATCCCCCAGGCGTTGCCTTCCTCAATGATCCGGTTGAGTCGGCCCTTGTTGGCCTGCAAGATCCCCTGTTCATCCGGTCGCTCAATATCGGGGAAGTGGCGCATGGAGAGGTACGGGTACCACCCCGGGAGGACCCAGTTATCGTTCCAAAGGGCGACGTTGGCGCGCTGGCGGGCCATCATCTTGATCAGGTCGAGATTGGCCTGCACCCCTTCCTCCGTGCGGAAGGTTGGCCCCCAGTGTCGCTCGGTGCCCCGGCGCTTTATGTCCGGTATGAACTCTCCGGAGAGGACCGGCAGGAACAGGTCGCCCTCGAGGCGCTCCACGTGGTCCAGGATTTCGCACAGCCCGTACAGGACCCCGCGGTCGCCCACCGCCTCCAGGTGCAGCGTCCACTGGTCGCCCTCGCCTTCGGTGCGGAGGCGGAAGTTCTGATCCTCATCGCGATATCTCGCCGGGGTTACGGCGATCAGAATCTGCCCGCCCTGCCCGCGGCTACCCTCGCGGCGGGCCACGCCGTAGCGCTCCTCTATCTCTTCCCAGAAGAGTCGCAGCGCGTTCTGCTGAATCTTGCTCCCATGGTCGGGCCGAGGCAGCGAGAACGTTGCGTGACCTTGTGCCGACAGCCTTACCATGTGTCCGGGTAGCGTTCTCATCTGGTGCAACCTACTTTCTGGCTAGAGATGCTTCAAGCGTCGAAGACCACCCCTTACCTTAGGGGTACGCGCCAAGCGCGAGCCCCGTTTCGACCAGCACACGGTAGTTCTCGTAGAGGTGCGGCAGCATCACCGGCCATGGTGCCGGCGAGGAGGTGGGGCCGAGAATGAAGCGCCCGCCTGGCTTGCCCATGGCCACCGTCTACATCT
>LSQX01142004.1_pt2 | contig 14951 bp, 14 predicted proteins | sample 654561 | NCBI WGS metagenome assembly LSQX01 (sample SAMN04489861, study PRJNA283612) | anaerobic digester metagenome | isolation source: 4 biogas reactors fed with cattle manure at either 37C or 55C with and... | place: Denmark: Kongens Lyngby | collected 2014 | reverse complement strand
TTGGCGGCCTTTGTGGCCGTGGTTGCGCTGCAGGTGATTCCCGGCAAGCAGGAATCGCTGATCACCGGCGTCATCATGCCGCTTTTGCCGGGACTGTCCATGACCAACGCGGTGCGCGACACCATCCGTGGGGACTTGATTTCGGGCCTGGGCCGTGGCGCTGAAGCGTTGATCTCCGCGGTACTGCTTTCTGCTGGGGTGGCGGCCGCCCTGCTGTTTAAGGGGATGCTATGGACAATGTAATCCGCGCGCTGGCCTGTATGGCCGCAGCCTGCTTTTTTGGCATGATCCTGCGCCAGCCCAAATCCACCTTGATTTACACTGCTGTCATTGGCCTGGTTGGGTATGTCATCTTTATCCTCATGCAGGGCACGCTGCTGGCGTTTTTTGTATCCGGCCTGGTGGTGGGCATTCTGTGTGAACTGGCCGCGCGCAGGGCAAAAAAAGCGACCACCCTGTTTTTGATCAGCTCCATCATCCCGACGGTTCCGGGCCTTGGCCTGTACCGCTCCATGATGGCCTTGTCTGAGAACAACCTGGAACTGTCCCTGCAAATTGGCGTAGAAACCCTGGCAGGTATTGGGGCAATCGCGCTGGCGCTGACCATCGCCACAGCCATCTTTGGCTGCATCCGCCCGCTGCGCCTGCAACGATCACGACACTAAAAGGAGACAACATGCATCTTTTAATTACCAATGATGACGGCATCACAGCGCCGGGGATCCTGACCTTGGCCCGGGTTGCCGCGGCCGCCGGCCACAGCGTGGTGGTGGTGGCGCCCGCCAACCAGCAAAGCGCAACAGGCCACCGTTTGACCATCAACGAATCCCTGATGGTTATCCCCATGGACATTGACCCCAATTTCAAAGCCTTCGCCGTGAACGGCACGCCGGTGGACTGTGTGCGCATCGGCCGCAAGCTGTCTGAAAAACCCTTTGATTTTTGCCTGTCAGGCATCAATGACGGGGTGAATGTGGGCACGGACCTGTTTTATTCCGGCACCGCCGCGGCAGCCAGGGAAGCTGCCATGCTCTATCTGCCCAGCATGGCCATCTCCATTGACTTTGGCGCCAATGAGGAAATGCGCGAGAAGCTGGCGGAGCAGGCCCTCCTTATCATGGACTACATCCTCAAGCGGCCCATGCCCCGGCTGACCTTCTGCAACCTGAACGCGCCCAATATGCCAGCTGACCAGGTCAAACCCGTCAAGATTGCGCCCATCAGCGAAAGCTACTGGCTGGACGATTATGACGAGCGGGTGAACCCCAGAGGGCAGCGCTATTTCTGGCTGCAGGACGGCTACATGAAGGAAGACCCGGAGCCTGGCTCGGACGTCGCCCTCATTTTTGAAGGGCACATGACGGTCAGCTTTGTGGGCGGTTTTGTGAACAACAACAGCCTGTATTATCCCAAGCTGGAGCAACTTCTTGAGGGCTGAGGTCATCATCATCGGCGGCGGCCCGGCTGGCATGGCGGCCGCCTTGTTTGCCAAGCGCGCGGGCGCTTCCGTTTTGCTGCTGGAGCACAATGAAAAACTGGGCAAAAAGCTGTATATCACCGGCAAAGGCCGCTGCAATGTGACCAATGACTGCGAACAGGAAGAGTTTTTACGGCATGTGCTGCGCAACCCCCGGTTTTTGTATGCCGCGCTCAACCACCTGTCCCCCAGCGGTTTGATTGACCTGCTGCATAGCCTGAGCTGCCAGACGGTGACGGAGCGCGGCAACCGTGTCTTCCCGGCAAGCCAGAAAGCGTCCGATGTCACCAAGGCCTTCGCGGGCCAGTTGGCTGCAAATGAGATCCGCCTGCACGCGCAGGTAGTGGATATCGTGACAGAAGGCCATACGGTGACCGGGGTGCGCTTGGCGGATGGGGCTATTATCCCGGCTAAGGCGGTAATTCTAGCGACAGGCGGGCTGTCCTACCCCATTACAGGGTCCACAGGCATAGGCCATGAATTGGCCAAGCGGCTGGGGCACACCATCCTGCCCTGCTCCCCTTCGTTAACCGGCTTTAACACGCAGGACGCCTGGCCCAAGAAACTTCAGGGCTTAACCCTTAAAAATGTCAAGCTGTCGGCCACCTGGCCCAGGAAGGGCAAATTCACAGAGCAGGGCGAGTTGCTGTTTACCCACTTTGGGGTGTCCGGCCCGCTTGTACTCAGCTTAAGCGGGTTTTTAGCGGGCAGTGACCCTACTGCGGCTTTGGTCACCCTGGACTTGAAGCCCGCCCTGTCGCCCGCTATGCTTGAGGAGCGCTTGCTGGGTGACATCAAAACCAACAGCCGCAGGACGCTTCACAGCCTGCTGCGGGAGTACCTGCCTGCCAGCATGGCGGCGGTCTTTCCCGACATCCTGGGCCTTGATGGCAGCATCACTTTAAACCAGTTCACCCAAAAGGACCGGGACACGCTGATTGAGGGCTTTAAAAACCTGCCCCTGCGCCTGCACACAGCCCGCCCCTTCAAGGAAGCCGTGGTTACAAAAGGCGGCATGGACGTCAGGGAGGTCAACCCATCCACCATGGCGTCAAAGCTGGTGGGTGGCCTTTATTTCGCGGGCGAATTGCTGGATGTGGACGCGCTGACAGGCGGGTTTAACCTGCAGATCGCCTTCTCAACCGGTGCCCTGGCCGGAACCTCCGCTGCCCACGCCATTCATTAATTTTATTGGAGTTACACGTGTATTATATTCTGATGGACCTGGAATGGAACCAACCCCTCTCCCACCGCAGCGCGCAATACCGCCGCTATGGCAGCCAGCTCATGTTTGACATCATTCAGATTGGGGCCGTCAAACTGAACGAGCAGATGCAGATGGTTGGCTCTTTCAACCAGTATATTCAACCGGGGCTGTACCGGAAACTGCACCCCCGGATTACCCGCATCACCGGCATCAACCAGGAGGACCTGCACGGCGCCCTGCCATTTACAGAGGCGCTTGAGCGCTTCGTATCCTGGTGCGGGGAGGATTTTGCCCTCATCACCTGGGGCTGCGATGACATCAATGTCTTCCAGCAAAACCTGGACTTTTATTTGAAGGATGACCGCACCATGCCGCCGGTGTACGACCTGCAGCGCCTGTTTGGTATGCGCACCGCCGGGAATACCAAGAACCGCCCCGGCCTGCAAAGCGCCATGAAGTATTTTCATATCTTGCCAAGCATCGACCACCCCTTCCACAGCGCGGTGGATGACGCCTATTACACCGCGAAGGTGATCCAGCACATGGACAACCCCGAGGAAGTGCTGCAGATGCCGCAAACGGTGCGGGAATTGGCGCCGGCAAAGACCAGCGCCAATGAGACTTCCGACGACCTGCGCTTCACCAACCTGGCGCAGGCCATCAAAAGCAGGCCCGCGCGCGAGCCCAACTGCCCTGCCTGCGGCAAGCGCCTGAAGGTGCCCGAAGGCTATGTCCCCCTGGACAAGCACACCTGGCGCGCGCTGGCGGATTGCCCGGACCACGGCCTTGTCCTAATCGACATGGTGCTTGAAACCATGCGGGACGGCAAAAACAAGGTCAAGCGTAAGGCCGCCCTTTCGGACCAGCAAAACCCAGCCTATGTAAAAACCAAACACCTGCAGTGGGCCAACAAGGTAGCCCAGCTGCCCAAATAAGGAGACCCAACCATGCGAATTACACTCAACGGACAAACGATGAACTTCCGCCCCCCGCAAACGGTGCGGGAGGTGTTGGATGTGATGCAACCAGAAACGGACTTACCCATATATGCCTGTTTTTCAAAGGGATCTGTCGCAGAACTCAACAGCATCCTGCGGGAGACGACGGAATTGACCCCCATCACCTACGCGCATGAGGAAGGCCGCAGAATTTATGAGCGCTCCCTGCGCTTTGTGTTGCTGCTGGCAACCAAGGAGCTGTTTCCAGACTACCAGCTGCGCTTTGAGCATTCCGTGGGCCAGGGCGTTTATATCCAAATGGAAGGCCGCCGGCTGTACCCGGCTGATGTGGAAGCGCTGGAAGGCATGATGCGCGACTTTATCAAAAAGGACCTGCCTTTTGTCCGCGCGCGGTGGAGCCGCGAGGAAGCCATCAATTATTTCTACCAACAGGGCGATACGGACAAGGCCAATTTGCTCAGCTACCGTCCCTATGATTACTTCAACATCTACACCTGCGGCAATGTGTCGGAGTATTTTTACGGCGCCATGCTGCCCTCCACTGGTATGCTCAGCAGCCCCTTTGCCCTGCGCTACCGCGCGCCCGGCTTCGTGATGCTGCTGCCGGACAAGCATGATATGACACAGGTGGCGCCCTATGAAAACCTGCCCAAGCACATGTCCGTGTTCGCGCAGTCCAACTATTGGTGCAAGGTGCTCAACTGCGGCACCGCAAGCCGGTTGAACGACCTGATTGCTCTGGACAAACTGCGCGATTTTATCCGGGTGAATGAGGCCTTTCATTCAAAGAGCCTGTCCGAAATCGCCGAGGACATCAGCAACCGCGGCGCCCGCGCCATCTTTATCGCGGGGCCTTCGTCCTCCGGCAAAACCACTTTTGCCAACCGCTTGTCCATCCACCTGCGCGTGTGCGGGCTGGACCCGGTCATCCTCTCCATGGATGATTTTTACCGCAACCGGGACGAGCTGCCTCTGGAGGCGAATGGGGAGCCCGATCTGGAGGCCTTGAACGCGCTGGATGTCCCCTACCTGCGCCAGTGCATCAACAGTTTGCTGGCGGGTGAGGAGACCGCCATGCCCCGCTTCAGCTTTGAAAAGCAGCGGCGGGAGGACGAATATGTCAACATGCGCATTGGCACCAACAGCCCCCTGATTATTGAGGGCATCCACGGTTTGAACCCCGCGCTGCACGCGGAGGTGGACAGCCACCTGATTTACCGCATCTACATCAGCCAGCTGACCACCATCAACCTGGACAGCCACAACCGCATCCGCACAACGGACGCGCGCTTGCTGCGGCGCATCGTGCGGGATTATCATTTCCGCGCCACCCCGCCCTTAAAGACACTGGAGATGTGGGACAGCGTGCGGCGCGGGGAAGAAAAATGGATCTTCCCCTACCAGGAAAACGCGGACATCGTCTTTAACTCCGCGCTGCATTATGAACTGCCCATCCTCAAAACCCTGTCCTATGATATCTTAAACCAGGTGCCTAAGGACAGCCCGCAGTTTATCAAGTGCAGCCGGATCATCAAAATCCTCAACTACATGCTGCCGGTGCCGGACGACATACTAAACGAGATTCCCCCGCTGAGCATTCTGCGGGAGTTTATCGGCGGCAACACTCTGTACATGTAAGCAAACAAAAGGCGGCCCTGAAAAACAAGGCCGCCTTTTAATGGATTGAATTAGACGTTTCTGGTGCGGACGGTGTGGATGCTGTCGTTTTCGGACAACTGGTTCACCATGTCCGCGAAGTGCAGGTTGCTGGGCAAATGCAGGGTGTAGAGGTTGATGTAGATATGCTCCTCCCTGCCGCTGCCGGGCAGATGCTCCACATGAAAGTCGACATCCAGCACGTTGATGTTGTTTTTCTGGAGGTATTCATTGATGAAGGGCAGGGTTTGCGCACGGTTGACGAACCGGATCTCCACCTTCTTCAGCGGATTGACCTTGATGACGCGCTGCAGCACCGTCAGCACAATCATGATGAAAAAGCCGATGATGAGCGCAAGATAGTAATAGCCAAAACCGATCATCAGGCCCAGGCAGGCCACATTCCAGAGGCTGGCTGCCGTTGTAAGGCCCGAAATCTTCTTTTGCGCGATGAAGATAGTGCCCGCGCCCAGAAAACCGATGCCGCTGATAACCTGGGCAGAGATGCGGCCCAGCGAAATGCTGACATCATCATTGCCCAATGTGCTGATGGTTGAAATCAGCAAACCTTCCAGCACGGCCACAATGGCCGCGCCAAGGCAGACCAAACTGTGTGTGCGCATGCCGGCCGGGCGGTTTTTATACTCGCGCTCAATGCCGATGACGCAGCCCACAGTCAGCGCCGCGATGATGCGGATCAACACCTCGTGCCATGCGATGTCATTTACGGTGATTAAAAAATCCAATCGCCTCTCCCCTTTGCTACCTGTAGTCATCATGAAAGTATGATTTCTTGATTGCGTTATTTTACCATACAGTCCCGCTTTTCCGCAAGCAATCGCGGGATGCTGTCTAATCCCATGAAGCCGTGATAGAATCATTCCTGGAGGGATTGTGTATGAAACAGGCATGGTTGGTGGTCAACGCGTTCTTACAGGGGCAGTCCTTTGCGCGCATGGAGACGCTATTGACAAACGCGGCAGCGCAGCAGGGGGTTTCGCTCATCACCAAAACCAACGCGGAGTTTATCAGGGAGGCCAGCTTAAACGCAGCCCCTCATGCCGCGATCTTTTTGGACAAGGACATCAAATTGGCCCAGCGGATGGAAAACAAGGGTATGCGCCTGTTTAACAGCGCCGCGGCCATCGCGGTTTGTGATGACAAGACGCTGAGCACCCTGGCCTTTGAACATGCCGGCATCCCTCAGCCCAAGACCATCCTGTGCCCCATGACCTTCCCCAACATTGGCTATCCCACCCTGGATTTTCTGGATGAAGTGGCGCAGGTGTTGGGGTTTCCCATGGTGGTGAAGGAAGGCAAGGGCTCCTTCGGGCAGCAGGTTTATCTGGCACATAACATGGATGAATTAACCGCGTTGATGCAGGAGATTGGCCCGGCGGATATTCTGTTTCAGCAGTTTGTCGCGGAATCCGCGGGCCGGGATCTGCGGCTGTATGTGGTGGGTGATGAGGTGGTCGCGGCAATTATGCGCGTCAACCAGAAGGATGATTTCAGGGCCAATATCGAGCATGGCGGCATCGCTTTTGCCCATACACCCACACAAGAGGAAGCCAGCCTGGCGCTGGCGGCCAGCGCTGCCTGCGGCACGGATTTCGCGGGGGTGGACTTGCTGCTGGGCAAGGATGGCCCCCTGGTGTGCGAGGTCAACTCCAACGCGCACTTCCTGGGCTTGATGGAAGCCACCGGCATCAACCCCGCCGTTCACATCACAAAATTATTGAAGGATGCTTTATGAAGACCATCTGGCTTGTTTACGAACAGCACAATGTCGCGCGGAACCAGTTTTTTATTGACCAGTGGGGTTTCGCCGCAAAACAGCAACGCGCTGCCATCCAGCTGGTGCTGGCTGAAGATTTGCAAATGGGCATCCGGGATGGCCAGCCCGCGCTTTCCCACAAGGATGGGCTGAAGTTACCCGATGCCGCGGTGATGCGCCTGAACCACCCTCTGCTCAGCGCGCAGTTTGAACACATGGGCATCCCGGCTTTTAACAACAGCCATGTCGCCCGCATCTGCAACGACAAGCGCCTGACCCATCAATTGATCAGCCGCATCACGCGGGCGATGGACACGGTGTTTCTGCGCGGGGATGAAACCGCCTCGCCCCTACCGTACCCGGTGGTCATCAAGGACGTATTCAGCTGCGGCGGCCGGGGCGTGTACCTGGCCAACAACGACCGGGCGTTTCAGGAATCCATCGCCAAAATCCCTTCCGGCAGCGCGCTGGCGCAAAACCTGTCTGACACCCCTGGCCGGGATGTGCGCGCCTATGTGCTGGGCAAGGAGATCATCGCTGTGTTTATGCGCCACGCGGACCACGACTTCCGCAGTAACATCGGCCAGGGCGGGGACGCCACGCCCTTTGTGTTGCAACCGGAGGATGAGCGTGTTGTGCGCGAGATCATTGGCCTGTTTGACTTTGGTTTGGTGGGCATTGATTTCATTTTTCACCAGGGCAAACTGGTGTTTAATGAGATTGAGGACGCGGTGGGCACCCGCATGCTGTTTGCCAATGGACACGAGGACATTGTCGCGCGGTATCTGGCTTTTATTCTAAACAAGATTTGATATGTATATCCTTGCGTACAGCCCCTTAACTTGATTCTGTTTAGGGGCTGTATTATACTGTTGATGATTTTCTTCTGAGGTGATTGAATGGAACTGGACCTGCACGGAAAGAACTTGTTTCAAGCAAGAACCGCGGTAATGTCCGCCCTGGCCCGTGCCACCGCCGCTGATTACCGGCTGAGAATCATCCATGGACACAAGCAGGGCAGCGCGATCCGCGATATGGTGCGCAGTGAGTTTAAAAACCACCCGCGCGTCATCCGGATGGAGAGCAGCCCCAACCCCGGACAGACCATTTTCGTACTCAGAGAGTACGCTTGACCCCCATAAAGGAGCAGTATGACCCAACGTCCCGGCCGCAGACCCGTACGGCGCGCACACCGCAGGGAAGACCGCCTTGGTCTTTTGATTTTTTGTGTTGCCCTCATCGCGCTTTTGGTGATTATATCGCCGCTTGATGTCACCCAAAAAGCGCTCAATGTAGACCCCACCGCGCCCACATCCGGCAGCACAGGCCTTCGCATCACAGAGTTGATGGCAGACAATTCCTCCGCCTTCCCGGATGAGAACGGCAATTTCTCGGACTGGCTGGAATTGACCAATGTGTCTGACAGCCCCATCAATTTAAAGGATCGGGCGCTGTCCAACCGGCCCGACCGCGCGCGCTTTATCTTCCCGGATATCACGCTGGCGGCTGGTGAGCGCATCATTGTCTATTGCGACAACACCAACCAAAACGAGCCGGGCAAGCCCCTGCACGCCAAGTTTAAAATTTCCAGCATCACGGCCAGCGTCTACCTGTTTGACACCAACGGCTACGTGATTGACAAGGTGGAGGACACCCCCACCTTGAACGCCAATGAATCCTTCGCGCTGATGGAAAACGGGGTGTTTGAGAAGACCGACCTGTATACCCCCGGCTTCCCCAACACCGAGGAAGGCCACGCGGCCTATATGTCCTCCTACCTGATTGAATCGGGCACCCTGGTCATCAGCGAGATCTGCCCAGCACCCCGCAGCGGTCTGCGGGATGAAGACGGCGAGTTGAGCGACTGGATTGAACTAAAGAGCAACAGCAACGCGCCCATCGCGCTGGATGTGTTCGCGCTGTCGGACAACGAGGACCGTCCCATCAAGTGGGTTTTCCCAGAGGACGCCGTCATCGCGCCCCATGGCCGTTATCTGGTCTTCGCCTCCGGTAAAAACCGCGAGAACGCGGGCAACATCCCCCACACCAATTTCTCCCTGGCCGGGGAAGGTGAGACAGTCACCTTATCCACGGTGCAAGGCCAGTTGCTGGACCGGGTGACCTACCCGAACATGCCGGTTGACCATTCCTTTGGCCGCAACGAGGAAACCGGGGAGTGGGAAGTGTTTGAGGTGCCCACCCCGGGCGTCTCCAACGACAAGGTGGGCTTTCACAAGGCGAACGAGTACATGCGCGCCATCAACCCCTACAAGATTTATATCTCTGAGGTGATGAGCAGCAACGACACCATCGCCCCGTCCGCGGGCGGCCCGTTTTCTGACTGGGTGGAGATCGTCAGCTATGCCGATGTCGTCCAGGATATCAGCCACTGGGGTTTGTCCGACAACCTGAACTGGCCGCGCAAATGGCAGTTTCCGCAGGGCACCAGCATCTGGCCGGGCGAGCACAAGGTGATCCACTTAAGCAAAAGCAAAACACCGGGATCAGACGCATCTGCCCTGCATGCCAGCTTTGCCGTGAAGCGCGCAGGCGGCGAGGTGATGACGCTGTCTGACAGCGATGGGCGGGTGCTGGACCGGATTGTCACACCAGAGATACCCACCGATATTTCCTACGGCCGCTCCCCCGGGAAAGAAGGCTTTTTTTATTTCGACGTACCTACCCCCGGCGCCGCCAATTCTGTTGGTTTTTTTGGCTATGCGCCAACGCCAGCCTTTTCTACCGCGGGCGGGCTGTACCAACAGGACATCACGCTTGAAATCACCATCCCCAAGGGCGGGGAGATCCGCTATACCCTGGACGGTTCCATCCCGACAATCGCGAACAGCCGCGTGTATGAAGGCCCCATTCCCATCACAGACACAACCGTGGTGCGTGCCCGCGGGTTTAGAGAAGGGCTGCAGCCCTCCCCCGTTATCACCTCCACCTATGTGATGAAGACCTATTTCACCCTGCCGGTTGTCTGCCTGACCACCGACCCCATTGAATTGTGGGATCCCGACCAGGGCATGCTGGCCATTGGCGAGGGGATTGACATCCTGCAATATGAGAAAATTCCCTTTAAAAACCCCTACCCCACCTACGCGGTGCATGGCAAGAAGCACCGGCCTGGTTACGCGGAAATGTTCCGGCAAAACCAGCAGGAAGCCGTCTTCAGCCAGGGCGTTACCTTTGGCTTGATCGGGCAGTATTCCCTTGATATGCCGCAAAAATCCTTCAAGGTGCAGTCACGCGCGCGGTTTGGCAGCAAATACATCCATGCCGCCTTATTTGATGACCGCCCCTTTGATGTGTACAAATCCTTCGTGCTGCGCGTCAGCGGCAACGACGCGGTCTGGACGCGCATGGCGGACGGCGTGCAGTCCCGCCTGGTTGATCAATTGGACACCACGGTGATCCATCAGGCCTGGAACCCCGTCATCGTCTACCTGAACGGCCAGTATTGGGGCCAGTACAACATGCGCGAGCGCGTCAGCCGGTATTTTGTGGCCCAGCATGAGGGCATGGACATCGAGGACGCGGACAACATGACCATCCTGGAGGGCAACAGCAAGTCCTACTGGGGCAGCAATGCCGAATATAAAGAGCTGCTGGCCAAGGCGAAGACGCTGTCCCCTGGCAAGAATCCGGATGATTTAAAATATCTGACGGACCGCATTGACATTGAAAACTATTTTGACTACATGAGCCTGGAGGCCTTCTTCGCCAATACAGATACAGGTAACATCCGCTATTACAAACTTCATGACAGCGACCAGTGGCGCTGGATCCTGTACGACCTGGACTATGGCCTGTTCAACTCCAATGCCAATGGCATCCGGAATATCCTTAACCCCAAGGGCACTGGCGTAAACAACGCGATTGACAACACCCTCATCCGCAAGCTGCTGGAAAACGCGGAGATGCAGGACCTCTTCCTGCGCCGCTTTGGCGCCATCTTTCAAAAGCTGACCAGCGATGTCATGCTTGCGCAGATTGATGAGTGCTACAACATCCTGCAACCGGAGATGATGATGCACTATGAACGCTGGTCGGCGTACCACTTAAAGAGTATCTCCTCTGAACAGCCGCAGACCGTGGACGGTTCCATGCGCTATTGGAACGCACGTGTTGACCGGATGAAAAACGTGGTGAAAAAACGCCCCACCATCTGCTGGGACCAGGTTAAGGAATGGTTCAAGCTGACGGACGCGCAGTTGACAGAGTACTTTGGCCCCCGGCCCGAGATGCCGCCCGGTGTGATTTGATTCCTTGATTATAAACCTGCAAAAGCGCAAAAAAGCGGCAACCCTGCCGCTTTTTTGCACCTTGTGGATTGATTATTTCTTGTTGAGCATGTTTTTGATCAGGCCGACGATGGCAGTCAGCGCGCCGCCGCCCACACCGCCGCCCAGGATGCTGGCGATGATGCTGCCAATGTCCGTGCTGCCGGACGCGGAATTGGCCACACCCAACAGGCCAAGAAGCTGGCTACCGCCCAGGCCACCCAGGATGCCCGCGATGGTGTTACCAATCGCGCCCAGATCAAGCTTGGACGAGGCCTTGCCCGCGGCGTTGCCGCCCAAAGCGCCGGAAACAGCCTGAATGATCAACTGAAGAATCCCCTGCATAATACGCTCCTTTCATGGCTGGGATTGCCAGCCTTCCAGCTGTCTGCTGATACCAAAAATATACCCAGCGTAAACGGTTTTTATGCGGAAACAGCTTATTGTTTGTTTAAAAATCCCTCTGCCTGCTTGAGAATAATCCGCACATCGCTGAAGGACAGCTTGCGGTAGGCCTGGTCATAGGGCAGAATATGCGCCTGCACGTCATCGCCTGAGGTAACGCCCTGCGCGCAGTCAAAGGTGGCCAGGAAGTAGGTAAAATGCTTCAGCATGCCGCGGCCCTGCGGATAGACGATGTCCCCGCCAAAGCCGGGCACAATGCGTGCGGTGATGCCGGTTTCCTCATAAATCTCCCGCAGCGCGGTCTGGGTTTCGGTCTCCCCCTCCTCCACATGGCCTTTGGGCAAGCCCGTGTTGCCGGACAACTCCGTCACCAGCACATAGAGGCGCTCGCCATCCTGCTCACAATAAAGCACCGCGCCGGCGGAATATTCGTGCTTGTAGGCGGCAAACAGCGCCTTCTTGGTTAAGACACATGTGTAAACCGATTGCCCATTGGCCGTTTGCTCCTGCTTGCGGATGGCGAAACTGAGCGTTGTGTAAAAACCCAGGTTGTCCCCCAGGCTCATCGCCGTGAGTTCCTTTAATCCCAAGGAGCAAAAGGATTCGACAATCAGCCTGCGCCCCAGGCCGCGGCGCTGGTAGTTGGGATGCACCGCGATGGTCAGCACCCGGGCAAAGCCCGGATTGCGCTCCTCAACAGACAGGATCCCAATCACGCGGCCATATTGGACAAAGCCAAATATGTGAAAGATGTCCATGGACTGCCAGGCAGACATCATGCGCTTGTACTGGGTTGGCGTCAAGTGATGGGTGCAGGGCGCCAGCAACTCCGCCACGCCGGGCAGGTGCAGGCGGTTTTTCAGGTTGACAAACATGGGCCTGGACCTGTGGATGCTCTGGCTGATTTGCGGCTTGGCCTGCGCAAACCGCGGGCTTGATGTGTCATGATGTAGGCTCATAAAGAATGATTCACTCCAAATTTGATGCTCTGCTTCGCAAGGCGCCGCAACAGGATGGTTACCGCGCGTTTATATCGTACGCCTACCATACTATGTAAGCGCGCAGCCCCTGTCAATCGTCTGGAACTCAATACAAACAAAGCAAAACCACAAATGTAGGACAATCTGGTGCGTTTTTCAGAATGTTTGTGACTAAATGGTTTATTTATCAGCAAATATGGGGTATACTATCAGTGTATTTAACCTACAAGTACGGACGATGGAGAAAAATGGCATGAAAGCAATCAAAAACGGAATTTTCCTCGTAGGCGAGGAGGAAGTCAGCGGCAAAGCGCTGGTGTTTGACACGAAAATCCGCGGCCTTGTCCCGGTTGATGAGATTCCGGAAGGCTGTGAGGTCATCGACGCCAAGGGAAACTATGTCTCCCCCGGCCTGATTGACCTGCATATACACGGCTATTTGGGCGAGGATACCTCCGACGGCAGCCTGGAAGGCATCCGTACCATCGCAAAAGGCGTCATCCAAAACGGGGTTACCGCCTTTCTGCCCACCACCATGACGGTGTCCTGGGCCGAGATCGAGGCCGCGCTTCAAAACGTGCGCTATATGATGGACGAAAGCAAGCAAAAAGACTTCAAGGGCGCGCAGGTGCTGGGCGCGCACGCAGAAGGCCCCTTCATCAACCCCAAGCGCAAGGGCGCCCAGTCTGAGGAGGCCATCATTCCCCCGGACGCCGATAAAATCCTCTCGCACAAGGATGTTGTCAAGATCCTCACCATGGCGCCAGAAATGCCAGGCGGCATTGATACGATTAAAAAAGTCACGCGGGAATCCGACGTTGTCGTGTCCATCGGGCATACGGATGCCAGTTTTGATCAGGCTGTGGAAGCCATTGAAGCGGGCGCCTCCCACATCACCCATTTGTTTAACGCCATGACAGGCTTAAACCACCGTGACCCGGGCGTGGTCGGCGCGGCGCTCACCCATCCGGTGTCGGTTGAATTGATCGCGGATACCTTCCATGTCCATTCAGGTTTGTTTGGTATGCTGCGCGACACCAAGAAGGACCAGTTTGTGCTGATTACCGACTGCACGCGCGCGGGCGGCCTGGGCGACGGCGAATACACCCTGGGCGGGCAGCCCATCTTTGTCAAGGGCATCCAGTGCCGTTTGGCGGATGGCACCATCGCGGGCAGCGTGCTCAAATTAAACGAGGCTGTTTTCAACCTGCGTGAGCACGCCGGGCTTACAACCGCGCAGGCAGTGTACGCTGCCTCCCACAACGCGGCGCTGGCCATTGGCATACATGACCATAAAGGCACGCTTGAACAAGGCAAGGACGCGGACATCGTCCTGTTTGACCAAGACATGAACGCGCAGACCGTCTTTATCGGCGGCGAACTAAAATATCAAAAAGGAAGTGACGCACAATGAAAACACTGACCCCACCGCTTGACCCTGGCTTCAACCCGCTGTCCATCGTCTTTAGGGATTATCAAAAGGCTGTGCAGGAGCACGGCGCGTCCCAGCATTTCGTTGTGCGTATCCAGCGCGCGGAGGAGCTGTACTCCACCTTCAGCCTGGACATCCTGCCAGAGGGCGTTGATGATGAGTTGACCATCACCCTGCTTGACCGCCTGGTCAAATCCCTCCTGTGGGTGCGCGGCGGCTACCGCATCATCACCTCCGGCTCCAAATTGGTGCATGAGCACCTCAAAGCAGCCTATCAGGAGGGCGGCAGCCGCGCCTTTGACGCGGACTTCATGCACACCGTGTATGAGCGCCCCTTAGAGGTGGAATACGCGGAAGACCCGGCCAGCATTGAGGCGTCCAAGGAAAGCGCCAGCTCCATCGGCAAGCACCTGGATGGCTGCCGCATCGGCTTTGACGCGGGCGGAAGCGACCGCAAGGTTAGCGCGGTGATGGACGGCAAGACCCTTTTCTCCGAGGAAGTGGTCTGGCATCCCAAGGTGACCGAGGACCCGGATTACCATTACAACGGCATCCTCAGCGCAATGAAGACCGCCGCCTCCCATCTGCCCCGGGTGGACGCGATTGGCGTGTCCAGCGCGGGTGTATATATTGACAACAAGGCAATGGTAGCTTCCCTCTTCTTGAAGGTGCCCAAGGATCTGTTCCAGAGCAAGGTAAAGAACATCTACATCAACGCCGCGAAAGAAATCGGCGATGTGCCGCTGGTTGTTGCCAATGACGGGGACGTCAC
>LSQX01157717.1_pt1 | contig 14952 bp, 17 predicted proteins | sample 654561 | NCBI WGS metagenome assembly LSQX01 (sample SAMN04489861, study PRJNA283612) | anaerobic digester metagenome | isolation source: 4 biogas reactors fed with cattle manure at either 37C or 55C with and... | place: Denmark: Kongens Lyngby | collected 2014 | reverse complement strand
TCGGCTATCAACTACGGAGGCACAGTAGGAGGGAGCACGGTGCTGTGGTGGCTCAGCCAGAAGTGGGAGGCTCGAAAGAAGCTCACGCAAGCTAAGGCTTTGTCGTTGCCTGATGCTCTCACTGAGTTCTCCAACTGGATACCAGAGGGTGCCATCGTTTGGGGTAACGGTTCCGACTTCGATAACGTGATCCTCAAGAATGCCTATCGTCTGGCTGATATGCCTGTACCGTGGCCTAAGTTTAACGATAGATGCTTCCGTACCATGAAGGCAATCTTCAAGGATGTACAGAGACCGAAGCGAGAAGGTATCGCTCACTCGGCACTCGATGACGCTGTCTTTCAGGCTACGTGGATTCTTAAAATCTTTGAGGAGAAATTCAAGTGTCGGCCATCAGGAGAAAACAAATGTCAATAATCAACAAAATCAAACCTAAGTACTTAATTGTTTTACTTATCTCCGTGGTTATTGGAGGTGTGGGTTCATCCCTGTTCAACACCCACGGCTCAACAGATCACTTGGCTCTCTGGGATATATTGAAGTCACAAGAGTATCGACAGGTCTACATGGAAACCAAGCTGGAGTGTCTGGATACTATGCCAAGCACAGGTCTCAGTGAGAGCGTAGTGGATATGATCTGTATCGACAAGGCACATACCAAAGCTAAGGCCGCTTACTGTGAAGGTAAAGACCTTCCAATCTGTGAGAGTACAGAGAAATGAAGAAGACAATAGCAACAGGAATGGCGTTGGCACTTGGCTGTATGGCCTGTGCTGGGCACCTGCCTTCAGGGTAACTCCGCGATCGTTTTCAAACACTGGATGCTCACTTGTGAACAAGCGAGAGTAGAGTTCGTGGAGAGACATAATGTCGATCTTCGACAAATCATTAGTTTTCATGATGAGTTAGGACACGAGTTGTATTCGGATGATCCTATCTTAGCTAAAGAGTGGGGGATATAGCCATCAACACCGCAAGAAAAGCAGGAGAGTCGTTCAACTTAAATGTTCCTATCAGTGCTGAAGCAAAATGCGGGTTGAGTTGGCGCGACACTCGTTAACGGAGAGAGATGGCTAGAACCAGACGGAATCAATCACAAATTCAGGAGGACATCAAAAGTCAATCTAAGGTATGCGGTACTTGTGGGGAGAGGAAGAGTTTCTCTGAGTTCTATAACTACAAGAACAAATCTGACGAAAAATGCTATAGGTGCAAGTTGTGTGACAATGCAGCAAGGGCTGCGTACCGCAAGAAGCACCAAGCTTCTGTCAAGGGAGAAACTAGGGAACGTAACCTAAAGTTAAGGTTCGGTATGACACATGCTGACTACCTTGCTATCCTCAAATCCCAAAATTACTCCTGCGCTATCTGTGGTATACATCACACCGATGCTAGGATAACATCAGGGAGGACGGATTACCTTGCTGTCGATCATTGCCACGAAACAGGAGGTATCCGAGGTTTGTTATGTAATAAGTGTAACCTAGCACTTGGATTTCTAGGTGATTCTCAAGATTTACTACACAAGGCAGCTAAGTATCTAAAAGAGTATGAAGACTGCCTATGATTCTGTCGATCATCGACAACGAGTGTCGCCTACCGCGCTCGAGAGTGCAGATAATAATCAAGCAAAAATTATCCTCATGGAGGACGTATGAAAAAACTATTTAGTATGGTATGCCTTGGTGCTTTGGTCACTGGTTGTGCTGGACCGAAGGTGACGGAACTGGACGCACAAATAGCGATGATGCAGGCAGAAACAGCCCGGGCCTGCTATGCTGCTGAAGCGGCCAAGGCTCAGTCTCGCACAGCTACCCCCTATGCGGATGCCCGTGATGCTGCCCTGGTAATAATGGCAGAAGGTCTGGTTGGGCGATCCAAGCCTGATCCATGCGCTAATCACGGTATGAACGTCTATGAATCGCGGGTGAAGATTGCAGAATCCCAGAATCACGGGGCAGCCAGCATTACACGCAGCGTGATCAGCGGCGCAGCATTAGTGACAGGGATTGTCGCGACAGCGGATGTGCTCAACAACGCGGTTAAAAACGCCGGGCACAACACAACGACAACGGTGGGCGACAACTCGGAAGTGAAGATGGATAGCAGCAGGTATGAGGCCAGTTCTGAATCTATGGCCTGGGGCGACAACTCGCCTTCCAGCGCTACGGCCACCCCAAGTACAACTAGGGATAATGTGACCAACCACGCACCTGCAGAGGAGGTTGCAACAGAAATGCCAGCAGAATAAAAGACAACAAAGGGCTGCCTTCGGTTAATTCCGAGGGTAGCCCTTTTTGCGTTTATGCACCTATGGATTTAAGGATTAGAGGTAGGACTATGCTTGCTATTGTAGATAAGGCTGCGAACACCCCCACCATCTTCCACATGAACCTCTCAAGACTATCGACTCTATCATGCAGACGTTTGGTATTTTCTATCTGCTCAGTGAGTCTCACTACGTTCAACTGAAGCTGCTGTTGACCTTCAACTAGTTGACAAATTAGGTTATCAAATCTGTCCATGGTATTTATTATATACCCGTGTGTTGAACAGTCGGATACGTTGCACTCACTCACCTGAAGTACCCCTCATCAATAAGCTCCTTGATTAGACGGTAAGCAAAAGCGTTTCTCCGGTGCATCTCTACAAGCTTTCCTCGGTACCTAAAGAACCTCTTGTAGTTGTTAAGAACCCCAACGATATCCCTCTCTTTGATTGCCTTGAAGAGTTTAGGGAAGGAGTACAGAGTCCCCGTGAAGCTGAAGTCTGTCAGGAGTTGCTGGCCCGCCCTAGGCAATTTGTCGAATTCGACAGAACCGTATCGATTCCTCGCTCGACCTTCGTGTACCTTAATATCAAAACTCAGGATGGCCAGGGCCTCCTCTCTTGTGATACCTCCCTCCCAACGAACCCCGTGAATCAAACCACGCTCGTACTCCTCCGGTTGAATCTTGTGGCCAAACCCAATGTCTTGGCCCCCTTCGTCTTCAGGAGCAGGGTTAGGGTACACCCTCGTACCCTGTACCTTAAAGAACAAAGGTTCATTCTCCTGTGCCGCTACGTTGTTTCTGAACTCTTTCTCATTCATCCCAAGGTGCCCTCTGCGTACTTCTCTTCTTTTTCTTCTCTGCTTCTCGATAGCGATTCTTGGCCCGAGAGATGCTCTCGGTGCCTATCGTCTTCAGTTCTTCAAAACCACCATCTTGTTTGAGACTTTGGACCTTCTCGTTGTATTCCCTTCGTTTCTTGTGGAACTCCACCATCAACTTTCTGTCCCCCTCAAGCGTTGCGTCCTTAAGCAAACCAAAAAGAGCTTCTCGTTCCTTATCCAGATGGGCCTTCTTTCCATACGGAGTGAACCTAGAGTGTAGGATTCGTCCCATAGCAGGCATCTCTTTGAGAGTCTCGAAAGTGAATTTCCCGTCCTCGCTTATTATATTCTTGATGTCCTGATAAGGACGCTTGAGGTAGTTAAGCGGAGGAGAGACGTAGTCTGCGAGCCCACCATCGAAGTCGCCTTTACCGAATTTACCAAGAGAGTACCTGCTCAAAAATACGATCTTTAGCAGGTTATCAATTACAGTCTCCTTAAGTTCTACAGGGTTCCCAAGAAGCAAATCTTTGATTGCGTCAGCACCAGCACCGGCGAGTGCTAGGACTGCGATGTTCTTGAGACCTACATAAGTAGCTTTAGGCATCCCTCCTTCACGATGGGCTTTCCTTATGTTCCTGTAGATGTTGTTAGCTGTCTTGAGGTTCCACGATTTGAGAGCGTACAGGATACGAGCTTCTCCACCAACCAAGAAGCTGGGCGGCATGTTCGAAGGGAACAAAGGTCTCGTCTCGGACAACTCGATCACCGCGAACTCCTTAGCGAGTTTAGTCTTCTTTCCGTTCTGAATGTCATCGAATAGTTGCTTGGTGTCGTTACCGAAGATGTGCTTGTAATTCTTGTTGAACTCACCCCACGAGGTCTTCTTGGCTTTGGTTAGCGCTGCTTCCATAGAGGCCGTTGCGAAGAAAGAGTCCACAGCTTTGAAACCTGTACCTGTCAACAGGCCATCGAGGAACTTAGAGGTCTTCGATGAGTTGGACCACTCGGTATTAGCACCGTTCATGTCGATATCCTCCTTCTTGAAGGATTTATCAGCCGACATGGCCTCAATTGAGTTCCAGAAACCCTGACGAATAATCATCGGTGCAACGTCAGCCAACTGAGTTATGGTAGATAACCCCTGACCGAGGGCGGAGGCAAGAGATAGATCCTTGAGGCTCGCTAAGTGCCTACTAAGTCTCTCCTGGTTAAACCGATCCTTGAACACATCAATGGCCATCTTCTGATCCCGAATGCTGATCCCACCCTCTAGGGTAGCCTTCGTTACCACATCGGTCAGATCCTCGGTTAGTCTGCCCATCGAGTCCTCAGCGGCGATAGCTTGCTGTAGAGAACGGATTCGATCGTAGTCCTGTGGTTCTTTGTTAGGCTTCTTAGTGAGGTCGTCAAGCTGGTCTTGATACTTACCTTTCCGAGAGACACCAACAAGTTTCCTCTGCTCGATAGCCTCTGTCATCTCCCTAACGTGGAGTTCGAGAGACTCAGCGGGGTTGTAGTAAAACGTGAGCATACGATCAGTGACGTTCCAAACCTGACGGCCTTTTGCGCTAGAGGGGTTCAAGAACATCGTAGGTAAAAAACCTCTTTCTAGGAGCTTACTAAACTCCGCCCTTGCCTCTTCGTAGGTCTTTACCTCTCTTCCTAGGTACTCTGACATCATAGAGATTACCGAGGTAGCCGAGGGGTTCTCTTCAATAACATCTCGGAGTTCCTTAGCCACCGGCTGTTTCTCAGGCTTAGCGTGTTCAGCGATGAACGTCAGGAGTCCGTCAAGATCCCTTACACGAGCGGGTAGGTAATGCTCCCTATTTTTCCCAATGATACCGGTTGCCATAGCTTCACCGGTGATCTCGTCAACGATCGCACGAGCCTCAGCAAACGCCTTACCAAACTCGGGGTTTTGTCTGGAGTAGTCATCGATAGTTTTTCTTGCATCCGGCTTGTGGTAGTTTACCCAAGCCTTCTTCATCAACTGACGTTCACGAGGGTCAAGGCTGTTGTATGCCTTAAAGAAAGTGCTACCCCGATCTAACCGCTCAACGGTGTTGTTCATAACGGCTGCTTCGAAACGTTTCATAAGGCCAGCAAGCCTGGGGTTGATACCTTCGAGGATACTCATGGACTCTTGGAAGGCACGTTGGACTTTAGTTTTTAATTCCCCCCTAAACTTCTCACGCTCTGAATCCTTGACTGCCCTGTCTGGGTTATTAGTCTCTAGGTACTTGTCTGTACTCTCTACAAGCCCCTCACCCGCTTTGACCTTCTGTTCCTCAGTTAGAGCCTCACCATCCCGCTTGTTAGCCTCCTCTACCTTCGGTTTACCTGTTGGCTTAGCGTCAGCACGGTTCTGGAGCACTTGATCCCTGCGGTGTTCAAATAAAGACTCATACATAAGCTCTCTGACACGAGTGACACCCAGGCGATTGAGGAGACTAGCTTCGTTCTTGTCGGCTACTGGAGACTCCTTACTAGCCTTTTGGATCAATCTATCATAGATACCTAACGCCTTAGCGATAGGCGAGAAGTCACTTGCCTGTTTAAGGTTTTGAGAGTTCTCTAGTTTATGGAGAGCCTCTTTGTCCTCACGATCCCTTACGAGCTGAAGCTCATCGGGGGTAGTAGGGGCACGAGAGGTGTCATCCTTGGAGCTAGTTGATTCCTCTTCGGGTGGGAAAATATTTTCTGTAGTATTATCTCCCTGTTGTTCCGTGGTTGTACTGTCTGCCCTAGACGAGTAAGGTTGAGATGATTGAGATATAGAAATTGAGGGGTCCGATAAGGGACTATGTATACTAGATGTACTAGGTGTAGTAGGTGTAGTAGGTGTAGTGGGTGTAGTGGGTGTAGTAGGTGTAGTAGGTGTAGTAGGTGTAGTAGGTGTAGTAGGTGTATCTGTGTCCCTAGTGAGTCCAGTATCTTGTACTCCTCCTAATCCCTTAACACTGGAGTCCACTAGATTCCCCTGTGTACCCTGTAGTTCCCTATAGGGGCCAACGATCTTCTCTCGTTCCGTCTGGATGATGTCTCTCACTGCCTGAGTGAAGTCCTCTCGTCCTACCTTCTGGAACAGAGATGCCATAGTGCCTTGGACTTCCTCCGGTCCAAACCTCTCCGCGAAGTGCTCTCGAATTTTATCTGCTACTGTGATGTCTACGTCGCCTCTCCCGGGGGTTTTTGATGGACGAGAGTCGACGACAGCTTTGTTCACCAACTTCAGCAAAGGTACCTGACTAGGGTTCTCGTTGTTGTCGAGAAACTCAACAAGCTTAGTGACCGTCGGGTTCTCCTCTTTACTAATGAGGCTCATCTCCTCTTTACTGAAGACCGTAGATGCCTCAGGTCCAACGTCAGTAGTCCCCTCTGTCTCAAGTGACTGTTGCTCCTCTGGCCTACGGGGGGAGGACTCTTGGTCCGTTTCCAGAGGTGCTGCCTCAACTGCCTCTTCTAGTGCCTTAACCGCAGAGATGTCCGGCTGGGTCTCCTCAGGGGGGTTCAGGACCGATTCAGGTCGTGGGTCTGCTGCTCCTGTGTCGACAGCTTCTGTAGGTTGCTGTACCTCTTGTGGTAGTGCCTCTGTGCTAGTTTGACCGACAGCTTCTGTAGGTTGCTGTACCTCTTGCTCCGTAGCCGTGCCTTGCGGCGACTGTTCGATAGGCAGTGGCGCCTCCTCTAGTACCTCAGTTGCTGTTGGTACTTCTTCAGCTGTTCCAAGCGGCGTCTCTTCTAGTACCTCGGTTGCGGTTTGTTGAGTATCGACAATCGAGTTCTCAACCTCCAAACGACTCATAACCTTTCCGATCTCAGAGTTAGGGTCAATCTCTACCTCAGGCTCAACGAGTAGATCCTCGGGTACTCCAAGATCTTTAAGTGTCTGACGAGCATCGTTCCTCCCGCCAGGGCTGATTCCGCCAAGGACACCACCAATAGCTCCTCCAGCTACACCAGCAGCTGTAGATTCCTTGAGCATCTGAGGGAACTCCTGTCGGATCTTGTCGGTTATTTCAGGCACAGAATATCCCTTAGCGGCCTCTGTCCAGAACATCTGCTGAATGTCGTTCAGAAGGTTCTGAGAGAACTCGGTGCCGCCTTCTGTCACTGCTCCCTTAGCGTACCTAGTTAAGGGTTTACCTGTTACGGATAGTATTTTAGAGAAGCCAAAGCTCTCAAGGGTAGTGTTGATAGCGAAGTTATACATCGAGGAGGTATAGGCTGCTTGCTTGTCACCAGTCTCTTTGAGTACCTCATCGAAGACAACAGCTGTCTCGGGGAGGGACATTGTTGCGCCTGTGACTACCGAACCAAGAGCAGCACCACCACCAAGAGGACCACCAACAATATAACCGCCAGTAATGGAGGGGACCATCTTGCCTATCTGATAGTTGTACCAGCCAGGGTTAAGGAGTAGCAGGGGTTTGTCAATGACAGACTCCTCAAACCCTTCAACCTGAAAGTCCTTACGCAAGGCATCCCAATACTCCTTCTTTGCCTTGGCGACCCCTTCAAAGTCTTTGAGACCAAGGAGATCACCGATCCTCTCGTTTTGGGCGAAGTACCAAGAGGTAAGCCCAGCGATGGCTGTAGGGATACCAGATCTCTCAAAGAACTTGCCGGTGCTGTACGCTGCCTTACCCACTAAACTCATGTCGTCGCTAGGTATGTTGTTACCTAAATCTTCGCCCTCGGTTCGCTGGGAGGGAGGTACCATAAAAGAGGGTGTGTCGTTACCTAAATCTTTGTTCTCAAGAGGACTAACTGTAGGTTTGGGTTCTTCTGGCTCTTCTTCGTCTTTGTTCTCAAGAAGATTAGTTACAGGCTCGGGTGCTTCAGTCTCTAGAAAATCAGCAAGAGATTTCGTGAAACCCTGTGGCGTGGTAGTAGTTTCTGGCTCAACCTCCGGTTCTGGTGTTGATTCCATGGTTACAGGAAGAGCCGAGAAAGTGTCCCCCGGCTCTTCTAACTCATCCAACAGTTCCCATAAGTATGGCATTTAATCACCTTCCTTTCATATAATAGAAGCCTGGTACCCACTCGTGCCCATCTGGGGTCCAGCGTAGCTCCCCTTCGGAGCGTTTAGCGTACCCTTTAGTTATTGCGTAGTCAGTAACCATTTTAGCCTGCTCCTCTTTGTAACCTTTGGATATAAGAAGTTCTTTGACCTCTGGTATAGTCATACCACTTAGCTTACCTGACTTTACAATACTAGGTACAACGGTTAAATCCTGAAGAGATGGGTCTTTTTCAAAGAGCTTTTCTTTGTAAGCTGGGGGTACTTGTTCGAGAAAATTAACAATGGCGTCTATTCGGCTTGTAGTCTTCCAAGCCTCAAGAGAATCCGCTTTTTCCAGACCGGGGTGTTGATCAAGCTCCTGGTTATCCCACTTTACTTGAGTGTCCTCTACACGATCTAGGACTGTCTTTTGAAGAACTTTAGAGATGTCACGCACTGTTCCCCTCTCCTCTTTCTCGGCAGCCGCGGTTAGTTTGGCTTCTTCTTTCTTCGCCTGAGCCTCCATTCTGGCGTAGTACCTTGAGTCGCTGCGGTCTGCCCTTTTATCAGCTCTTGCTTCTGTAAATGCTTGATCCGAAAGCTTATCTTGACGAGCCTGAAGATTTACAGAGATAAGACCCTCAAGACTGCCATTGTTCTTCATGTAGTCAGCAAGCTCACCTTTGGTCAACACAACACGATCCTGTGTCATATACGGAGATGGCTGATCGGCTTCTTTGATCTTCTGCATTTCTGCGGCCTGGACAATAGGGCCTTTGAGAGCCGAACGATCTCCACTATAGTTCTTAAGCTGCTCGTTAGTCATAGGCATACCAGCCTCGTCAAGAACACCTGACTTCTCCATACCTTTCTCAGCCCTCTTTAGGTTAAGCATACGAGCATAGAGGGCATCTTGTTTAGTCTGATCGATACGAAACTCTCTCTGCTCGTCCGCAAGTTTGGTGTAGGCAGTACCAGCACCAACGATTGCCCCGCCAAGGAAACCACTCAAGGCACTCATATTACATACCTCCCTGTTGTGCCTGGGCCATCAACTGTTGCTGCTGTAGCTTCTGCTGCTGACCGGCTGCGACAGCCTGTTTCTTCTTCTCCTTTGCTGTGGCCTCACGAGCTGCGTTCTGCTGAAGCTGGTGGATGATCTGCTGCTGCTGAGGTTCCGGAGGTACTCCATTCTCCTGTCCATAATAAAGACCAGCAATCCTCTGGTTCTCGGAGGTGAAACTCTCGGCTGTCAACTGAAGCTCTATAGGGTCGATAGTGCCGTCCTTTAATCCCCTCTCTACATAGGTCTGTAGAGAATCCTCAAGCAGAGGAGCGAAGTCATCCTGAGTCACCTCAAAGAACCCAAACTTGCTACCGAGCTCCATTAGATCGCTGACTAGGTACGCAGAGGCATTGAACTGAGTGTTCAGGTCAACCTCAACTCCGTTCTGTTCAAACTTGGCCGCCGCTGCGTCGTTGACGACCATAGCAGCCTCTGGGATCCCTATGTATGGGTCTTTGCCACTCTTCAGGATATCAAGTACATCATCCCTGGTCTCAGAGCCATGCAGTTCATTCATCAAAGCCACCACGTAGCTGTCGATCCTATCCTGCACCTTCTTATCTTCTGGATTAACGGGTTGATCCGTTGGGGTTGTTTGTGGCTCTTCTGTAGGGTTTTCAGCAGGAGGTGTAAGGGAAGCTATAAGTTCCTCCTGTGGTTCTGTAGAAGGGGGCTCAAGTGCTGACATTGCCGAGATCTGTTCCACGTTAGTTACCTCCGGTGAAGAGAGCCTGTCGTGCGGCTTTCTTCTCTTGATAGTCTTTCTTCGCCATGTCGAGATTGCTCTGCCGAGAATCTCTCTGCTGGTTAGCGAGATCGATGTTTCCTTGTGCTGTACTTCTATGCCCCTGTATCTCATTAAGAGTTGACTGAGTTACTTTATTAGCAGAGGATACCTTAGGGGCTACCTCGTCCCAGAACTTAGATTGTACCTGAGTGTAGGCACTAGAGAGGGCATTGTGAATCTCTTTGCCGTAGGCATTGCTTGTGCCACGAGGAACTACCGATACGTTATAGTACCCACCGTGCCAGTTGCCTACGTAAGTACCATCTCCTTTGTTAAAGGACTCCTTGTGCATAGCGTCAACAACCTCTTTCGGGAGCCTATAGGTACCCTCGACGGTCTTGTTGTCAGAAGCAACTACACGGACAGGGACGAACGCCTTCTGTGCCCTCTGCCACTCCTTCTCTACAGATGTCATCCCGCCTTTCGCTTTTACCTCAAGACCCGAGAGCTTCTCAAGTGCTGTTCTGTTGCTACCAATTACATCATTGTAGTTTTTGTCGAAGTTCGCCTTTTCCTCCAGGTACTTCTCGTAACCAGCTCTAGTCATGTTGAACCCAAGATCATCACGATAGGTAGCTTGATCTACTTGATTGATATCGACGGCACCCCTTCGTGTTACCTGTGCCCTTTTTGCCTCCAACTCTTGACGCTGACGTAGCATACGTTGCATCACTCGGTCTCTATTCATGCTAGAGCCCTCTCTGTCTTAAGCGCCGACACAGGCTTCTCCTCTAGCTTGTCGAAGATACCAACCTCTGCAACGGTGTTATCGGAGTCAACCGTAGCCCCCCGATCACGACCTACACCTTCAAACAGAGCCTTACGAGCCGCAGTGGCTTTCTTGGTCTCGCCCCATTGATCCTCTTGAAGACCCATGGTACGCTCGAACTCCTTACGTCTCTGCTCAAGCTCGGACATACGGGCTTTGTAGGCAAGTTCGTCTCCACCACTAGCACCACCTCCTGCCTCGGCGGCGTCGATCCTCATCTGTAGCAGTTCCTTCTCGTGTTGACGCTGGAGTTCACTCTGTTCCGACAGAGCCTCAGCTTGCTTGTCTGCCGCCTTGTTAGCGAGATAGCCTTTAACACCTTCAGTAAGGGCGTTGACACCAAGGTAAGCACCAGTGTTCTCGAGCAACCCAGCCTTGGTAGTCTCTGTGACTAAGGTAGAGCCAATACCCTTAGTAGTCACCTGGACACCCCCACCAAGTGCGCCCGTGGTTCCTTGAGATCCCATACCTACAGTTAGTGTTCCACTAGAGGAGCCGCCGACCCCTGCCGTTGTGGTTGTGGCTGTGGTTGTGGTTGACGTAGCCGTTGTGGTGGCCATGGCTCCAGAGATTCCACCCATAACCGCACCACCAATAGCCCCAAAGAGAACACCCTTCCCTATGTCACCTCCCATAACAGCGGAGGTCAAACCGCCGACAGCCGCACCGATTATGGCCCCTCCTAGGACACCTGCCGCCGTACCTGTAAGATAACCTGCAGTTATAGTGCTACCTAAAGCTACTGCAATTCCCATGTTTTTACCTCCAAAAGAGCGTCGCCTAAAATTAGACGCGACACTTCAACTCGTAGTAACCTTCCTCAACCTCAACAGCTCCCATGTACCTTAGGAGTCTGTGGATATGCCTTGCTTCTGAGGGTGGTCTAAAGACGCACTTATCAACCTCAACTTGATCACGAAGCCTTTGAAGAAACGAGATACACTTTTTACCTCGAAACTCAGGATCAACGTATATATGTAACTGTACCGTAGAGAGGTCAATGTGCTGAAGGATGACACAGATGCCACCCTCCTTAAACACTTTGTACTCTGGACTCATAACAAATTCCCTTACCACCATAGGCAAGTTAGGTAACTCACAATACTTCTTAATGTGTTGGTGCACATCGTAGACATCGCGAATGTCACACTCTCGTACTATCTCCATGTATTAGACGCAATCAGATCACTAACGTAAGTGTTCATCTCAGCGGTGTAAGCACCAGCGCTTTTAGCCGAGAACCTGATAGCACTTGACACAGTATCGAAGAGATTATTGAAGACACCGTTCATAGTCGCCCTGTCCTTCATAGAGTCAAGGAACGCCTGATTCCCAAGCAACTGCTGGATAGTTACCTGATAATTATTCAGAGCCTCTTGGGATTGCGTCATAATCTTCTCTTGGATATTAGCGTTGATCTGCTGTTGGTTCAGTTGCTTCTGAAGGTTCATGGTGAGTTCTTGAGTCTTGGCTTCGATCTCTCCACGGAAACCTTCGAGAGCTATCTGACTTTGCTGATCCAAACCTTTGATTGTGGTTTCCCAAGACGCCTTGAGCCTATCACTCTGTTCCTGAAGCTGTGCCTTCTGAAGAACCAACTGACCAGCGGCCATCGATTCCGTCTCGACCATCGCTTGCTTGTTGATGTCTAGTTGCTCCTGAGCCTTAAACGCAGCGGCGGTCTTGGCATCTGCCTCCGCGATCGGTAGAGCAGTCTCGTAGAGGGCCTTCTGAGCAGCACCGATAGCCATCGAGGAACGAGACATACCAAGAGCAGACGCCTGTTCTCTAGCCCTTGCTTGGGCCAACTGGTTTAGTTTGCTGTCCTCTGATACTAATCTCTCAATCTGACCCGCTACGGTAGTCTGAGGTGTGTTGAAGGTCTCTCCTTTGGCAATCGTCGGGGCACCTTCGAGAGCGCCAGTCTCTTCGTTTCTTGTGAAGGCAGAAGTATAACCTACGTCACTCTCAAGCTCGTCGGACTTCATGTCGGCAGCGGCAGTGTTGTACCCCTCTGTTACGTTAGGTGGCGTCAGTGCTGATTCACCTATTGTAATCTCCGAGGCAGCCGTTTGATCATTAGCCTCCGGCAAAGCATCAGCTTCTATTGTATCATCAGTTGTTGCCATCGAACTCTCCTATGGTCTCTATGTTATCTTGAATCTCAGCGAGAGCTTTATCTATACCCTCCTTACCTTGCAGGCACTTAAGCCTCCAGAACAGAAGAGCACCTAGCGTATTAACGGCTTGGTGATATACGTGGATTCTGGGAGTCCTAATGATCTTCATCAGGAAGTTACTCTTGGCCTCGTTGATTAGCCGCATGTTCTCAAGGAATACGTTGTTCGAGTGATGAAAGTCAGCCCAAGTAGGCTCGGCCAAGGCCCACATCTGATCGTGAATCCAACAGGCCGGTGAGATGTTTAATAGGTATATGGTATCGGGGATCAAGAGATCACCCTTGTCACCTGAACCACAACACGTGGGGAATCCTTTGAATGTCGGATGAGGAAACATAAACCCCTCGTTAGGCACAATCAGGTGGACCCCATCAAACAGGGTTAGTTTTGTGTTCAATAAGTATACCTCTCAGAAAAGCGGATGATCTGCGTAGCCTCTACAGTGCATCAACTCGTGCTCAAGGTTTCTGGGAGTTGAGTATCCGTGGCAGAAGTCGATCTTTCCTTTAGAGTATCCACCGACCCATACGCACCCGCCACGGAACCCTAGTGTAAACGGGAACCAGAGGACGTTCGACAAACCATCCCCTTGTTTCCATTCCTCTTTGTTGCATTGTGCTGAGACCCAAAAGATGTTTCCGGTTTTAATGTCAACTTCCATCTCATCCAGTGAGTGCTCTCGTGTTACTCCATCGATATATCCGTACTTACCCGGCATCGGGGAGCAACTCGTTAGGAGCAAGAGACAAACCAAGACGTTCCATAGCCGCATAAGGTTCCTCTTCTGAGATGTCGATCATCGCCAAAAGTTGTGTCAGTTCCTCGATGGTGATAGGGAACTCAACTGATTCAAGCAGGGCCAATAGGGCCTCGGTATTTCCCGGCTGATCCCCGCAAGGCAGCAGATCCGCGTACTCACCCGCAATGTAGCCGCTGGAGATCGCGTGCGTCGCATCTGCGATGCTTTGTGTCGGCTCAGTGCCACCCTCGGGATACAGTGGGGTCGTGAATAACCCTTCGGATGCACTGCCGGTCAAGGCCATGCAGGCAGCTAGTGCGGGTTCTGCTAGGTCTATGGGGACGATTAGGGTTCGGTGTTTCCAGTTCATAGATTCTCCTATTAGTCTACGTCCAGGGTGGTTAGTTTGGTTTCCAGCGAGGTATACGCCGCATCGGAGTCACTGGTACGATCCGCGGCGTTACCTTGGATGGTGATTTCTTTTTGTCCTGCCCACGTCCCGCCAGCGGCATCGTAATCAATGAGGATGTTATCCACATCGGTGGACGACATGGTATTTAGTCCAGTGAGGCTGAACCGCTGCTGATTGCTGGCCTTCGCTGATGGCGTATATCCACTCAGAGTGTTTGAGCCAGAGCAGTAGAAGTACGTCATACCGGCTGGCAGACTCAGTGTCCCACTCAGAGTGTTGGAGCCAGTACAGTCGAAGTGCGTCATGCCAGATGGCATTACCAGATCACCTGACATTCCATCAGCGCTGGTAGAGAACTTCGTCAGCACGCTCTCGTCTATGCCATACACCTTGACCGCATACGTCCCGCTCACCTCGTAGGTGTGACGGGCCGTCTGATCCGTAGTGCCTGCGTGAGTGGATTGAGTCCCATCGCCCCAATCAACTAGGACAGGTGCCGTATCATATTTTGTCTGCAGATCGAAACTGAACGAGTCCACACTGTCCAGATCAAACGAGAACACAGGTTCACCATCGAATTCTCCCGTGAAAGTCACCGTCCACCCTCTGGATCGCATTGCCATGATTGCTGCCTTGCCTGCTGCGCTTGGTGCGGAACCACCAGACTGATCAAAGGTGCCGTTTGAGGTTCCTGCGTTGTTGATAGAGACGAGGATTGCGTCAATAGACGCTTGGGATAGGTTGGTGTTTGCGAATGCGCTTGCGAAATTGGTACAAGGACAGCTATCAAACGCAGTTCCTACAAAGACATTTTTCAGCTCTCTACACTTATAGAACATATTACCAGCATTCGTTACATTAGACAAATTCCAACCGCTAATGTCAATGGTGGTT
>LSQX01384864.1_pt1 | contig 14953 bp, 15 predicted proteins | sample 654561 | NCBI WGS metagenome assembly LSQX01 (sample SAMN04489861, study PRJNA283612) | anaerobic digester metagenome | isolation source: 4 biogas reactors fed with cattle manure at either 37C or 55C with and... | place: Denmark: Kongens Lyngby | collected 2014 | reverse complement strand
ATCGCAATCACCACGAGCAACTCGACCAGGGTGGACTTTGGCTGGTGTGAACGGGGCCCTCTCATCGGACGGGCCTCGCTTTCCGGTCTCCGTGCGGCAGGAAACGCGGGGGGGGGCACTCGTCGTCGCAAGTTCGGCCATTGCCTTGCGGCAGGGCAAACGCGGCGAGATGTTTCGCGACGTTCGAAGTCAGCGGAGGCGTTGCCGCGGGCGCGGCGGGCGCCCTGGCGGCGCCGAAAAAGTCTCATATAAAGGAAACGAAATCATGACGACAAAGCAAACCGAGCAGATCGATCCTGACGACCTTGCCCAACGCGCGACGTACCACTTCGGCGAGAAGGGAAGAAGTTGCAGCGAGGCGTGCCTGATGGCCGGCGCGGAAGCCCTGGGAATCGAAAGTCCGCTGTTGCCCGAGATCGCCATCGCGTTTGCTGGGGGCATCGGCATGCAAGGCGACGTATGCGGCGCAGTCCCCGGCTGTGTGATGGCCTTGTCGCTGGCCGCCGCCCAGCAGGCAAAGGAGGATCCCCAGCGAAAGGCGATTGCCTTGCCCGCCGCGGGCCGCCTGTATCGAAGGTTCGCCGAGCAGTGTGGCTCTCTTCGTTGCGAGCAGATCTGCGGGCTTGATCTGACCACGCCGGAGGGGGTGGCCCAATTGGCCGCCGGCGTTCGAGACGAAAGGTGCGCACCCGCGGTTGCGAAGGCCGCACGGCTGCTGGCTGAAGAGCTTAACCGGATCGCCGCTCGATGACCGTGAACTCAGCGAAGACGCAATTGCTCATCCCGTCCGTGCTGGCGGCAAGATTGCAGCACGAGTTGTAGTAGAAGAGCCCGTCGGTCTTGGCATTCAATCGCCAGTACGTGTCCCGGCCCGAGCCGGTGCAGACCATCACGTTCGTGCCCCGATACGCCTGGCCGGCCGCTTCGTGGCAATCGGACTTGGTGAACAGATCACTTCTGCAAAATCAAGCGGTTGTTGCGCGTCACGATCCGGCGGTAGACTTCGCGATCGTGGAGGATGCGCGTCATCGGATGGTGGTTTCCTGGCGTTCGCAGCAGCGATCTTCCGGCAAAGGCCGGGCTGGATTGGCGACACAGCTCCGGCGGCGGGGCGGGCGGCTGAGAACAACCGGCGAGAACCCGCGGCACTTATTAATACTGAGTCTCACTCTCATGCGAGTTTGCCCGATCGGCCGTCGCCTGTTGACCCCGGGCTGGCACGATCGTCTGCCGCGAAGCCGAGCAATCGCCCAAGACTATTGAAACCAAAGCTGTTGCGGCCGCAACGCTTCCATCCCCCCCTCTCCCGGGACACCTGGGCAAATCACTTCGCAGGCTCGGCAGAACACAGCCCCGAAGCCCGGCAAAGGTCACAACCGGGAACGACGCCCCGATGCGGCCGCCCCGCGTGACACGCGCCGGCGGCTCGGCGAGCAGATTGAGCGCGGCGAGCGATTTCCTTGGCTCGGACCGCTATTCGGCGCCGAGCAGTGGACGGACCGCGTCGATCCGGAAGTGGACGAGGTATTTCGGCCCTTCCTCGCTGACAGGCGGGGCGCTCCGCCGACGGATCGACTGGATCTTCTCGATGTCCGTCTCCTCGCCGACCAGGGTCAGCGTGAGCCGCTTGCCCGCGTGGTCCTCGCCCTCCTCAACGAAAAGGTAGGCGGCATGGGGGTTGGCCTGCACGTTGTCGTGGCTCGCCCGGTCGCTCATAATCAACGCACAACTGCTGTCATCGCCCTGGCGGAGGAAATGCGGGCGGGCGTAGATCGCCACGTTCACCTTGCCCTCGGCGTCCGCCGTCGCCAGGACGCCGAGCCCCTTCGTCTGTTCGAAATATTCGCTGAGTTTCACGCTTCACCCCCTGGTTCGTTGCAGGAACTCGCTGTCACCCCGGACCATTGCGGCTTCCGTCGCAATCCGGTTTCTTCGTGCGTTTGCCCGCCCAGAAGAACACTTCCGTCTGGGCCTCGATGGCCAGCGGCACCGGCTCCAAGGCCGTGCGCCGCTGCGCGCTGTCGCCGAGCGGCCGGGTTTTCGGCACAGGGCATCAAGTCGCCACGCGTTGCCTACAACGCGTCGACGGCTGTTCCGCATTCGCGTCCGCTCGGCCTACCCCTCCAGACTCGTCAACACGGCGTATCATAGCCCAGTATATGCACACGCCGGTCGCAACCAACCCCCCCTCCGCTCTGACCTCGATCGACTTCTCGCCACTCTTCGCGCTCCGGCCCCTTCTGCTTTCCCCCGGGTGACCCGACCCATTTGCCGCCCGCTCAAACCGGCTGCCAGTCCTCCCGAGAGACTCCGAAGCCGAGCATCGCTCGAATCGTGTGGAGGGCGATCACAATCACCCGCAGACGCCGGATCGCGCGCAAGTGTTGAACGATTTCTCTGGATGCCTGGCACGGGTTGTCGCGCACTCCGCGCCCGCCGTTACACAGCTATTACATACGCACCTGTAGGCCTGTGCCTCGGGTTCCAGCTCTGGTTTTCGGCCCTCCCCACCGGCCGCGTGCCCATACCGCTCTTCCGGATCTTGCCCCTTCGGCCTTCCGCCTCAGAATTCAGTAGTCGCCGATCCGCGGAACACAGGCACATGCGGCAAGCGGAGGCGGTTGTACGATCGTGGCTATTCACAAAGGCGGTCGGAAAGGTAGGCAATCGCCGATGAGCACAATTCCAGACATCCCCACCAATCCTGACGCTCTGGGGGCAGATCCCTTCCCCATCGCGTCGGGCTTCGAGGCCCCCGATGACGAATCCTCCACAGTGGCTCCCGAGTCCACTCGCAACCGCTCGGTCGGCTTCGCGTGGGGAACCATCGGCTGGATCACCTTGCTCCACGTGGGCGCGGTGGCAGCGCTGTTTTGCTTCACCTGGGTCGGCGCGATCACGGCCTTCCTGTTGTTCTGGCTGACGGGGTCGGTCGGCATCTGCATGGGATACCATCGCCTGTTCGCGCACCGCAGCTTCAAGACCTCTGGCGTTGTCCGCTGGGCCCTGGCCATCATCGGCACGCTGGGCGGCGAAGGCTCGCCCCTGTCTTGGGTGGCCGCCCATCGCAAGCATCACCAATTCAGCGACGAGGACGAGGATCCCCATTCACCCAAGGACGGGCTCTGGTGGAGCCACATCCTGTGGCTGTTTCCGCGGTCCGATCCGAATCCACGCCAATCGTTTCAACGCTACGCCAAGGATCTGCTCCAGGAACCGTTCCACCGTTTCCTGCACGCGACGTTTATCTATTGGCACTTCGTCCTCGGCTTCAGCTTGTTTGCCGCAGGCTGGTCGATCTGGGGTCTGCACACGGGGATCTCGCTGCTCATGCTGGGAGTCTTCTTCCGCCTGACCTGTGTGCTGCACGTGACCTGGCTGGTAAACTCGGCCGCGCACGTTTGGGGCTACCGCAACTACGAAACCCGCGACAACAGCCGCAACCTCTGGTGGGTCGGGCTGCTGGCCTTCGGCGAAGGCTGGCACAACAATCACCATGCCTTCCCGAGCCGCGCCCGGCACGGGCACCGCTGGTGGGAGTTCGATCTCACCTACCGCACCATCTGCGTGATGGAGAAGCTGCGGATCGTCTGGGACGTAAAGCACGGACATGCCAGGGCATAGCGGATGTGCAGAGGGTCAATCACCAGGAGAACCTCGATCCCTTCGAGAACATGCTGCGATACGCCCGCAACCGTGACGTGTTCGATCGCTTCGAGCAGGACCGTTCGCGGCAGAACCTCGAGGCCGACCTGCAACGGATCGATTGAAATGCTCCGGTAGCTGCCGGATCACGTTAGGGTGGTGAAGCCGAGACTCGTAGCCGGGCTTGTCGAGTATGCCCCGCCACTTAAGCGTTTCGCAGCGGATTGTCCATCGAGCCATTCGGCAGTCTCAACGCCAGGCTCTTCTTGTCTTTTCCCGTCCGTCTAGCCGAGGGGTGGCAGCGGCGCATGGCGGAGGCCGCGCCGGCTACTGTTGACGTGGCGGCAGCGTCCAACCTGGCTTGTCTACTGTGGGATCGTGACACTGGGCGCAGTAGTCGATGGAATCTTTGTGCATCTTGTGGCAGACGCCACAGTCGAGCGCGCCCCAGTGGGAGTCGTGTGGGTTCTGCACCAGGTCCTTGGTGCGTTCGGCCAGTGTCTCGTAATCGCCATGGCATCGAAAACAGTCGCCTTGGGGCACCTTGATCTCGCTCAGGGGATCGTCATAGGTGCGCCGGACAGTGCTCACCACCTCAGAAACGAGCGTGCCGATCGTCTGGGCGTGGCAGGTCTGGCAAGGGATGCCACGTTGCTTGTGCGTGTGGGCCAGGTGGTTGGAATCCGCCCAGGTCTCCACATAGGGCTGTACGATGTGACACGCGGCGCAGGAGGTGGGCCTCTGTGCCATGTCGCGCAGGCCGACCAGCCCTGCGCCAACCAGGCCCAAGAGGCCGCACACTGCCGCCACGGTGATCTTGATTGCGATTGGCATCGGTTCTCCTGGTCCTTTCTGTTGCAGTCCTAGCGGTCCGCGCCGCCCGCATCACTCGCTGTACTCTTGGCCACCAACTGCTCGTACTCCAGCGGGTGCTCCTCTTTCATCCGCTCCAGAGTTGTCTTGCCGGTAAAGATGCTCGAATCGAAGGGCAAGACCCCCTCCGCGAAATGGGCAATGTAGAGATGCCAGGTCACGATGGCCAGGAAGGCTAGCACGGCTTCGTAGCTGTGCACGATCTTGGAGGCCGGCAGAAGCACGCCCGGCAGAAAGCGTGTGGCGTAGACCGGGAACAGGAGGATCAAGCCGGTGATGCTCATGACGACGGTGCCCCAGATCATCGACCAGTACTCGACCTTCTGCCGGAAGTCAAAGCGGCCGTAGCGAGGCTTTTCCTTGCGCAGGCCGAGCAGGTAGGCCACAGAGGCCAGGCCGTCGCGCACGTCGCGCACGCCGGGGAACATCGCTGTCGGGCGCGGGCGGACGAGGATCAGCTCGCCGGCGACGACGACGGCATGGTAGAGCGTCTCGGCGATCAGTACCACGGCAAAGAAGTGGTGCACCGTGCGAGCCTGCTGCAGCCCGCCGAATACGCCCAGGATGGCCTGCGCCCAGCCGGCGTCGCTGTACCTCTGCGGCAGCCCGGTGAGGCACAGCATGCTGAAGGAGACCATCAGCAGGATATGCTCAATCCGCTGGCTCGCGGCAAAACGGAGGACAACTGTGTTTCCATGCTTGCTCATGACTGATTCCCTCCCCCAGCGCGTCTGCGTACTCGGTGCAGGATATCCAGCAGGATGTAGAGCAGCATCGCCCCGATGATCAGCGGGATGCCAATCCTGTAGACGAGCTCCAGCACGTAGAGTAGAGGCGATGCCGTTCTATCCGTGCGGAAGTGGCCGTACGCCGTCGTCGCGAACGCAGGCTCGGCGCCCTGATGACACTTGACGCAGGCCTGCAACAGGTTCGCTGGCGCGACCGAAGAGCGGGCATCGCTGGGGGCATGGATCGCATGCGCGGCGTGGCAGTCGCTGCAGACGGCCTCATAGCGTTCGGCCGAAGGGTCGGTGGCGCGATAGTACTCAACCGTGGCACCATGGAATGTCTTCAGGTAGCTCTCATAGGTGTCGTTGGGCAGCCCGTGCTTCGCCGTCACCTGCGGGTCGGCATGGCATCGGCCACACTGCGCCGGAATGTTGAGACGAAAGGTCACGGTTCGGGTCTCTCCTCCGGCCGGGTCACCATGGCAGCCGGTGCAGCCCGGGGCCGCCATGTCACCGGCCAGGTAGGCCACACCATGCACAGAGGCTGCCCATTGGGCATACTCCATAGGGTAACGTTCGGCCCATTGCTCGGCGCTGACGACCGACGTCGGTGGGGCACTCGCGACCGGCGCGGGCAGCGGTCGGGCGCAAGCCGCAAGGGCGATCAACAGCACGAGAGAGCAGATGCAGAGACACGCAACCCGCTTCAAGTCATTACCTTCCTTCGAGAGATGCATCACGGGGGCCGACCGTTTGCCCGGATGATGCAGATTGGCCATTGGGTCGATGGCGCAACCGATCGTGGGCCAGTGGAGGTGGGACGGTCAGGACTCCTCGGCGGCAGCATTCGTGCCGGCGAGGCGGCCGGAGGCGAAGTTCCAGGCCATGTGCGTGCCGTGGCCGCTGAGGTAGAGATTGCCGTGACCTGTCTCGCCACCGGCGTACAGGCCCTTGATCACGTTGCCAAAGACGTCGAGCACCTGCAGCTTGGTGTTGACCATCAGGGTAACGTCGGCCAAGATGATCTGGACGCGGATGGGGCTGTGGACGTAGAACGGCGGCGTCTTGATGCCGGCGCCGACAGTCTTGGCCTCGGCATGGCCAAAGGTCGTGCGCTTGAAGTCGGGATCCTTGCCTTCCTGGCAGTAGTTGTTCCACTGCTCAATCGTGGCCTTAAGGCCCGCCGGCTCCACCTTCACCGCAGCGGCCAACTCCTCGATGGTGCTGGCTACCTTGATGCCGTCGCGAGCCACGAAGTCATCGATCAAGCCCCAACCGCCGATGCCGCTGACATCGCCCTTGTCGGGGTGGGAGGAGACGACCATCGGCCACTTGTTGAAGATCTCGGCCACCCGGCTGTCAAAGACCATGTGGCAGATCTTGCCCGTCTGCGCCTGCACCGCCAAGGACATGTCATTGTCGGCGCTCTTTTCGTTGACAAAGCGCTTGCCCTCGTTGTTGACGAGGATGGCGCCGGCGTCCATGATACCGAAGGGCATCCACGCCTGCTTGCCGGTGCTGCTGACGTTGGGACCGGGCAGGTTGGTGCGCAGGCCGGGGCTGCCCCACGCGTCCAACATGGTCAGGTCGGCGCCCAGGGCGGCAGCCATCATGAGGCCGGAGCCGTCGTTATTGGGGTTGGCCGCGGGCATCTCTGCGATGTTGGGCGTGGTGATCTTCTTCTTGTAGGCCGTGGCCGCCTCGGTGCTGGCGGTGGCGAGGATCACGGCCTTCTTGGCCTTGATCGCGATGGCCTTGTTGGTGGTCGCGTCGATGGCCTTGACGCCGAGGACGCGGTTGTTCACATCGCGGTAGAGCTCGGCGCCCTTGGTCTGCAGCAGGATCTCGACGCCCTTCTCCTGCATCTTGGGCTGCAGCACCTTGCGCCAGGCCGCGGAGTTGGGCACGAGCATGTGCATGCGGTTGACCCGGTGATGGCCGGGGTACTCGTAAGGGCCGGCAAACTGCACGCCCAGCCCGGCGAGCCAGTCGATCGCGGGACCGCTGGTCTCGGCCAGGAGCTGGAGCATGTCCTTGTCGACTCGACTGGCATTCGCGCCCGTGGCGTGGAGGATGTCCTCCATATAGTCCTCGATGCTGTCCTGGATGCCCTGGTCCTTCTGCATCTTGCTCAGGGGAGCTGTGACCGAGCCGACGCAAAGGGCCGACGAGCCGCCGAGAGCGGGGGCGACTTCGAGGAGGATGACTTTGGCGCCGGCCTCAGCGGCGCTGATTGCCGCCGCGCAGCCGGTGCCGCCACCGCCGACGACGACAACGTCCGCGTCTTTGTCCCACTTGCTCGGCACGTTAGGCGATTGGGGCGCCTGCTGGCAGCCGCCCAGGGCAGTCGCCGTTGCGGCAGCGCCACCGGTTGCGAGCGCGCCCTTGAGAAAACCTCTTCTTGAGACCCCTTGTGAACCCATGCTGTTGTCTTCTCCTACGATAAGCAGTGACGCGAATACGGTATAGCTCAACAGATATTGCCAGCGCTTGACGCTATGCTCCTCCCTGCTATGGCAACCGGGAACCGGGCGCGGCGCCGACATTCCAATTCCATGAGAAGCAAGACAACACAATTAACCCCAAGTCGGCCATAAGGGCCCACCTGTGCCGATTGCGCGACACCGCAATGGCTTGTCATCCCACTCCGAGATTCCAAGGAAACGCTGCAACGGCATGCGTTCTTGCCCAAAAAGATACGCGATCGACTCGGCATGCTTGCGCTCCGAAGCGGAAAGCAAGCCCGGCACGAGCATCTTCGCGTGCTCGACTTGTTTCTTGCCAAAGATCACGCCAGGGACATTCCTTGACCAGTAAGGTAATCGGCTCAGCCTGAGCAGCAACGGGGCGCATCCAGAGCGTTAGTTCGTTGGCACCCGCAACCGAAGTCCCCGGGCGTCCTCGGGAGTCAACACGTTCGTTTGGTTCCGGTCGAACGATTTGATGTTTGAAAACAGGGACGGGGCCGAAACTTTTAACTTCAGAGAGGCGCTTTCACGTTGGTCCACGGCCGCCTTCAGCATGGCTGCATCTTTCGGGTCGGCTTGTCCCTGTTCACGGATCCGTCCGACCGCGATCATGCCACCATTCGGCCGAGACTGGCGGTCCCTGTTGGTCAACCGGTCGTTCCAGGCGCTGGCGCTGCTGTTCCGAAAGCTCGCACTGCCGGGCTTTCTCCGTCAGTTGTCCTGCCTGCTCCAGTACCGGCCAGAAGACAGCCAGGGTATACTCGTTATCCAATCCATTTTCCCACCCGGCTTCCTGCGCCTGCCTGACTGCCGGTTCGTGCACATCAATGCCCTCATGGTACATCTTACGCAGCCTGCCTGCGGCGTACAAGAGTGCCTGGCTGGAACGAGCGGCTGAAATCTTGGATTGGCTGTCCCGCTTGACCCCCGCCTTTATCCCCCCCCTGCCCCACCCGGATCAGACTCATCGAGAACTCCGCCCCTTGTCTTGGCTCAGGTGCGGCAGACATTAAAAAACAGCATGACCAAAGTGTCCTGTGCCTTGTATGGACGAGCAACCCGTGCAGTTGATCAGAGACCCGAACGCCGATCGCGGCGACTGCGAAACATCCTCGGCGCGTTGATTATGATACGAGCGGGCGGGCCCTGCGAGTCTCTTCATGTTCACGGAACCCCTGTCCGGATGGCGCATGGCAACCGCGCGGGAAGTGCTTCGGTGCTAGGAGAGTGATCCGGCGCAGCGATTCGTCCGCTCCACGAGCCGGGCCAGAAGTCCCGCGGCCGCCCCACTGTCGATTGCCTCGGCTGCTCTGGCGGCGCACTGGGCAAGCGACGCGGCCGCGCCCGCCGTCCAGAGCGCGCCGGCGGCGTTGGCGACGACAACGTCGCGGGCCGGGCCCGGCGCGCCGGCCAGGACCTGGCGGATCAGCGCCGCGCTCTGGCGGGAGTCTTCGACGAGCATCGCCGTCTTGCCGCTCGTGGCCAAGCCGAAATCGGAGGGGAGCCAAGAGAATTCCCGCAACCGGCCCCCGGCCGCCTCGGTCACGTCGGTCCGCCCGCCGACGGTGATCTCGTCCAGTCCGTCGACCCCGTGGACGACCAGGACGCGGCGGGCGCCGAGCATCAAGAGGGCTTCGGCGAGCAGGCTCCGCAAGGGCGGGCGGCCGACGCCGAGGAGTTGGTAAGGGGCGCCGGCGGGATTCACCAAGGGACCGAGGATATTGAAGATCGTCGGCGTGGCGATTCTCTGGCGGACCGGTCCGACGTGCCGCATCGCCCTGTGCAGCAAGGGAGCGAAGCAGAAGCAGACCCCCAGTTTGTCGAGGCAGTCCTCGACCGCGGCGACGCTGGCCTGGATGTTGACGCCCAGTTCGGCCAGCACGTCGGCCGAGCCGCTCTTGCTGGTGAATTTGCGGTTGCCGTGCTTGGCGACCGGCTGGCCGGCGGCCGCGGTGACCAGGGCCGCCGCCGTGCTGATGTTGAACGTGCCGGAGGCGTCGCCGCCGGTGCCTACCACGTCGATGACGTTCTGGCGAGCGGTCCGGATGCGGGTCATGTAGCGGCGCATGGCGGAGGCCGCGCCGGCCACTTCGGCGACCGTCTCGCCCCTCTCATGCAGTCCGACGAGCAGCTCGGCAATCTCCCCCTCTTGGCAGACGCCCTCCATGATCCGGCTGATCGCCTCGTCCATCTCCTCCATGGAAAGATGTTCGCCGCGGCGGACTCGCGCTACGATCGTCTCGATCATCCGTATTTCCCGGTTTGCGGCGACGTGGAAAAAATCCCGGAATGCCATTCTAGTCGAGCGGCCGCTGGTGGCAACGGACTGGCTGGGCTGTGAAAAAGAGGCATCCCACGGTGGCTCAACGGCCGCGCGTCTCTTCTCTCCAAGCCGCCTCCGCGCGGTCGCGGGGACCGGTTAGCGGCGCATGCCCGCCACTGTTGACTCGCTCCGGGGAGAAAGCCCCCTCGCGAGGGTGGAGCGAACAAACCTCTTCGCCCCTTGTCCCATCTAAATATGCGGGATATCATGGCGGTTTCGCTTTCTTGTGGAGTCCTTCGATGAGGCATGTGCTTTCCGCTTTGGTCCAGAACGTTCCGGGGGTGCTCTCGCACATTTCCGGGATGCTCGCCTCGCGCGGCTACAACATCGAGAGTCTCGCCGTCGGAGAGACGGAAGACCCTCGACTGTCCCGAATGACGTTCGTCGTTGTTGGTGACAACGCAGTGCTGGAGCAGGTTCGGAAGCAACTGGCGAAAATCGTCACGGTCGTGCGAGTCGACAATGTGAGCAGCCAGGACCACGTCGAGCGCGACCTGATGCTGATCAAGGTTGATGCCCCGCTGGGCAAGCGGGGCGACATCATCGAGCTGGTCAGCGTGTTTCGCGGCCGGATCGTCGACGTTTCCACCGACATGCTGATGATCGAGATTTCCGGGCAAGAGGGCAAAATCGAGTCGTTTATCGAGCTCATGCGGCCTTTCGGGATCATCGAGTTGGTCCGCACCGGCCGGATCGCCATGGTCCGCGGGTCGAACCACTCCGGCGGCAATTCCTGAAGCCGGAGACCGGAGGACCGCCCTGAGCCGTTCCGTCAATTCACCTGTTTCTTTGAGCCCTGTTGTGCCTCCGGCGATGTGCGCCGGCGAGGCGCAATAGCGACCGGGAGCCTGTTCCATGCCCGCGACGATCTACTACGATAAAGACGCCGACCTTTCCCTGCTGAAGAACAAGACGATCGCCATCCTCGGCTACGGGTCGCAAGGCCACGGCCACGCCCAGAACCTCCGCGACAGCGGCTGCAACGTGATCGTCGCCGAGCTGCCGGGCACGGCCAATTACGAGCAGGCCGTCAAAGACGGCTTCCAACCGCTCTCGGCCAGCGAGGCGGTCAAGAAGGGCGACATCATCACGATCCTCCTGCCCGACGAAGTCCAGGGCGACGTCTTCCGCACCCAGATTCGCGACAATCTCTCGCCCGGCAACGTCCTTGTCTGCTCCCACGGCTTCAACTACCACTTCGGCCAGTTCGACATCCCCGAGGGAGTCTCGGCGATTCTCGTCGCCCCCAAGGGCCCCGGGCATCTGGTCCGCGCCGAGTACATCCGCGGCGCCGGCGTGCCCTGCCTGCTCGCGCTCGGGGACGGGGCCGGCGATGAGGCCCGCAAGATCGGCCTGGCCTACGCCAAGGGGATCGGCGGCACCCGGGCCGGGGTGATTGAAACCACGTTTGCCGAAGAGACCGAGACCGACCTGTTCGGCGAGCAGGTCGTCCTCTGCGGCGGACTCAGCGCGCTGATCAAGGCCGGATACGAGACGCTCGTCGAGGCCGGCTACCAGCCGGAAATGGCCTACTTCGAGTGCGTCCACGAAGTCAAGCTGATCGTCGACCTGATTTACCAGGGCGGCCTGAACTACATGCGCTACAGCATCTCGAACACGGCCGAGTACGGCGACTACAGCCGCGGCCCGCGGATCGTCACCGACCAGACGAAGGCCGAGATGAAGAAAATCCTCGCGGAGATTCAAGACGGCAGCTTCGCCCGGGAGTGGATTCTGGAAAACAAGGCCAACGCTCCCGCCTTCAAGGCCATGCGGCGGCTCGAGCGCCAGCACCCCGTCGAAGAGGTCGGCCGCCAGTTGCGCCGCCTCATGTCGTGGATCGACGCCAAGGAATATTGAGCGGAAACGGCGGGCGAGGCGGGCGAGGCGGGCGAGAGTCCACGGGCAACCATGCGGTCTCGTTCCCCAGCTCCAGCCTGGCAGCGGGTCGCCCGCGCGCCTTTTAACAACCCTGCAAGGGGTCCACAACACAGCGCACCCTTTCCGGCCGATGTCCCCATGACCGAGCCCCCCACCCCCGCGCCGGTTCGATTCGAGGACCTCAAACCCGGCGATCGCGTCGCGATTGACCACCTCGTCACGGTCGGCCAAGAAAGTTGGACCACGACCACCGCGGGGACCGTCGTCGCCACCGAGCGCCAACGCCACGGCCTCCACTTCCGGCGAAACCACGACGACAAGGTGTTCAGCGACGTGGTTCTGCTCCTCCTCGACGACGGCGAGCGGACCAGCGTGACGCTCGACGAGTTCACGGCGATTCGCCGCGTGTAGAATTCCTTCATGACCAGGTCGCAGGACAACGCCAAGAGGCCGTTTCAGGATCACCCCCGATCCTTCGAGCGGAACCGTTATGTCTACCCCGTCGTCAGCCGCCGGGCCGGCGGCGTGTCGATCGGCGTCAACCTGAACCTCGACAAGGTCTGCAATTTCGGCTGCGTCTACTGCCAGGTCGACCGCTCCGAAATGGGTGAGCGCGAGTTCGTCGAAATCGACCGCCTGGCAGCCGAGCTCGACCGCGCGATCGAGCTGGTTCTCTCCGGCGAGCTGTTCGCCGGACCGCGGTTCAGCCAGCTGCCCGAACCGCTGCGGCGGCTGAACGACATCGCGCTGAGCGGCGACGGCGAGCCGACGACCTACCGTAATTTCGAGCAGGTCGTCTCCGTCTGCGCGGACGTCCGCCGCCGCCGCGGGCTGGACGACCTGAAGATCGTCCTGATCACCAACGCGAGCATGTTCCATCGCGAACACGTCCGCCGCGGGCTGGAGCTGCTCGATCGCAACAACGGCGAGATTTGGGCCAAGCTCGATGCCGGCACGGAGGACTATTACCGCCTCGTCGCCCGATCAGCGGTCCCCTTCTCCCGGATTCTCGACAATCTCCAGGCCGCCGCCCGGGTCCGGCCGATCGTCATCCAGACGCTGTTCATGGCTGTCCGGGGCACCGGGCCGGACGAGGCGGAACTCCGCGCGTACGCGGACCGGCTGAGCGCGATCGCCAGCTCGGGAGGCCGGATCAAGCTGGTTCAAATCCACACAGTCGCCCGGCCGCCGGCGGAAAGCTGGGTCGCCGCCCTGCCCTCCGAGACCCTCGAAGCGATTGCAGCGGAGGTCCGCGCCCGCACCGGCCTGGAGGTCGCGGTTTTCGGCGGATAGTCCAGAGCCGGGGAGGCGAAAACCCTCAGACGTCACCCTCCCCCGCAAGAATCACCCGAGCAGTTTGGCGGCCGCCTGTTCGCCGCTGTGGATGCAGGCCGGAATGCCGACGCCGCCGTAGGCATTGCCGGCCAAGGCCAGGCCGGCCAGCGCGCCGCAGCGCCGCTCGATCCGCGCGGCCAGGTCCAAGTGCCCCACGTGGTACTGGGGCATCGTCCGCGGCCAGTGCGCCGTGACCTGGTAGATCGGTCCCCCGGAGATGCCCAGCACCTCCCGCAATTCCTCCAGAACCAGCGGCACGAGCTCGGCGTCGGGCATCTCGGCCATCTCGGGCGCCCGGGCGCCGCCCACGAACGTGCGGATCAGCGTCTTGCCCTCCGGCGCGCGGTGCGTGTACTTGCGGCTGCTGAAGCTGCCCGCCAGGATCGGGCTCCCCTCGATCGACGGCACGACGAACCCCGCCCCATGCATTGGGTGTTTCACCTGCGACGCCTCGAAGGCCATCGTCACGATCGCCGTCCCCTCGTGCTCGATGCCGGCCAGGTCGCCGCTGAGTTCCGCGGCGACCGGCTTGAGCAGTCCGGCCGCCACGTGCGAAGGCGTCGCCAGGATCAGGGCGTCGAACCGGTCCGACCGCCCCTCCCCGGTCTCCACCCTCCAGCCGCCGCCGCTCGGCTCCACCCGGACGACGTTCGTCCCCAGCCGGACCGCTGCCTTGGGCAAGCGGGCCGCCAGGGCGTCGATCAGGCTCGACAGGCCGCGCTGGAGCGTCACGAACATGCTGTACCTTGCCCCGCTCTGGTCGACGTGCCTGCCCGCCGCCCGAGCCGCCTGCATCTGCTTGCGCATCGCCCTGATCAGGCTGCCGTGCTTCCGCTCCATTTCGCGGAACCGCGGCAGCGTGGCCAGCAGGCTCAGCTTCTCCATGTCGGCGGCATAGACCCCGCTCACCAGCGGCTCGACCAGCCGTTCGAAAACCTCGCGGCCCAGCCGCCGCCGCACGAACGCCGCCATGCTCTCGTCGCGATCATCGCGGCTCGGCGGCAGGAAGTACTCGAACCCCGCGCGGAGCTTGCCGAGCGGGCTCAGAACCGGCGTCACGGCCATCGGCCACATCTTCGTCGGCGCCATCATCAGGAACCCGTCGGGCAGCGGGTAGAGCCGCCTCTTGCGCATCACGAACGTCCGCCGGCAGGCGGGATTCGTCTGCATCAGCTCCGCGCCAAGCCCCAGCCGCTTGACCAACTCCAATCCCCAGGGCTGCGTTGTGATGAAGTTGTCCGCGCTCAATTCGACCTGGTACCCCTCCTCGTGGACCGTCGCCAGGACCCCGCCAAGGCGGTCTTGCTTCTCGAACAATCGGACCTCGCATTGCGGGGCAAGCTCCACAATCCGGTGCGCGGCGGCCAATCCAGAAATTCCAGCGCCGACAACGGCAATCCGCTTGGGCAGCGATCCAGGTTCAGTCACGGCAATCACTAGGCGGGCAAGGCATGAACGAAGACAAACTCCTTATCATAGCACCGCCGACGGCGGCCAGCTATTGGCCGTCGGCCATTCTCCTGGGTGCCTAGCTCCAGCTTGGGAACCCCTCCGCCGCATCGACTGTAGTCGGAAGCCGAACGATCCGCCGGGCGAGCTGGCGGGATTTTTGAGGGAGGGCGAGCCGCTGCTGTAGTCGGAAACCGAACGATCCGCCGGGCGAGCCGGCGGGATTTTTGAGAGAGGGCGAGCCGCTGCTG
>LSQX01248873.1_pt2 | contig 14953 bp, 15 predicted proteins | sample 654561 | NCBI WGS metagenome assembly LSQX01 (sample SAMN04489861, study PRJNA283612) | anaerobic digester metagenome | isolation source: 4 biogas reactors fed with cattle manure at either 37C or 55C with and... | place: Denmark: Kongens Lyngby | collected 2014 | reverse complement strand
GACTTTTTAGATTAGCTAAAACAGTTAAGTTAGAAAGGCAGTCCAGAAGTAATGTTGAAATTACTGAGGATGGAATTAGAAGGAAAAGCAAGAAATATAGTTCGAAGAAGAAAGGATAATATTATGATGAATGATAAGCAAAGGGTGCAAGTGTACAATATTTTATTGACACCTATTGAGTTTTTTAGTGAAAAGTATAAGGAATCAAATGTATACCCGGATTACATAATAGAAGAAACCAATATTTTTATAGATAAAAACGTTATAAAAAGTACACAATCATACTACCCGTACTACCCTGATTCATCAAAAAAAAGATATCCTTTTTCACCCGACTGCGATATGTCTGACTTTTCTTGTGGTTTTTATGAAATAATATATAAAGATATATTGATTGGCCAAAATATCGTTGACGAAGATGGGAATTTTACTAATAAAATATTCGCAGGAGATACCATGAATACTGGTATTATCTCAAAGCATGGAAGAAAATCAAAATTATCGACGCATAAAAGACATTGTCTTGCGAATTTTTGGATATTACCGATGTGGATAGGTCGTGATTGGAGCAAGAACCCTCATCCAGAACATAGTAAAACAAGGAATAATTGCAATGACTACATTGAACTATATTTGGAATACGTTAAGGATAACTGGGATGTATTGCAGAAGGATGAAAACGTAGGTGAATATTTTTTGAAATTTAAAAATTTTAATGATTTTATGGATAAACACTATATATCGGATAATGTTAAATCTGAAAAAATACAAGAACAGATTGACTTTATTAAGGATAGAGCTAAAGCAATTTCTAAATCAAAACATGCAGAGGAATTGTGGGAGTATTTTTTTGAAAATGGATTGATTGGATATAAAGAAACATATTTAGAGCCAGATGAATACCCTTTAAACAAAGAAATACATCCTTATGCGTATGAATGTCCGAAGTGCAATAGGACAATTGCAAATGATGAGAATTATTCTATTCCCGATATGTGTGATGAATGTTCGAAGAAGAACTAAAATGCAAAATAGTCTAATTAGAATGTGGTTATTGAGGTTACAAGTTAGATGTCATAGTTCAAGGGATAATGGCAAGTAACTTGTCAGCTTTAACCGGCTGTATAATAGAATCAGAACAAGAACGATACAGAATTGCAGAAATCTATGAAGAACATAAACATGCTCTCCTGTTGTATGCTTTAAAAGTTACCGGTTATAATCACACTTTGGCGGAGGATGCTGTACATAATGCTTTTTTATCGATAATAATAAGTAAAGACAGATATTTATCCATAGACAGTAATAAATTCCAACGCTTAGCATTTACCATAGTGAGGAATAAGTGCATAGATTTACTGAGAAAAGAGAAGCCATACGTGGATATTACCATGGATATGTTGGAAACATTTCTCGAATCAAATGAGAAAACGGTAGTTGAACAGGTTATGCTTCAATCGGAATATGATAAAATTCGTGAATATTTGATGCATATTGATGAAACAAGCAAGCAGGTTCTTATTATGAAGTATGTTTTCGGCATGTCTTATAAAGAAATTGGCAAAAAACTGAATATGACTTCGAAACATGTAGACACGCGGATTTTACGAGCCAAGGGTAAAATCAGAAAACTTGCGGAAAAGGAAAAACGGCAGGATATCACCTTTTCTTAAATATATCTTTTAGAAGATATACTTTGTACAGAAGACCCGTGATTAACGGGAAAATCATGAGAGAAAAAATAAAAAAACCTATTACTGCAGATATCAAAAAATGAGATGTTTGAATTTCACCTTTTAACAGTGAGTATCTGACTGTTATATACCCCAGAATCCACGAAGGTACGCTGGTTAATAGCCCCGAAGAATACTTTCTGGAAATTATTGTCTCAACTAAATGGTAAAACCCGTTATACACTCTTTCAACCGCCAGGGACAATGGTAATATAATCCACGCCCCACCTTTTACTTCAAAAACTATTACCGCACTGATATTTAAAATAAGCAAAAAGCTGTTAAACCAAAAGAACATCTTCCAATTATAGTCGGGAAAGTAACGATGCTTGATTTTTTCTACAAAAACTTCTGGCAATATTGATTCTTCGAGAATATGTAAAACATAAATAATAACGAATCCCCAAAATACTAGATTAATTGGTATCAAGAAAACATCATTTGCCGATGCTGATATTAATATACTCATTATTTTGATCTCCTGTTCGCTCTAACTCCTTTTTTCAATAAAAAGCAAAATCGCACAGAATTCGTTTCTGTCGGTTTTATACATACTGAATGTTCCCTGCTACCCTCCTTCATTTAATAAACGCGTGAAAAGGAAAATTCCCTACATGTTTTTGATTTCTCGCGTTAAAAATTAAGGTTGCAATAACCGCTTACATCACAAGTCGATGGTATTTAAGATTCGCTGTGGTGTTGACGCTGTTATTACGGCAGCAAAGCAGCAGATTCTATATATGCCCTCAATTAAGAAGTTCATCCAGGAGTATTACATAAATACCTTGTGTTGAAACTCCTGTGATCCCCCGGGGAAAAATGTTTTTTATACTTTTTAAATATTTTGTCTGCATCCATTTTAGGATGCGGATAAACAACTTTATTCCGTTTTATATAAAGATTGCATTCGGATTTTATATCCTCTATTTCACGAAATAATTTCTGTACTGTCTCTTTGTCTTAGGTTTCGTAATTGATTCATTCAAGAATTAACTTTTTATTTAGCAAATTCATATTCGTCTCTCCCATATAAAATGTTTATAGACGGAACAATATACTCCAATATATCTAAGGATAAATTGGGGTTCATTAAATCATCCAAATGGATCCATCTATATTCCGAATGCTCCTCCGGATCTAACCGAATATTTGAACAATCAACAATATCCATTTGATATATTAATGTGAGAAATCCCTTTTCCTTCTGGTTATCATATTGGTACATGTCATATAGGATTTTTCTTGGAATTGCAATACAGTTTGTTTCTTCTTGTATTTCACGTACAACCGCTTTGCGTGGTTCCTCATTCAGTTCTACAGTCCCTCCGGGGATATCCCAGCGTTCTGCGTTAAAATTTAGTTTTCCTCTTTTTATTCGGCTCCTCTTAATCAGCAATACTTTATCGTCCTTAACAAGTAAACCATGCACTATCAAATTAACCATGCGTACACCCCTTCGTAAGCAATTGATTATTTTTTATATTCTATTCCCACATCTCAACGAATTTTCCTGAAGATAATTTCGGTCCTTCATTACAGAATGATTTTCAGAGTAAACTTCCTGATCCCTTTATACATCAAGAATTTCTTTTGTTCAATATATTTCCTTTAAAAGAATGAAGATATCATAACGAACACTCCGCACCCTGTGTAGGGATACTTTATACCGTTATCGTCTCGTACATGCAGCGCACACTGAAACAAGGGACAGAAATTCTGCCCCTTGTTCCTTGTTTTATGTTTTTGTCTGCTATTCGCTTTCACAGCCATACGAAGCGCAGCAGGCTTTTAAAGGTTATGCTGTAGTGATTATCATATTAGTACTGAAAGCTGGCTATACCCGGGAACATTACTCGAAGTAAATATAATCCATGTAGAATTCGCCTGTATATTTCAGGTATAAATCGTGCACACCGGTGATCTTTGTTACCTTACAGGATCTTACCTTCCACCCGGATGAGGGTGAAAAGCTTAATGTACCAACAAGCTGACCGTCGGGACTATCTAGCCGTACTTCAATTTTAACTGTCTCACTATTCTTGTTGTAGCGTTTTGAGCATGCATAAAACTTGGTAGCACCGTCATCGAAGTCTACATTACTGTACATCGTGTAGCTGTTATTCGAGACAATAATATAATCATCATCCTTCGGATCAACAGTTATTCCGGACATACTGTCATAGGTTTCAGTTTCTATAGCTTCAAAAGGATCAATTTCACCTTTTTTTGAAATGGTTATTTTTACATCCTCGTAGTCTGTTAAAGCTCCGTCAGATACAGTAAACCGAACTGTATAGGTACCTGATTGATTACTATTCGTCGTCCACTTAAAGGTGCGAGATGCAGAATCAAAGGTTGCACCCTGGGGAAGGTTTGAAGCCGAGTAGTAGAGCACAGGAGAATCTACATCTGTAGCGCTTATCGTAAACTGACAGGTATCGCCCGGTGCTACGGAACGGGAACCAATACTTTTTAGTACAGGAGCCTTATTACTTGATCCGCCTTTTGTCACTGTTACTGAAGAGGTCTGGTCGTCGCCAACAGGAGTTGTATTGGCGTTGTTAAGATCTGTGTTTGATGAAAAGGATGAACCTGTAAAATTTTGGTCTTTCCAGAGAGTGTAATTATAATTGCCGATCACCTTCACAGATCCGACTTTATTATCACCCACATTGGTGTTTGCCATTGTGGAGATGCTGGAAGTAAGCTTATCCCAATTTCCGCTGTAATCCAGCCAATCAAAAATGTAAACCCCGTTAAGCTCTTCGTCTGTCAGCTTCTTTTGAGCAGTTGCTGATGAAACCCGGTCATTGCCTATCCATTCATTGCTCATATCCATGTCTGTGAAGCGATAGGTATGCTGAACACCCTGATAATTATCGTGTTCATACACTGTACACTCGTATGGGCCGACAATTCTGATGGAAGAGGCACTGTCGTTGCCTATAGGGCTGTGCTTAAACTTAGGAATACTATTATCCATTTTAACCCATATACCGCTTACATTAGCATTCTTGAAAATATAAACACCTTCATACTCGTCCTGGCTAATCCTTTTGATGATGGCAGAGGAAATCGTATTATCTCCAATGGGCTCATCGTAAACATTAGCATCGTCAAAACGGAAGCTATGGCTCGTTCCACTAAAATAATCTTTATAGCACTCAACATTATACGGCCCACTGACCTTGATAGATGTAACCTTGTCATTCCCTACTCTTGTTTTTGCAAAATCTGGTATTTCAATATATTCTCCGCAGAAGGTACTCTCGAGTCCGGTATAGTATGCATGTTCATAAAAGCTTACATAGTACGCCGCATCAATTACAGCAGGTTTAACGATTTTTCCCACAACCGATTCCTTCACCGGCACTGCCCATATAATGCATCCATCCTGCCACGCTTTTTCAGGCAGTGTGACAACCTTGCTTGTTGAGTTGGCAGAAGCAGTATCAATAAGCTGTGGTGTATCCAAGGAATTGGAATCAATATAGATGTTGAAGGAATCTTCATATGTGCACCCATCCTGCCAGGCCAGGGTTACCTTTGATTTATCGGACGGATCAGATGTTGCCGTTATATTGGAGGTGGTAAATTGCTCAGGATCATAGAAAACGGGGAATTTTTTTGCGTCACTCTGATCATAGCCTGAACCGGGCAGGTTGTAAAGAGCGTCCAATCTACGTCCAAGAACTTCATATTTATTCGTGTTCTTGTAATAATTAGCAAACTCATTCACCCTCTGTGTGTATTTTGTTCTGTCGGTCATAACATCCACTGTTACAGGGCTGCCATCGGTGGAACTTGCGCTTGCAGTGGTATGCATTGTGCTTAATATCTTTTCTGCCTCGTTAATCTCCTCTTGGCTAACGCCTCCGTCTTTTAGAAACTTAGCTTTGATTCCAAGAGCTTTTTTGCACTCCTCTCTTGTTTTCACGGTCATATTGTGTGTGTCAACTGAAAGAGAGATGATTAAAACGCCACCTAAATAAGCGCTCTTCACATATGAATTACCATATCTGACTTTAAAATCATCTTTATTACCTGCATCAATGAGTTTTTTGGCATCTGATGTGAATTTACCACTTTGAAGCGTTACTTTCGGGCCGTTATACCTGACGATATACACCAGCGACATGGTATTGTTGCTTACTGTTGTGGTGTTTTCCACCTTTTTCATAATACTCGCATTAAAACCGAATCCAAAAAGCGAAGCGTCCACCTTACCTTCTGTTACCTTAGACACGAAGGTTTTTAATTGCTCATTAGTTTCAATAATCTCATAGAATTCCTCATACACGTCGGCGTCACTTGCAACCGTAGCTTTTATACTTTCGATTGCCTGGCTTTCGATTGAATTGGTAAGTGAATTCATACTGACACCAACATAACTGGTCAAGTCTCCGGCATCGTCAGCCAACGCCTGAACGGGTGCTGCAAAAACGGGAGCTGTCTGAGCCATTAATACAGCCATCATAACCAGAACAACTGTACATTTTCTCATGAGTCTTAGTGCATTTTTACACATAAAAAAACCTCCCTCTCAATTTGAATCTTGTATAAATTGGGATCCATCACAAATGATTCAATGACCGTTCATAGCAAAACCATCTCCTTTATGAGTTATTTGGTAGTATTGCACGAAGTGAATGATAAGATGTTTTATGTTAGCTGACTAATTCGATTGGTAGATGGTTTTTTCCTTCTCTTACATATGCTAGCATAGTTAAGAGTGTTTGGATGCCTGTTTTATGTCTATATAACATTAATTACTATTTTTGCCTTATGATTATACCATGGAATCAATTTTGTGGTCAACACAGTAACACCATATTATGGATATTGGAGAAGTTGTTGTTAGGATATTATTGCTTGTACGAATTTCAGTAAAGTATTCTGACAGGCGGATTCCAGGTTATCGCAATCGCTTGCTTATCTATAATTCTGAATTGATACAGATATGAATTAGTATTGGCTGGATGTTGGGAAATGAAGATATTTCCTGTGATGGTTGCACCTTCTCTGCGCCCAGTGCCCGGCTTTTACAATGATAATCCAGATCAGCCATTTCTTTAGCTACAATTTTCATATTGGGTAAGTACTCTTTAAAGCGATTCCCATATTTCATTATCAAACTGGCATCATCAATTAATCTGGTTTCATCCTCTTTTACTTCTTCAGATGAATTATTTCCTGAAGTTTTATTTTTTTCAATTGAACCGCAACTTGAAAATGTAATAGCAATAGTAATAATAAATATGATTAGCATTATTTTTCTTGTTTTCAACCATCATCATCCCTGTAATTGTTTGTATTGACATTTTATAGTTACAATGGTATGCCGTCAATAGTGTGCCTACGTTTAACTACTGTACTTATTATTATTGCTAAAGTATGAATGTAGGCTTTAGTATGAACAGAAAAAAATATATGCAAGTTTGATGCAAACTGCGATCATATTTTGTTTATCTGTAACATCTGTATCAGCCACAAACAATAACACTGTTAGGGGTTATATCTGGAATCAACTAACAGGAGAAGTGATGTCTTATGATCAATCAAACTATCAGTCCGTAGTTGATATTCCGGTAACTACCTTTGATACCAACGCAATGCAGGATATAGTAAGAGATGGCAGTGTTATATTACCAAGACTATTATATATGTATATCATAAACTTAATTCCCCCATTTTGATCTTTGCTCTTGATTGCGGTTTCAGTTTGAACTGACTGACCATCTCATTAAGCAGTTCAGCCTGACTGGACAGCTCTTCACTTGCTGCCGCACTTTCCTCCGAAGTTGCTGAATTGGCCTGTACAACTTGTGATATCTGCATTATGCCCTGATTAATCTGTTCGATTCCCAATGCCTGTTCATTGGATGCCACTGCGATGTTGTTCACAAGCTCGGCGACCTTATTAATGCTATCCTCCATTTTTTGCAGCTCTTCTGCCGTATCCCTAGCAATCTTCGTACCGCCTTCGGTTTTCTTAATGGAGCTCTCAATCAAATCGGTTGTCTCTTTTGCCGCATTTGCTGATCGCGCCGCAAGATTTCTTACTTCATCGGCCACCACTGCGAAACCCTTTCCGTGCTGGCCTGCCCTTGCCGCTTCCACAGCAGCGTTCAGAGCGAGAATATTGGTTTGGAAAGCGATATCGTCAATTACCTTAATGATTTTGGAAATATTCGTCGAGGACTGGTTAATTTCCTCCATTGCCTTCAGCATTTCCTGCATTTGCTCGTTACCCTGCAATGCATTTGCTATTGTATCTTCAGCCAGCGTATTTGCATTGTTCGCATTTTGTGCGTTCACCTTTGTCTGGGAAGATATTTCTTCAAGAGAAGCAGTCAGCTCTTCTATCGAGCTTGCCTGCTCAGTAGCTCCCTGAGAAAGGGATATGCTTGAGTCTGCCACCTGTCTTGAACCGGATGCTACCTGATTGGATGCCATAGTGATTCTGTGCATGATTTCATTCAGCTGATTCACCAGCTGCGCCAATTTTTTACCCATAATATCCTTTTCTGATCGGATAGGTATCTCCACGGTCAAATCTGTATCGGCTATTCTTTCAATTGCATATGCCTGCTCCCGTGTGCTTGTGATCAAATTCGCAAAGGATTCGGCAAGAATTCCGATTTCATTTTTTGACTTAACATCCACATCAACATCCAATTCACCAATAGCCACCTTATCCGCAACTTCAGCGATGTTTCTTATCGGTTTTCCGATTGATTGAGCGATGAAAACTGCCATAACAACTGCACCTGCAAGTGCCAGCAGCGCGCTGACAATGGAGATGATAATACCCTCCCTGTATTTAGCCAGCATTTCTCTCTCATCGGCTGCCATTGCCAGAATCCATCCTTCCGGACCTTCTATCGGAGTGTATGCGATATACTTTTTAGACCCTTCAAAATGAATAGATTTTTTTCCGGACTTGTTTCTTAACATCTCGGATATGAAGTCGCCCATCTCATCGTAAGATGAATCCTTCCCGCTGAGAGTGATATAGTTTATAAAGGATTCCACAAGAGAATTGTCTTTATGTGCTATGATGGTACCTGCACTGTCTATGACAAAGCCGTACCCTTTTTGACCGATATTACATCCTGAATCATCTGACTGAAGACATCGTTACTGAATTCGGCAAACACAATACCGTCATAGCCGCTGCCATTGTTTACTTTGGCCGCAAGATACAAAACAATTGCGGAATTCGCTTCTACCCTTTTGCTGACAAGAGGACTTGAAATGTAAGTTTTTCCTGTAATGGCAGATCTGAAGTAATCCCGTTGAGAAATATCTATCACATCGCTGTCATAAGGCTTTCCGCTGGAATCGGCATATGAAACATCCAAAAAGCCATACTCTTTCTCGTTCTCGGAGCACATCGCCAATATTTCTTCATAGGTTAATTCAGGAGCAATCTTTGTTGTTGCTGCAAGGTGTTCAATTTTTGTCTTATAAATCTGGAGCGCATTCTGAATGGAGTCCGAATACGCATTGGCTGCAGCCACTACACTGGTATCCATTCCGTTGTTTGCAGTTTGCTTCAGCAGAATTAATTGAGCTGCTGTAAACACAACACATATTGTTACTGTGATTATTGCTATTTTGGCAACCAATTCATTTCGTAAAGACTTCATGGACAAACCTCCTTCATATGACCAGAGCATAATCAATTTATATGATTTGAATACCTCTGCGCCGTCATCCTGTTACTGTCACAGCACTCACTTCTTCTTCGTTCAGTAGCTTTTCGCAATCCAGCAGCAGCAATACTTCACTTCCGACCTTTCCGATGTTTTTTATAAACCTGTTTTCACATTCTTTGTTCATTTGTGGCGGTTCAACCATATCCTGTTCTGGGATTGCAAGCACCTCCGAAACACTGTCAACAATAAGGCCAACGGATATATCCCGGATGTCCAATACGATAACGCACGTTCTGTCGTTATATGCTTTCGGCTCCTTCCTGAAGCGAAGCCTGACATCCATAACGGGGATAATTTTCCCGCGAAGATTAACAATTCCTTTCATATATTCCGGCATGTCAGGTATTTCGGTTATTGGCTGAAATCCAATGATTTCGGTAACATATCGGATTTCAACCCCAAACTTCTCCGAATCCAGAGAAAAGATCAGGAATCTGCCTTCCTGGGCATCCTCCCCATACAGTTCCATTTCCTCCAATTTCGCCATCCCTTCATCCCCTTTCCTTTACCCGAAAGATTTATGATTCTGTTACTGGAAGTCAACCAATTGCGAGATATCAAGAATCAGGCTTATATCTCCGTTTCCTAACAGGGTGCATCAGGCAATGTCCTTCACTTTCCTGATATAGTTGGGAAGAGCTTTTACCACCACCTGTTGTTCACCCAGCAATTCATCAGCAAAAATGCATATGGCATGGTCGTCGCTTTCGACCATAACAATGATCTCCTCATGGATGTGGGTAACTTCAGTATGCATGTTAAAAATCCGGTGCAGCCGAACAATGGGGTAGCACTGTCCACGGATCATGATCAGTTTATTTCTTTCCGTATCCATGAATACATCCTTATCTCCCGGACGGAAGCATTCCCTGATTGATATGGTGGGAATGGTATACGTGGATTTTCCCACCCGTATGTTCATACCGCCGATGAATTCCGGCAATAATCATTTGTGGATCTGCATCCGGGGGCTTTAAGGCTTCTATTTTAGACAGCTCGGTATTTATAAAATCCGAACCCTTCAATATCTGATCGGTCAACTCTGAGAATTGAATGGAAGACGGCTTTTTTTCCCTTATGAAGAAAAATAAATTTTCCATGGCATAAGAAAGTCTGGATATATTCTCATAAGCCATCATACCTGATGAACTTTTTATGGTATGCATAATCCTGAATATTTCATTAATGTCCTGTTCGGAGTATACACCGGATTTTTCAGCAGTTAAAATAATCTGCTCCAGTTGTTCCAGCAGCTCAAATATTAACAGTTCCTTCATGGACTCATAGGATAATCCCGACACGAATTAACACCTCTAGCATAGCATGCCTGTGCAAATTTTTTGCGGCAACATATGCCGCTTTCATGCTGACAAATCCACCTTCAAGATATATGATTTACCACCATATACATCAAAAAATAATTCGTCTACCATTTACCACTTTGCATAATAACTAAACATAATATCGTTAATAGTATACGGCTTTTTTATTTTATATTAGCCTGCCCCATTCATTTTCCCAAAATGAAAAACCCTTGGAACAAGGGTTTTCCTCTGCTTTCTATTTGCTTCATCTCTTTCTATTTGAAAGGATCGTCAATTTCCATTGCCTGAACTTCCGCATCACTGACACCGGTATACAGTGTCGTAATGCCGCCTTTTCGTATCAGGCCGGCACTGAACAGCACATCCTTCAAATCCTCCCGCTTGGCAGGACCCGGCAAAAAATCGCTGCGTTCAGCTATGATTTGATACCTGCTGCAGGTTAAAGTCTTTGGATCCAGAATAAATGTCATCGGGTAATACTGCCTGTTGGTGCCCTGAGTGAACCTTGCAACATGCCCCAACACGCCGACTTTCCCATCGGGCAGAAGAACAGGTTCATTGCATCCGCCCCATTCCATTGGATCAAAAAGCTCAAGAAGAATTGCGTGTTCTATTACATCCAGAGAGATATCGAGCAAGGACGGCACCGTGGTAAATCCTATTTTACCCCGACCGCCTCTCTTCCCCTGAGGACGTGTAAAAACCCCGATACTTCCGTCTGCAAGCTCGACAAGGCGAATATCTTTCATGCCCGTTGGCCCTTTGAGCAGCAAGGCCATCTTCTCAAGAGATTCTCCGTAATAAATGGCCGTCCTCCATTGAAGATGCCCGGGGTTTTTCTCATCCGGAAAGATTTCGGTTCCGCCGAATATATGCCAGCGGCTGATTTTCGTATAAAAAGGATCCTGCAGCTCATATACCGGCATCGTTTCATCAACGGAATAACTGCCGTCGGGATTCTCCCGGAAAAAAACCGCTCTGGCATTTTCACTGTCCCGTCTTTCAACCCTGGCGGCCATATATGTCTTTTCCTTGTAAATAAAAGGCGCTGTAGGGTTGTATACATCATATCCGTCCATCCCCCGGAAATGAATTTTTCTGGGATAAGGTTTTCTTTTCTTTCTCATTCTGTATTCTTCAAGCAGTGTTTCAATTGGTTTAATTTTCTCCATACTCATAATCCAAATGCCCTATATAGCTCCCCTAATTCAATTTCAGCCAATGCGATTCTTTGATCTGCGGCTCCGTAATAAATCCTGACCTTATCGCCATCACAGATTATACCACAGGCAAATACAACATGGTTAAAAAACCCGTATTTTTCATAGTCTGTTTCCGGTTCAAGCAGCGGCGTCCGGGTTTTGCGCAATATTTTATCAGGATGCATGCTGTCTGTCAAAAAGGCCCCCAGGCAATACCTGTCATTCCTGTCTGCCGCATGATAGATATGTATCCATCCCTTCTCCGTTTTAAAGGGCGGCGCGCCTCCGCCGACCCTGCCGTTCTCCCAACTGCTGCGGCTATCAGCGGAAAGGAGGAGACGATGATTTCCCCAATGGATCAAATCTTCCGAATCGGCAACCCACATATTCGGTCTGCCGATATCCCTGGGAACCGGCCTGTGATAAGCATAATACAAACCGTTTATTTTCTCTGGAAACAGGTAAACGTCCTTATTCTCCGGAGGAAAGATAATTCCCAGCCGCTCATGGCTTTTAAAATCCCGGGTACGGAATAGAGCCACGGCAACACCGTACTCGGAGACAACCGAACAGGTAATATAGTACCAGTCTCCCATTTGGGTAACCCTTGGATCTTCCACGCCCCAGGCCTCATATTTGCTTTCCGGATAAATAAAAGGCTTGTCTTCAATCCGGAAATGGACGCCATCCCTGCTCCTTGCCAGACGGATATGAGACAGGGAAGTTATGTAGCGTGTATATTTGTTTCCCTGGGAATCAATCTTGGTAACAACCCGTGAATCTGTAAAGTCATATTCATTTTTCTTCTGATGCCTGTCCAGTAAAACCGTGGTTGTTTCCCAGCTCCCGGAGCATTCGTGGACTACAGGAATACGAACCTTTCCCGCTTCATTCGATTTAACACTTTCCGCTACACGCAAAAGCAGAATAACTTCCCCTTCATGCAAAGCGGCACCGGCATTAAAAACGCCTTCCACTTTGAACTCTTCATGGGAGGGTTTAATATCTTCAGGAACAATCAATGGGTTTTCAAGATGTCTTCTTATCTTTATATCCATATAGCATCAAATCCTTTTATCATTCGAAAGTGAGCCGGATTGACGCTTCATCATACAATCCGTTTGTAGTTGATACCCTTACAGTAACCTTTTTTGAGCCTTCACCAAAGCTTCCTGCATCGATAACGGCTTTATTGTTCTCAAGGTGAATGGTTTGATCTTCTACAATCAAAACAGCATGATCCACCGTATCATCAAAATTTCCGTGAAGGGCAATTTCCACCTTTATTTTCCCCCTGACAACATCACGGTTTCCCGGTCTTATGAAAGATACCGTACTTCGATTGGAGGAAACATACACACCGTCGGCATAGTTGTTCAAGCCCTTTCTTTCCACTTCCGTTCCCTGTGGTATTTCAACAACCACCACTGCCCCATCCGGAGGAATATCCAGGGTTGTTTCGTTTGTGACGCCTTTTTTTATAACGGTATTTGTAACCGTATCAAACAAATCCACCGGCTTTTCTCCTGTAACCCGGTAGGTAATTTCCCGGGAACCGGAATACGGATTGTAGATCAGAAAGGTTGGATATGCCGGAGCTGTTGCCATCTCTGTACGCAGCAGATCAATCTTTAAAATTCCTTCCACATCGGTTTCTTCCGTCAATGCGCCTAAAATCCCGATGTGAGCACCGCTGTACAGGGAAAAGTTTGTTTCCGCCCAGCCATAAACCGTCGGATCCCCTCCAAACCAGGGCACCTTTCCATCCCTCTGTTTTCTGATGCCCTCAAATGGAACCGCTTCTGTAATCCGGCCGGAAGGCATTTCAGGTATTTGTGCCTGATGCTCCGAAGGTGTCCGGTTTGCAAAAAAATACCTTCCGTTGCTTGACAGATGAAGGATCCATTTCCCGATATCACGGGCATACCGGGGATCATACCGTACCATTGGCGCAATTGCTCCGGTCGCGGCAAAAGTGTTCATCGAAAAAGCATACCCGCCGCCATCGGTTGTGCTTCCAAAAAGCCCGTTCATCCCGTAATCTCCCCATTTCCCCTTTATACTGCCCCATCCGCCCCGTGGAATGGAATTTCCGTCAAAGACTCTGCTCAAGGCTTTGTCCAGACTGTATGATGTGCCATACAGCGCGTTTAACCGGGCCATAAGCACCGGTGCATAATACATGAGTATTTCATATAAAGGACTGCCAAAAAATGAATCGATATAGTCCATCAGGTTTATCGCAGCCGTAAGATACTTCTCTTCCCCTGTTATTTCATAGCCATAATACATTAACACTGCAATTCCCACTGCACAGTCAGGCTCTGTCCATATTCCGTTCCTGTAAGGCTCACGGGTATCAAAATTAAAGCCGGTATAGTTAAAATCCGCATCTCCCTTTTTGCACATGATTTCATAAGCATCATACCAGCTTTCGATATTTTTCAGCAGATTGTGCTTCATACTACCGGGGTTATCATAGAGCATGGCTGTATGGGTATATAATATGGCCGGGTAGAGCAGGTACCACATGGAAGTTCCGGCAGAGCTGCCTGAGGGGTTGTTCAGGATGATCCCTTCCCGTTCACTGGAAAAGGCATTCAGCATCTGAACATAATCCACTCCGTTCTGATCGGATTTATCCACCCCTGACAGTGTCGCGCTTAAAACAGCCGCAATGACGGTAACGGCTTCCTGTTCTCCGTCCTTTCCCATTCGGCCGTCACCGACATAGGCCGGTATTCCAATGCTGTTGAAGGTATGATCCTTCCATATTAGCGGCAGGTACGCATCTTTTGTGTCAAAGTCAAAGACAACCGTATCAAAGGCTCGGGCCAGCGATGCATAATCCGTATATTCATAATTATCGGGCAGCGCTCCGCCATAGCCGGAAACCCTTTGTATTTCCTTGTAAAACCCGTTCATTGCTTTTTCATTTTTACATGAGGTGGTCATTATAAGAATAATGACCA
>LSQX01202557.1_pt2 | contig 14954 bp, 9 predicted proteins | sample 654561 | NCBI WGS metagenome assembly LSQX01 (sample SAMN04489861, study PRJNA283612) | anaerobic digester metagenome | isolation source: 4 biogas reactors fed with cattle manure at either 37C or 55C with and... | place: Denmark: Kongens Lyngby | collected 2014 | reverse complement strand
GCTGAAGAGAAGGAAAAAGAAGTGGGTGGTTGATCTGAAAGTACTGAAGATAAGGGAAAAGGAGCGGTTGGCTGGTATTGAAGTGTATTGTTTGAAAGAAGGGAAGTTGTTGCTGGAGGTTGAAATACGAAATGTGAGGGATGGTTGGAGGATGGCTAGAATTCCCCATTGCGAGCGTGTGCAAAGGGTTGTGTTGGGTGTACCCATGTATATGGGCAAACCGTTGAGATCCATGCAGCTGTTTTGCGAAGTGAATAAAGAGCGGTTGACAGATACGACCGGACCCAATGTGTATTTGTTTGCCATGGGTGTAGAAACGTTGCCCGCAAGACAAGAAGAGGCGTTATCACTGGCTTTTTCTGAAGATGTGTATAAGAGCGCTCGTAAGAAGGAATATGTGGTGGGACGTTTGGGATGGAACCATATGGGGTGTCTTCACAAAGAAATTGCACAGCAAACGACGGGATTGTATGGCCCGCGTTGCGGTTTGGACCAACAGTCGCTTGCATCATTTGTGAAGAAAATTTTGAAAGACAAGGAGCGTGTGGAACATTATTACAGAGTTGGTGTGAATGAGTCTGTAGACAGGGTGGTGGCGGAGAGCATATATGATTTGGAACAGGCCAGGCTGGTGATGGAAGTAGCCCCTAAAAAAACCCTCCCCAAGAGGTATAAGGATAACGAAAATCCGTACGCTTTGTGATTGAAAATTAAAATGTTATGAGTTTGAAAATGCCGGATGAATTGAATCAGATTCTTTCCTTTGCCAGGGAAGAAGCCATGCGTCTGGGAAGTTATACCGTGACGGGGGACCACATTTTGTTGGCCATTGTCCGACACCAGGAAAACGATGCATACGAAGTGTTGGCCATGTTGGATTTGCACATGTGGCAGCTGAAGAATTTGATTGAGAGCAAAGAGACGGGACGGGCTATGATTTCACCCGACCAGGCAGATAAATTGTCGTTGTCTGAGCACGCAGAAAAGTGTTTGAAGGCCATGTATCTTGAAGCCAATAAAATGGGACATACCGTACCGGGATCGCTCCATTTGTTGTTGTCTTTGCTGGCTTTCGATAACGGTATTGGTGTCTATTGGCTGCGTACGAAAGGCGTAACCGACCAGTCGTTGCGTGCCCATCTGAAAGGAGAAATAAAACTGAATACGAAATCAATAACGCCCAAACGACCGGTATTGCGCAGAACAAAACGCGACGACGAAGACGTTACGGACGCTGTACCCGGAAGAATCATGAAAGACGTAAGACGTAGGGCTACCTTGGAAGCGGAAGCAGCTAAAGATGAAAACGCCACGCCCATGTTGGACGCCTATGCGTTGGATTTGACGGAAGAGGCTCGCTTGGGCACTTTGGATCCGGTCGTATGCCGAGAAGTGGAGATTGAACGCTTGGCACAGATACTGGGGCGTCGTAAGAAAAACAATCCGGTACTCATAGGCGAGCCCGGTGCCGGAAAATCGGCCATTGTGGAAGGCTTGGCGGCAAGGATTGCCAGCCGCAAAGGAACGCCTACGTTGCTGGGCAAACGTATTTTGTCACTTGATATTGGTTCTGTAGTTGCCGGAACAAAATACCGCGGTCAATTTGAAGAGCGCATGAAAGGGCTTTTGTCCGAGTTGAAGAAGCACCGCAACGTTATTTTGTTTATAGACGAAATCCATACCTTGGTAGGTGCCGGATCTACGGGCGGGTCGGGAGGCGGGTCGCTGGATGCAGCCAATATGCTCAAACCGGCACTGGCTCGTGGTGAAATTCAATGTATTGGAGCCAGTACTTTGGATGAGTACAGAGAATACATAGAGAAAGACGGGGCGTTGGAACGTCGTTTTCAGAAGGTCATGGTGGAACCGACGCAATTTGAGACAACCTTGAAAATTTTGCAAACAATTGCACCGCGCTACGAAGAACACCATTTGGTGCATTATACGCCCGAGGCATTGGAAGCGTGCGTGCGGTTGTCACAACGCTACATAACGGACCGTTGTTTGCCCGACAAAGCCATTGATGTGATGGACGAGGCCGGTTCCCACGTACACATCAGCCACCTGAAATTGCCAAAAGAATTGTTGGATATTGAAGAACAGTTGGCGGCTATATTGTTGGAAAAGCGCACTGCGGTGGATAAGAAAGATTACAAAAAAGCGGCTGCCTTGAGGATCAAAGAAAAGGCGCTGGAAGAGCAGCTGGCTACAGAGCGCAACAGTTGGTACGAAGAGCAGAAGAAGCATAAGAAAGAGGTGGGAGAAGAGACGATTGCCGAGGTGGTCTCTATGATAACCCAAGTACCGGTCAGCCGCGTATCGCAAACGGAAACGCATCGTTTGGTCCATATGGCTCAGATACTGAAAGAAAAGCTGGTAGGTCAAGACGATGCCGTAGATGCCATGGTGCGGGCCATTCACCGCAACCGAGCGGGGCTGAAGGATCCGGACAAACCCATTGGTACGTTTATATTCCTTGGGCCTACGGGTGTGGGTAAGACTCATTTGGCCAAGCTGCTGGCTGCGTATATGTTCGATTCGGCCGACAGTCTGGTACGCATTGATATGAGCGAGTATATGGAGAAATTTGCCGTCAGCCGGTTGATTGGGGCGCCTCCGGGGTACGTGGGGTACGACGAAGGCGGTCAATTGACAGAAAGAGTGCGTCGCAAGCCGTATTCCGTGGTTTTGCTGGATGAGATTGAAAAGGCGCATCCTGATATCTACAATTTGTTGTTGCAAGTGTTTGACGAAGGACGTTTGACCGATAGCAACGGGCGCCACGTGGACTTCCGCAATACGATACTTATCATGACTTCCAACATAGGAAGCCGGGAACTGAAGGAATTTGGTACGGGTGTGGGATTCATGACTCAAGCCCAAGGGACGGAAGGAGCGGAGGAAGAGCGTCACAGGGCCATTATTGAAAAGGCGTTGGGCAAGACGTTCAATCCCGAGTTTTTGAATAGGGTGGATGAACAGATTGTTTTCAATTCGTTAGATAGGGACCATATCCACAAGATTATAGATATTGAATTGGCCGATTTGTATGTCCGTACGGAAGAAGCCGGATACAAATTGGATATTTCTCAAAAGGCGAAAGACTTTGTGGCGGACAAAGGGTTTGATCCCAAATACGGAGCCCGACCGCTCAAGAGAGCCATCCAAAGGTACATGGAAGACCCGCTCTCAGAAGCCATCATCAGCCGAGCATTGAAACCGGGGGCCAATTTGGTCATAGATCTTAACAAAGAAGGCACAAATACCGTTGTCAATTAGAGGAAATTTTTGTACTTTTGACGGTTGATTTGATGCTTATGGAGGAAAGAATTCAGAAGATAAATATTGAGGACGAAATGAAGAGTGCGTACATAGATTATTCTATGTCCGTAATTGTGTCCAGAGCCCTTCCCGACGTACGTGACGGCTTGAAGCCTGTTCACCGTCGGGTTCTTTATGGGATGTCCGAATTGGGATTGGCAAGCAACAAACCCACCAAAAAATCTGCACGTATTGTAGGGGAAGTGTTGGGTAAGTACCATCCGCACGGAGATTCGAGCGTGTACGAGGCCATGGTTCGCATGGCTCAGGAGTGGAGTTTGCGGTATATGTTGGTAGAAGGGCAAGGAAACTTTGGGTCTGTTGACGGAGATTCCGCAGCAGCCATGCGTTATACAGAAGCTCGATTGCGTAAGTTGGCAGAAGAACTGCTGGCTGATATGGATAAAGATACCGTCAATTTTGTGAACAACTTTGACGATTCGCTCCAAGAACCATCTGTGCTGCCGGCCAAGGTACCCATGTTGCTCTTGAACGGTGCCAGCGGGATTGCTGTTGGAATGGCTACGAATATGCCTCCGCACAATTTGGGTGAAATTGTAGACGCCACTTGTGCGTATATAGACAACAACGACATCACGTTGGACGAGTTGATGGAGCACGTGAAGGGACCTGATTTTCCAACAGGAGGTATTATATACGGTACGGCCGGCATCCGCGATGCTTTTGAAACGGGCCGAGGTCGTATTGTAGTCCGTGCCAAAACCGATATTGAAGTAGCTTCTAGCGGACGCGAAACCATTGTGGTGAGCGAAATTCCCTACATGGTCAACAAGCGCGAATTGATAGAAAAGATTGCCGAGTTGGTGGAAAGCAAGCGTGTGGAAGGCATTGCATTTGTCAACGACGAGAGCGACCGTACGGGTATGCGCATAGTCATCAAACTAAAAATGGGTGTGGTGGCCAACGTGGTGCTGAACAGTTTGTTCAAATACACGGCCATGCAGAGTTCGTTCTCTGTAAACAACATTGCTTTGGTAGATGGGCGTCCCAGGTTGCTGAATTTACAGAAACTGATCAAATATTTTGTGCGCCACCGTCACCAAGTAGTGGTACGTCGTGCCAAATTTGAACGAGATCAAGCCGCCAAACGGGCCCACATTCTGGAGGGGCTGTTGAAGGCGCTCGATATATTGGACGAGGTGATTGCTTTGATCCGTGCTTCGCAAACGGTAGAAGAAGCCCGCAACGGACTGCAAGAACAATTTGGCTTTACGCCGGAACAAGCTACGGCCATTGTGGAAATGCGTTTGCGTCAATTGACAGGACTGGAGGGTTCGCGTCTTCAGGCGGAGTATGACCAATTGATGAAATTGATTCGTAATTTGAACGAACTGTTGGCCAGCGAAGCATTGCAGATGAACGTGATCAAAGAGGAACTGTTGGATTTGAAAGAGCGCTTTGACGATCCGCGTCGCACAGATATAGAATACGCCGTAGGCGACTTCAATCCGGAAGATTTTTATCCGGACGAGGACGTAGTCATCACTATATCGCGCATGGGCTATATCAAACGGACCAATTTGAACGAGTACCGGTTGCAAGGCAGAGGCGGTGTAGGGTCGCGTGGCAGCGATACGCGTGAAGAAGATTTCATTGAACACATATATGTGGCCAATATGCACAGTACCATGTTGTTCTTTACAGAGAATGGCCGGTGTTATTGGCTGAAGGTGTACGAGATTCCGGAAGGCCATAAAACATCGAAAGGAAGAGCCATTCAGAACGTCATCAACATTGAGCCGGGCGACAGCGTATGTGCCTATATCAACGTGAAAAATTTGACGGACGAGGAGTACATCAACAACAATTACATTGTATTGGCTACTGAACGAGGAACGGTCAAAAAAACGGCTTTGAAAGCGTATTCCAATCCGCGGTCTACAGGTGTGATTGCCATAACCATACGTGAAGACGATCGGTTGTTGCAAGCGTGTCTGACAGACGGAAGCTGTGAATTGCTGCTGGGGGCTCGGGAAGGCAAATGCGTACGCTTTGACGAATCTCAAGTACGCCCCATGGGACGTACGGCTTCCGGGGTACGCGGCATCTCTATAGAAGAAGACGATGTGGTAGTTGGCATGATATGTGCAGATATATCAGGTAACGTGCCTGTTTGCGGCGTCCCTGCAGAGGATTCCGAAGACAGCACCGTTGCAGACTCGGACTCGGCAAAATCCGTTGACGAGTTGTCCCAACGCCCGCACGTGTTGGTGGTGAGTGAGCACGGTTACGGAAAACGCTCCTTGATAGAAGATTACAGAAAAACAGCCCGTGGCGGTAAAGGTGTCAAGACACTGAATATCACTGAAAAAACAGGCAAATTGATTGCCATCAAGGCTGTTACGGACGAAAACGATTTGATGATCATTACGAAGTCCGGTATTACCATACGGGTGGCCGTAAGTGATATTCGCTTGGCAGGACGTGCTACGCAAGGTGTGCGTTTGATTAACCTGCGTGAAGGAGATGGCATTGCAGCCGTATGTTGTGTAAGCAAGAGCAATCCGGTACCCAAAGACGAAATGGAGGACTTATAATTTATTTGACAATACTATTTAAAGAAAAATCATAGTACTCATGAAAAAACTTGTATCAGCTGCCCTTATGTTATTGTTGGTATTACAATTGGGGGCACAACCAAAAGAAGTGCAAAACCTTCTGAAAAATTACGAAAAAACAAAACAGCAAACGGAAAACCCCAAACGCGCCGACAAGGCCGTTACGTGGATTCGTTATGCTCAGGCCCTCACAAAAGCATACGTTCATCCTACTCAAAACTTGTGGGCCGGACTTTCTTCTTTGGAAGCACGCGTTATTCTGAAGGACCAACGAGCACTCTCTACGGAGTATAAAACAGTGCAAGGAGAAGAATACGAAGTGGTTAGCTATGAAGATAAAGACTTGTACTACAATACGGAAGGCAAGCTGACGTTCTGGGTTATAACAAAACCCGTCATAGAAGACGTTGATTTGCTGGATGAAGCGTTCAAAGCGTACAAAAAAGCAGCCGAATTGGATACGAAAGGCAGCAGCAAGTCTGACATTCAAGAAGGACTGACTACTATTGCCAACAACCACATTAACGATGCCATGGCTTCTTATACGTTGGGCAATTTTTCCGTTGCTTCCCAGAAATTTGAAGAGTCTTTCTATGCGGCATCACATCCGGCTTTGAATACGGTAGATACGACCATTGTGTATTACGCAGGTTTGACGGCTTTGATGGATAGGAATCACGAGCGTGCCGTTCGTTTCTTTACTCAATGCCTTGAAATGGATTACGAATCGTCCGGCGATACGTATGCCAACTTGGCTGAGTCGTACAAACAGATGGGTAATATAGACAAAAGCAAGGAGTTGTTGTCTTTAGGATTTACCAAGTATCCGGATAGCCAAAGTATTTTGGTGGCACTCATCAACATCTATTTGGAGAGCAACGACGATCCCAACAAAGTGTTGGAATTCATCCATCGTGCTCAGGATAACGAACCCAACAACCCCAGCTTGTACTACGCAGAAGGGAACGTACTGAAAGGGTTGGGTAAGCTTGACGAGGCTCTTGCCATGTATGAGAAATCCACCCAGATTGATCCCGGTTTCTTTTTTGGATTCTTCCAAATGGGTCAAACGTATTACGACAGGGCCGTAGATATCCAAACAGCGGCTTCTGACGAACTGGACGACAACAAGTACTTGAAATTGGTAGAAGAGTTGGACGAGACGTTGGAAAGCGCCATTGCTCCTTTTGAAAAGAGTTTTGAATTGATTGAAGACGCCGAAATCAAAACAGTAGTAATAGAGTATTTGAAAAATATTTATTTCCGCTTACGTACAAAGAGTCCTGAGTACGAAGCTGCATACGAGAAATACAACAACATGGTTGAGTAGCTGACAAGTTGTTCGTCGTATTTTGGCGCGCGGGGTTTGTTCCGGCGCGCCTTTTTTATTTGTTGATCAGATGTATTTTCCGGGGGATTCTTGACCGGTGAGTACGGCGTAGGCGTTGGCAGCCAGGGCATACATTTCGTCTTCGCCCGGGTAGGTGTGGCAAGGGGCTAAGAAGCCGATTTGATTGGCAATTTGGTCTACAAACAATTGGCTGTGAGCCAGACCGCCCGTGAACAGAATGGCGTCAATGCGGCCGTGCAAGGCAGCGGCCATGGCACCAATTTCTTTGCCTACGGCGTATGCCATGGCGTTGAAAACCTGGGTAGCGGTTGGTCCGGGTGCTTCATCTGAGGTTGGAGCACCGGCCCGGGACTCGGCTTGCATGCGGTTGCATATATCCAGAAAGGAATTGGTTCCGGTCAGGTCGACCATGCCGCCTTTTCCGGCTGTTTTTTTGATGAGTTCTTCTTGGGTGTATTGGCCGGAAAAGCACATGCGTATCAAAGGCATGGCCGGGAGGGATCCGGCGCGTTCCGGACCCATGGGACCGTCGCCTTGCAGAGCGTCGTTGACGTCTATGACTCGGCCTTGTTGGTGGGCGCCTACGGAGATGCCTCCGCCCATGTGTACGACTATCAAGTTCAGTTTGTCATAAGGCGTTCCGCAGTCTTGCGCGTAGCGTTTGGCAATGGCTTTTTGGTTGAGTGCGTGGAATATGGAGCGGCGTTTGATTTCTGCAAATCCCGTCAGGCGGGCTACGTCATGGAATTCGTCAACGACAACGGGATCGGCAATGAAAGCTTGGCATCCGGGGATTTGTTGGGCAATGCTGTGAGCCAGCAATCCGCCCAAGTTTGAAGCGTGTTCGCCGCCGTAACCTTCTGAGAGGTGTTGGAGCATCAGATCGTTGACTTGGTATGTACCGGAAGAAATGGGCTTGACCAATCCGCCTCGGCCAATGATGGCGGTAAAAGTGGATAGGGGGTAGTTGTTTTTTTCCAATTCTCCCAAGATGGTGTCTTCACGGAATTTGTATTGTTCCACTATGCGCACATACGGTGCCAGTTCTGCTGTGCTGTGGCGGATGGTGCTTGCCAATACCTCTGTAAGGGTGTTGGAGGTTGTGGTGGCTTTGTATACAGCAATTTTTGTGGAAGTGGACCCGGGATTGATGACAAGTATTTGATGTTCCATGGTAAGCCAAAGTTATATAAAAAAAATGGGGCTGTTGTGCAGCCCCATACCTTTATTTTATTTTGCGGTTACTGCCGCAAGAGCAATGGAGTTGAGCTTGGTATCGGTTGAATCGGCTCGGCTTGAAAGAACACAAGGAGCGGTTGCGCCGACCACAATGGCGGCTTGTTGGGATTCAGGGCTCAACTGGCTAAGGCTTTTGTACATGACGTTTGCACTTTCTATGTTGGGGAAGAGCATGCAGTCTACGTCTCCGGCCACAGGGCTTTTCAGTTTCTTGATGGCTACAGCCTCGGGGCTCAGGCATACGTCAAGGGCCAGGGGGCCGTCGGCAACGCAGCCGGAAATTTGGTTGCGGTCTACCATTTTAGAAAGGATGGCAGCGTCTACGCAAGCGGGCATGGCCGGGAGCATTTGTTCTGTAGCGGCTACAAAAGCGACTTTTGGTGTGGGGATGCCCAAAGCGTGTGCCGTATTGACCAAATAACCGGTCATGGCTGCTTTTTGTTTGAGGTCGGGAGCCGGGATAACGGCAATGTCGCTCATAATTAGAAATTTGGGATAGTTAGGATGGGTCAGGACAGACACGTGGCTGAGGACGGCTCTGGGAGGCAGCAATCCTTTTTCTTTGTTCAAGATGGCGCGCATGTATTTGTCTGTGCTGCATTGTCCTTTCATAAGGATGTCGCCTTCTTTATTACGTACCATTTCTACTGCACGGGCAATGGCTTCCAGTTCGTCTTCTATGTCTACGATGGTGAAAACGGCGGGGTCAATACCTTCTTCATGGCATACGGAAACGATTTGAGATCTTCTTCCTACTAGAATGCCATCTACAATGCCTTTTTCTATGGCTTGATGAACGGCCGAGATGGTGTGGTCGTCAACACCCCAAGCGGCTACTAGTTTTTTCTTTTCCTGCGAGCGTAATTTTTCAAATATTTCTTCAAATGTCTTCATGTGTAGTATGTGTTTGTCTTAATAATTATGTGCTTAATTTGTCAGGGTCCATGTGTCTGTGGCAATCATCAGTTCTTCGTCTGTGTTGATGACGGCAATTTTGGGGGTGTTGGAATTGCTGGTAATGATGGTGTCTTCTCCACGTACGTTGTTGTTTTTCTCTTTGTCAAAGGCTACTCCCAAGTAGGTGAGTTTTGTACCTATGCGTTCACGGATGTGGGCGTCGTTTTCTCCAATTCCTCCGGTAAATACAATCATATCTACTCCGTCCATGGCGGCTGTGTAGGCTCCTATGTATTTGAGTACGCGGTACGAGAAGGCTTTGTGAGCCAAAATGGCGCGGGGATCGCCTTCCAAAATGGCGTTTTCAATGTCTCGGCAATCCGAGCTGGGGCCATACAAGCCGAGGAGTCCGCATTTTTTGTTCAAGAAGTTGTTTGCTTCGGCCGCTGTCCAACCTTCTTTTTCTTGCAGGAAAGTTACGATGGAGGGGTCCATATCACCGCTGCGTGTTCCCATAATCAGGCCTTCCAAGGGTGTAAAGCCCATAGATGTATCTACCGATTTGCCGTTGTCTATGGCCGTAATGGAGGATCCGTTGCCTAGGTGACAGGTAATGACTTTTGATTTCTCAAATTCCAAGCCGGCCAATTCACAAGCTTTGCGAGCCACAAATTGGTGGCTGGTGCCGTGGAAGCCGTAACGGCGGATTTTGTGTTTTTCGTAGAGTTCGTAGGGAATGGCGTACATGTATGCGTAATCAGGCATGGTCTGGTGGAATGCCGTATCAAAAACAGCTACTTGTTTGGCTTGTGGCAGCAGTTTTTCTATGGCCAGGATTCCCAGTAAGTTGGCCGGATTGTGTAACGGAGCCAGTTCGGCCAATTGCTCTATGTTTTCTTTTACCTGATTGTCAATCAACACACTTTCTTTGTAATAGTGGCCTCCTTGTGCTACACGGTGTCCCACAGCGTGGATTTTATCGAGCGATTCCAATACGCCCCATGTAGAGTCTGTCAATAGGTCTAATACTCTTTGGATACCTATTGTGTGGTTGGGAACGGCTTGGTCGACTTTGTACTTTTCTCTGTCTCCAATAAGTCTTTTATGGGTTACTATTCCCATTTCCAGGCCGATGCGTTCTACTATACCTTGAGCCAGAAGAGTATAGTCATTCTCTGTTCTCATTTCAAGTACTTTGTACTTGATGGAAGAACTTCCGCAGTTTAATACAAGAAGTGTCATAGTTTGTTTTGGTAAGGTTTTTTTTATTAATTTTGAAATAGTCGTGGTTGATTCGTTAGAATCGGGCAAAAGTACGGAAACTATATGTGACTTGCAAGCTTGAGGGGGAGGAAAAATAGTGCGTTGTTGCCGCCCGCCGTTGCAGTTTTTTGTGGCACGCTGGGCGGTTTGTATTTTGGAGGGGAAGGGATTGGTTGTTCTTCTTCAACGGGGGCGTATTTTTCTTTTTCAGTTGGAACTCATTTGTCTTTTTATAAGTCGTGGCCGCTGTTGTGGGTTTTGGCTGTTTTCACTCTGATTGTCTTGTTGTGTTTTTTTGTAGGCCTGTGGCTGTTGCGGCGCAGACCAGGCCACAGCTATCTGAGGCTGCGGAGGCTTCGGCCTCGGCCTCGGCAAATTCCTTTTTTTTATTCGCGTGCGCATTTGCGTTACAAATTTGGCAGGCCGCTTTATTTGTTGGGGCTGCTTGCGCTTTTTGGGGTAGCTTTCTGGAATGGTTTGATGGATAACGTGTTTTCAGTACCTGGAATACCTGATGGAGAGCCTGTTTATTTGGTGTTGCGTGTTTTGGATTATCCTGTTTCTGTGGTGACTCGGGCCGGTAGGCATTACGATCGCGTAGAGTGTGCGTTGGTTTCTTATTCGTTGGATGGGCAGCATGGGTATCCGGGTCATCAAAATGTACAAGTGTATGTGGCTACAGGTAGTCAGTCTTTGTTTGAGGGTACTTCGGATTTTGGTTTTCAGCCGGTTTCAGATGTTCTTTTGCCCGGGGATGTGTTTTCTACGCGTAGCAAAATGTTTTTGTTGAAAGAACAAGGTGCTGTGGCAGCCGGGAAGACTTCTGCCTCGGTAAGAGATGATGTTTTTGATTATGCAGAATATATGGCTCGGAGGGGTTTCTATAGGCGTGTGTACGTTTACGACTACAAACGAGTAGAGGGCAAATTGACTGTTCGGGAGCGGTTGTTGCGTTTGAGGGTGCCGTTGACTGCTCCATGGGGTGTGGCAAATGGTGTAGTCGGTAGAAAGCGGGGCGGGCAGGGTCGTGTTGCTGGAGCCAGAGTACGGGGCAGGCAGGATGGTGTTGTTGCTGCCAGAGAACGGGCCGGGCAGGATAGTGTTGCGGCAACCAGAGAACGGGCCGGGCAGTTGTTGGCAGGGATTTGTTTAGGTGCTAAAAGTACTTTGAACAGGGAGGTTCGGGAGTGTTTTAACAGAGTGGGGGCCAGTCATATATTGGCAGTCAGCGGATTGCATGTAGGGGCATTGTACGGTAGTTTGGTCTGGTTGTTGGGTTTCTGGGGCAAGTTGTGGAACGAAAGACGGTACCGGAGGCGTGGGAAGGTGTTGCCTCCTGTATTGAATAGACGGTATATATATAAAACGTATTCGTTACGACGTGGGGCATGGGTACATGTGCCTGCGTTGTTGCTTATTTGGGCGTATGCTATGGTGGTGGGGTTGAGTACGAGTGTGGTTCGGGCGGCGCTCATGTTGACTGTCTATGGGATCAGTCGGCTGAGGGGATACAGAGCATTTGGTCTGAATGTGTTATCTATTGCAGCGCTTGTGTTGGTGGTTTGGAAGCCCACTTATGTGTTGGATCTGGGGTTTCAGTTGTCTTTTTCAGCCGTATTGAGCTTGATGTTGTTCTTTACGATATTTCGAAATCTATTGAGTGTCAGAAAAACTGTGCTGAAGTATTTATGGGAATTGTTTTGTGCGTCTTTGGCCGTGCAATTGGGTACGTTGTGTTTGACGTGGAATGCGTTTGGTATGGTACCGTTGTATTCTTTGTTCTGCAATATGTTGATTATACCCTTGGCCGCATTGATTCTGTATGTTTTTTTAGGGTATTTGGTGTTGTATGGGGTATTAAGTGTTGTTTTAGGGAAAGGGTTTGTTGTGCCTTTGTTTGGAGTTGTTGATGGGGCTTTAGGGAAAGGGTTTGTTGGTGCCTTGCAGTGGGCGTTTGGTGCTGTGATAGAGGCTATGCATATTCTAGCCGATGTGTTGTATAAAGTAGTGGTGTTCTTTGATAATTTTCCGTACAGTCCCATTGAATATGCACCTAATGCGATTGATCTGTTGCTTGTTTTGTGGTGTTTGGCCTATGTGCTGATTGCGCATGGATGTCGCTCCTAGCTAGTGGCTGTGCATCCGGTCTGCGCGCCCAGCCTCAAGATGGTGCGCAACCGGAAAAAGCTGACAAGTGTAGTGTTTTGAAAAACAGAGGATTAGTGATGAGAGAGAAAAAATCTTGCGCACCATCTTGAGGCTGGTGTGCACAAAACAGTGAATTATGTGGTACCATATTAGTGTACAAGGGAACAGAAGACAAAGTATTTTTATGAATGACAGGGACAAACGCCATGCGATGGATTTGTTGGCGGTGTTTAGCCATGCATACTGTGTGAAGGTGTTGGCGTATCAGTTTTTATCCAACCATTACCATCTGATAGTGGAGTGTGAAGATCCGGGGGCATTTATGCAAGGGTTTAGAATTAGTTATACCAGGTATTTCCATAAGGTCCATGGAACATCGGGATCAGTGGGCAGAGTACATTTTTCCAGAGGGTATATAAAAACGTTAACATGGCTGGAAGATAGGCTCATATATGTACTTAGAAATTCTACAAAGCATCAGGTGGAAGAGCACCCTTATGCTGATAAGTACAATTCGTCCAGGTATTATTTTTATGAGGCTCGTAAAGTGAAGGAACCGGAAGATTTGCAACCGGCAGGTAAGATGTGTAGCTTAATGCATAGCAAACATTTTATTCCTGAAAGTTATTTGTTGGACGCGGATGGGCATGTATATCCCCGTTCTTTTTTGGATTACAAAGCGGTAGAGCAGGTCTTTAGAACGTATTCGTCATTTTTGCATAAGATTTCTACGCCAACTGAAAAAGAAATAGCAGATAACAAAGGTGTTCTTCCTGTTCCACGTAAGGCATCTATGTCTGATTTGGATATTAGCGAATGTATTATGAAACAAATTCACCCTACACCCATACATTATTTAGATAGGCCACAGGTAGTTGGTCTGTGTAAACAGTTCTTATGTGCGTATCCGGTGTCTGTACGGCAATTAGCCAGGGTTTTTGGCCTTCCGGAGTCCAGTTTGCGGTGTTATTTGCGTGATTTGCGTGCCCAACCGCGCGCCCAGCCTCAAGATGGTGCGCAAGAAAAAAATGAGCAGTGCTTAAAGGGCAGAACATCAGGTGGTTGAAGAAAAGGTGATCTTGTTCTTGCGCACCATCTTGAGGCTGGTATGCGCAAAGTGGTTATATTTGTGCCGCTAAATAATCAAATACTATGGGTGGCTTTTTTGGTATAGTTTCTAAGGAACCTTGTGCAAATGCTTTATTTTATGGGACCGATTACCATTCGCATATGGGAAATAGAAGAGCGGGAATGGCGACTATGAACGAGCAGGGGATAATCAAGCGGTCTATTCACAATATAGAGAACGCCTATTTTAGGAATAAGTTTGAAGATGAATTGGAGGAGTTTCAGGGCAGGAGGGGGGTTGGGATAATTAGTGATAAGGATCCACAGCCCATTGTATTGCGGTCGCATTTGGGGACTTTTGCCATAGTAACGGTAGGAAAGATTAACAATTTGGAGGAATTGGGGGTTGAGTTGTTGGAGAAGGGAATTAATTTTTCTGAATTAAGTACAGGGCAAATCAATGCGACGGAATTGGTGGGGCATATGATTACGTTGGGTCAGACATTTGCTGATGGGATTCGTCTGGTACAAGAGAAAGTGAAGGGTAGCTGCAGCATGTTGATTTTGACGCAAGACGGAATCATTGCTGCGCGTGATAAATATGGAAGGACACCGATTGCTATTGGAGTTAAATGTGGCAAACGGCGCGTACTTCCGTTTCAAACAGAAGAACAAGCGGCACAGTCGGGTATGGAGCAGTCGAGTGTGGGGCAAACGGGCGCAGAACAACCACGTGTGGGGCAGCAGGGCGCAGAACAAGCACGTGTGGGGCAGCAGGACGCAGAACAAGTACGTGTGGAGCAGTCGAGTGTGGGGCAGCAGGACGCAGAACAAGCACGTGTGGGGCAGTCGAGTGTGGGGCAGCAGGGCGCAGAACAAGTACGTGTGGAGCATTCGAGTGTGGGGCAGCAGGACGCAGAACAAGTACGTGTGGAGCATTCGAGTGTGGGGCAGCAGGGCGTAGAACAAGTACGTGTGGGGCAGTCGAGTGTGGGGCAGCAGGGCGCAGAACAAGTACGTGTGGAACAGCCGAGTGCAGAGCAGCCGGGCGCAGAGGAGGTGAAATATATAGATTCGTTGACGGCGGT
>LSQX01076567.1_pt1 | contig 14954 bp, 18 predicted proteins | sample 654561 | NCBI WGS metagenome assembly LSQX01 (sample SAMN04489861, study PRJNA283612) | anaerobic digester metagenome | isolation source: 4 biogas reactors fed with cattle manure at either 37C or 55C with and... | place: Denmark: Kongens Lyngby | collected 2014 | reverse complement strand
GGCTTCCACCCTCCCCGGCTCGCTTTCCGTCATGTGACGCACTACTGTCTTCCGCATTGCTTTGCAATATATAAATACAAGCAGATGTATTATACACTAAGATTGCTCAAGCCGTCAACGCCTGCTTGTTCCATATTTGAATTGAAAAAGGCCGAAGCCTTCGCCCGATCTGAGATGTGAAGTCTCGTTCAGCAAAAAAACCGCATGCTCCTGCCACTTGTTCGTCCCTAATACCGTCAGGCTAGCCGGCAGAATGTCAAAAGAAAAATTATGCTCGGAAACCTCGGCAATATCAAAGCCCATCCAATCAAAGATAATGTTCTGAATCGTTCCCTTGTGGGCTACTATGATAAAGTTATCTCTTTCCAGTCTTTCAATAGTCCTCATGCCCCTTACAGTGCGCTCGAAGAACTCCCTGCGAGTTTCGCCGCCGGGATAGTTCCTGTGATTGAGTTCTTTAGGCGTAGCAGGCGGAAAATAAAGGGCCCTGGCAGCTTTTTCGTCAAGTCCTGCAGCTTCTCCGTTGTTTTTTTCCCGCAAAAAAGACAGAACTTCGACTCTTTCCTGTAATAAGTCACCGATAATGTCTGCCGAAGCCTTTGCTCTTTTTAGATCGCTTGTCAATATCCTTATCCGGCTCTTTTGCCCGGAAAAATCTTTCGCCAGGCCTGCCGCAAGCGTACGCATCTGTTTNNTTTCCGTCAGAAAAGAGTCAGTCCAGCCCCCGGTCAGATTCTGCGTATGGTGCGTTGCTTCCCCGTGTCTTACTAAAAGAATCATCATAACTCCCCCGCTGCTTCGATTAGAAGTTATCCTTTTCCGCCTTGCGCATCAGTTCAAGCTGTCCTTCAAGAAGTGTCCGCATGTGGTTGCGGTGGGTATTTGCCTGTTTAAGCTGGTCATGATAGGCTGTTTTTGCCTTTTGGACTTCTTTTTCAGCTTCCTCTATCATCCGGCTGCATTTCTCCTCGGTCTCCGTGGTTATCTTCTTGCAGTAACCTTCGGCTTCCGTTGTCATTTTCATACAGCTGCTCTCTGTTTCCGTCAGCAGCTTCTGCCTTTCAACCTCGGCCTCCTTAACCAACAGCTCAACTTGCTTTCTGCCGCTTTGCTTCACTTCATCCGCTGTTTCCTGCGCAATGGCGAGCGTGTTATGCATCGTCGCTTCCATTTGCTCGAAGTATTCAAGCTTGGTTGTAGCACGATCAAGCGCTTCCTTCAGCTCGATGTTGTCCTGGTAAAGCCTTTCGAAGTCCTTGACCACCTGTGCGAAAAACTCGTCGACCTCTTTGCTGTCATAACCGCGAAATTCCTTATTAAACTTTTTGCCATGCAAATCCAAGGGTGTTAACATGTTTCCCCTCCCGCGACTTATTCAGATAAAACGTTTCAGCGTGACGCTTATCCGCCCTTTTTTGGTTGTTCCTCTGACTTCGGCAACTTCGACGCGTCCACGGCTGCGGAAGGAAATTATGTCGCCTTCGCTGACCGCCTGTGACGCGTTCTTCGCTTCTTTCCAGTTTACCTTGACATTCTGGCTCTTGATTTCTTCCGCCATCCTTGAACGGGATACCCCGTAACCCGCGGCCGCTACGGCATCAAGGCGCAATGCCGATACCGTCGCGCTGATTGTCTTTATCTTTTCTTCCTTTTGCTGCAGCCGGTTTTCGTCAATCAGTTTCAGGGAAACCGGCGCGGACCCGATTTGCGTCAGGTTGCTCTCAATATAGGATGTAAAAGCCTTGTCTGCGACAAACTGAGCGCCTTCGGGAATAAAGACGATGTCCCCCAGGATTTCGCGTTTGCAGCCGAGGCCCATAAAGGCACCCAAGATGTCCCTGTGGCTGAGGTCATAATAGCGCTTGTCCCATTCAACCTGAAAGTACTGAAGCGAAAAGTCGGGCCTGCCGAAGAAATCCTCTGAAACAAAGGCCGCTTTCGCCCGTTCGGAATTTTGAAAGCCTCCGTTTGTCTCGACGAGCATGCCCCCAACGTTGGCCGCCACTATTTCGGCTACGCTCAGCCCATGCGGATCCAGGAAATCGCTGGTCTTGAACTTCCTGTTTTTTTGCACGGCTTCGGCTAAATCCAATAATTTTGCCGCCAAATCTTCGTCTCCGCTGCTGCGGAAGTATCTAAGAATCTTTTCTCTGTCTGCCATTTTATCTTCCTTTTAATTTCTCGCTGCGTTCCAAAACCGCCATGACCGCGTTAAAGAAGGCTCCCCTGACTCCCTTGCTTTCCAGTGCGTGAATACCCGCGATCGTGGTGCCGCCCGGAGAAGTCACCTGGTCCCGCAGCTGTGCCGGATGCAGCCCTGTCTCAACGGCCATCTTGCCTGCTCCGGCAAAAGTCTGCGCCGCCAGCCTTATGGCCAAATCCCTCGGCAGGCCGGCGTTAACTCCCGCGTCGGCCAAAGCGTCAATCAACATGAAAACATAGCCGGGTCCGCAGCCGGATACGGCGGTGACCGCTTCCATCAGGCTTTCCTGTACCTGCACAACTTGTCCGCAAGAGGCAAAAATCGCTTCCGCCTTTGACACCATTTCCGGCGTTGCCGCTTTTCCCGGCGCGATGGCCGTCATACCGGCACCGACGGCAAGAGGCGTATTCGGCATGACCCTGATAACGGCTCGGTTCGGGATCAGGCATTGAAGCTTAGCAAGATCAACCGAACCCATAATGGAAATTACGGCCGCCTGCTCGGGTATCTCCTGCGCCACCTCTTGAGTTATCGCATTTCCCGCGACCTGAGGCTTAACGGCAAGAATAACTGTTTCTGCCTTCCTCACCGCTTCTATGTTGTCTCCCGTAACCTTGACGCCATAATGCTCCTTAAGATATGCACGCCGGGCAGTCGACATATCGCTGACCGTTATTTCGCTGGCGCCGGCCAGTTCTGCGGCCAGAATCCCTTTCAAGATTGCCTCGCCCATTGCGCCGCCGCCAATAAAGGCCAGAGCTCCTATTTTTCCCACGGTGTCTCACCCTTTTCATTGTATACTGATTTGCCGGCGTCGATATCTACGTTCTGCGGCGCGCAGACAAGTATGTTCCTTCCGATTTTCTTCATGCTGCCGTTCAAGGCATAAATTGTACCGCTGATAAAATCCGTCATTCTTTTCATGACGTCCGCGTCGGTTGACTCAAAGTTAACGACCACCGGCTGGTTGTTCCGCAGATGATCCGCCACCTTTTGCGAGTCATCAAACCCGGCCGGTTCTAAGACAATGACCTTAACCTGCTTCTGCGTCAAGGGCATCGAAATCAGCTTGCCGTCTTCACCCGCGTTCTTTTTGCTGAAAAACGGCTGCTTCTCGCTTTTTTCCTTTTCGGAATTGTTCGTCAGCCTGCGTTTCGGTTCGGGCAGAATTTCTTCCTTTTCCTTAAGTTCGTCATCATATTCGTCTTTGTAGAGCCCTAAAGCGTTGGCAATTTTATCGATTATGTTCATGCTTTTTTCAACCCCTTTTACTCCTCTTTGGCCTTGCCATAATTTCTCTCACCGAAAAGTGCGGTCCCTATTCTCACCGAGTTGGCCCCTTCTTCCACGGCTACCCGGTAATCATGAGTCATTCCCATCGACAATGTGTCAACTGCCCCGCTCGACAAATACTCCCTGAGTCGCACAAATTCCAGGTATCCCTTGCGAAATACCGGCCTTGTCTCCTCCGTATCGTCGCATTTCTGTGCAATAACCATAAGACCGCGCACGCGGATATTCTCAAATGTTTTGAGTATGGGCAGAAGCTGTTCGTATGCTTCCTGCGAAAAACCGTTCTTCTGGAGTTCGCGGGCTATGTTGAGCTGCAGCAAGACGTCCTGAATCTTTCCTTGCTGCTGTGCCGCATTGTTAATCGCGGTCAAGACCTTCTCGCTGTCGGCCGACTCAATAATGTCAAATGTCGACACCGCCTGCTTGACCTTATTCGTCTGCAAATGTCCTAACAAATGCCAGCAAAAGCCCTCAGGCATTGCTTCCTTTTTCTGTTTTGCTTCCTGAACCCTGTTTTCCCCGATATCAACTACGCCCAAGGCCTTGACTGCTTCAAGCGCCTGCACCGGATGATTCTTGGTAACGGCTATCAGCTTTACGACGTCACCCGTCAGCAGCCTGCCCCTGCGCCTTGCCAAAGCCCGGTCAATGTTTGCGAGCACTATGTCCAAATTCTTTTTTAGCACAACAATGCCTCCCGACTTTTACTTATTCGCTGTCAAGTCCGGTTTTCCTCTATTGTTTGCGTAATATTACCGCGGATAATCTTCCGGTCCTGCCTTTTTCCGCGCGATAGGAAAAAAACAATTGCCTGTTATGCTCGGTGCAAATGTTTGCGGCAAGAACATTCTCAGGTTTTAAACCCGCGGCAAGCAGCTGCAGCCTGTTCATTTGCCACAAATCAAGCTGCCAGTGTCCGGGTGTCGTAGGGTGAAAACAGCTTTCCCACTCACGCCCTTGCCGGAATACTTTCTCGTCAACCTCGTAGCAGCAGGGGCCGATTGAAGGCCCGATGGCTGCCACAAGCCTTGTCAGGTCTGTTCCGAACACCTCGGCCATTTTGCAGGCGGTCTTGGCGGCAATGGCAAGCGTACTGCCCCGCCAGCCAGCGTGGGCAATACCGACCGCCCCGGTCAGGGGATCTGCCAGGACTACAGGCACGCAGTCGGCGAAAAAAAGCATCAGCGGAACATTCGCTTCTGCGGTTATTAAGGCGTCCGTGTCCGCTATGGCAGACGAAAAATCGGTCCTTCCCGCGCCGATGTCTTCCTTGTCCACAACGGCGATTTTGTCGCCGTGAACCTGCTGACAGGCGGTAAGTTTTCCGGCGTCGATACCGAGCGCCCCGGCAACCGCCTTCCTGTTGCGCAGCACCTTTTCGGCGTTGTCACCGACATGCAGCGCCAGGTTCAAATTGTCCGGCACCAGATCGCTTTCTCCGTGAAAACGACAGGTAAAGGCATTTGTAAAGCCCAGCGCTTCCAGTCTCGGAAAGAAGCCGAACCAGACTCCGGCATTTTCCTTCAGTAGAAAATCAGTCATTTCCAACCTCCCTGCAGACACCGCAGCGCACACAATGCTCGAAACAAGGCACCGTGCTCGTCAGTCTTTGTGCCTTCTGCCATTCCTTCAGCAAGTAACCGTCTGCAAGACCCATGTCAAGGTGTGACCAGGGCAACGTTCCGTTTTCGTCTAAGACACGGCAGGCATAGTCTTGCGCGTCAATGCCTTCGTCCTTGAGCGCCTGCTTTAGATTTACAGCTTCTTCCGCTGACCGCAAAAGCGCTCGGGCCACTTTGCGCTCTCCTCTGGCAAGTACCGCCTGCAGGACGGTTTCCTTGAGTGATTCCGCCTGCACCGTGACATGCTTCTCTTTTTTGAACGCCTCAATCAGCCTGGCAAACCGTTTTTTCAAAACACCTACAGGCGCCAGCGGCTGCCACTGGAAAGGCGTGAAAGGCTTGGGTACGAAGGCGTTGACGCTTATGACAAGCTCTCCCTTGCTGCCTGCGGCATCCATCTTTTGCCTTACACGCACAATCATTTCTATCAGTTCGGTAATGTCCTGTTCTTCCTCGGTAGGCAGTCCGATCATGTAATACAGCTTGATATTCTTCATACCGGCGCCTGCGGCAAGTTCTACAGCCCGCAGAACGTCCTCTTCCGTTATACCCTTGTTGATAAGACAGCGGAGGCGCTCGCTGCCTGCTTCCGGCGCGATTGTCATTGTTCTCTGGCCGCTTGCCGCCAAGGCAGCAGCCAGTTCTTCGTCCAAAGTGTCGGCTCTCAGAGACGCCACGGTAAAGTCAATCTTTTCCTCGGTCAGAATTCTTGTCAATTCTTTGATTTCGGGATAATCAGATACTGCCGCACCCATCAGGCCGACTTTCCTTGTTTGTGCGGGACGTCTCCTGACTGCTGCCAGAACTTCTGCCAGTGCCCTTGCACGCGGCCGGCGGAAGCAATAACCCGCCATGCAGAATCGGCAATGTCTGCCGCAGCCTCGCGCTACCTCCACTATGTACATATTTTCAAATTCGGTTTCAGCCGAAATTATTTCCGAATCGCCGCGGTGTCTGTCCAGGTCCCTAACCCATTGCCGGGAAATCTTTGCAGGCACCCTTGAATCGTGTTCCATGGCAAGCAGCCTGCAACCCTCGTACAAAGGAGTATAAAAACGCGGCACGTAGACGCCGTCTGTTTTTGCCAGACGCAGCAGCAAAGTTTCTCTGTCAAGGCCCTGTTCCTTGGAAAGATAGACGGAATCAAGCACAGCCTGTATTGTTTCTTCCCCTTCGCCGATTACAAAGGCATCGGCGAAAAACGCCAGCGGCTCGGGGTTAAAGGTCGCACAAGGTCCGCCGATGATGACGATAGGTTCGTTGCCTTTGCGCTTTTGCGCGTCAAGAGCAACCTTGCCCAGCTTCAGCATTGTCAAAAGGTTCAGATAATCCATCTCAAAAGACATCATTACGGCAATAATGCCAAAATCCGCCAGAGGCTTTTGCGTTTCCATGCTCAGGAGCGGCGTTTTGGTTTTTTCGTATTCCGGACGCAGCTTCTTCTCGGGCAGGAAAAATCTTTCGCAGGCCGTGTCTCCCCTGGCGTTTATTTCTCGATAGAGAATCTGCAGCCCAAGGTTTGACATGCCGATATTGTACGAGTTAGGGTAAAGAAAGGCCATTGGCCTCCTTGTTCCCCGGGCGAAAATGCTCCCGCCTGTTTCCTTTTCCAGTATGTCCTTGATTTTTTGTTTTATTTCCCAGCTCATTGTGAACCTCCGGTTAACTTGCTCGATATTACCATTATATAGGAAACGGCCCGCTTAGCAAAACTCTCTTGCTACGGTTTTGCCAAAGCCCGTTCAAACTCGTCTGCCACCGTCTTTAGAACCTTAAGGCGAGCGTGATATTTATCATTGGCCTCGACAACGACCCAGGGAGCAACGTCTGTCGATGTGCGGAAAAGCATCTCGTTCACAGCCTTTTCGTATTCTTCCCATCTGGAACGATTGCGCCAGTCTTCTTCCGTTATCTTCCATGTTTTTGACGGAGTGTTCTCCCTGTCCCTGAATCTTGCCATCTGCTGCTCTTTGTCTATCTGCAGCCAGAACTTAATAAGCACGATTCCCTCTCGTCGCCAGAGTTCCTCCGTTTCGTTGATTTCCCGATAGGCACGGCGCCACTCCTGCTCTTTCGCCAAACTTTCGACTCTTTCAACTAAAACCCTTCCGTACCAGGTGCGGTCAAAAATTGCGATTTCACCCGGAAACGGCATGGCTTGCCAGAAGCGCCAGAGATAGTGATGCTGCAGTTCTGTTTCCGTGGGCTTACCGATAGGCACGACGCGATAGCCGACAGGGTCCAGCAAGGACGTCAGTCTGCGTATTGCTCCGCCTTTACCGCTGGCATCCCAGCCTTCGAAGGCAATAATTGCGGCAATGTCCTTCTTGGCAAGCTGAAACTGCAGTTTTTGCAGTTTTTTCTGGTATTCCTTCAGTTCCTCCTTGTATTCGTCTTTAGACACATTGAGCGAAAGATCAAATCCACTCAGGACGTCTGGTACTTTTTTTGCGTCTTCCTGCAGCCTGTAGTTCTCATCAGTCCGCTCGTCCTTCAGGGCTGTCTCAATTTCACGGCAGATTACCCCGAAGGCCTCACGCTGTGCAACCTGCAGGTCTTCGGCAGGAATGACGTGCCACTTCGCTTTTCGCTTATCGGTAGCCTCAATAGTTTCATCGTAAATTTCGTAGCGGAGTTCGTACTCTTTTTCTTTGACATGATTGCCGTCAATTTTGTGCCAATCCTTGCCGTATGTTTTCTCCAGTTTTTCCAGATTCTTCTCCTGCCGCTCCTGCGAGATGTGTAAAAAGATCTTAATCAATAGATAGCCGCCGTCAGCAAGTTGTTTTTCAAAAACATTAACGTCTTCGGCATGAACCTTTAACTCGGCACCCTCTGATTTTTTTGCCGAGTCTGCCTTGTCTTCAAAAAGCCCGTAATACCAGCTGTTGTTGTAGATTGCAATCGAGCCTTGGGCGGGCAGTTCGGTCCAAAATCTTGTCAGATAGGGAAGACCTTCCGTGCAGGCGTTTTTTTTCGCGGCCGACCGTACCCGGAAGCCTCTGGGGTCCAGGCCTGCAAGAACGCTGCTGATGACGCGGCCGCGCAAAGAAGCGTGCCACCCGTCAAACAGGATAATCACGGGTATGCCCTTTTCACGCAGCTGCCTCTGCAAACAGCCTATTCTCTCCAAAAGTCCTTCTTCGATATTTTCATATTCTTCCTTGCTGCATTTAACTTTCAAATCGGCTTTTTCCAACATATGCTTCACTCCCGTCACTGCGTCTCTGTGCCTTATTCGGCCTGACCGGTCCTGTTTCCTGCCAAAAAGGCTGCAGCAAATGCTGCAGCCTTTTAGTCAAAACTGTTCAGGAATTCTTCCATGCAGGCCGAGATCGCTTTCTTAACGGCGCGGCTTTTGCTGGCACCGCCAAACTTCCAGAAAGACACCGCCGAGGAAGAGCCTTCCTTCACGACCAACTGGTTAAAGATATAATCTTCTTTCTCGAGGTCCACACATTTCATCTTCATGCTTATTTCCGAGGCATAGGTCTGCGTGCCCACGACCACCATAAAGCCGTCTTCTTCTCTTTTTATCGGTTCAATCGATAAATAAATCAGCCTGTCTGCCCGTAAATCTTTGCCAACGGCAACAAGCTCCGACAAAACCGGAGCGTCATAGTTTTCAAACGGATTCCTTCTGACGGCTTGCGCCACCGTTTTTTCATCAAGCAAAACCNNTGTCAATGGTTGGTATGACTGCCAGCGTGTAAGTGGCGGAAGAGGGGACAATGCCTTCTTTTTCATTTTGTTCATTTTCTGCGGCCGAGGCCGATGTCTGCAGAAAAAACAATACCGTCAGTACGCAAAGCAGTGAAACAAGCTTTTTCATAAGAACCTCCCTCTATCTGAACTTTGTCTCAACGTAGACCCGGAGTCGTTTATATATCAGCATCGTTACAATAAAGCCGACTGCCGAAGTCAGGAGGCTCGCCGGAATATTTGCCAGAGCCACGCTCAGGCTGCCGATTACGCTCCACCAGGCCACTACGTAGCCAAGCAGGGTCCACATGGCGCCGATAAAGCAGGCAAGCGTTACGCGGAAGATTCCCGCCCTGGACGCGCCCTCGTAATCCGGATAAGCTCCCATGGCAATCATGCCGACCAGATAACCGGCGATCCCCTTAATGAAGAAGGACCAGAAAGTATAAGGCGAAAAGCCCATAAGCAAGTCATAGAAAGCAGAACCGATCGCCGCTCCCCAACCCGCGTAGACTCCGCCGAACAGGATACCGGCGGTAAAGACCGTGGCCGACCCGAGATGAACCATGGCTCCCGAGCCAAAGGGAATTTTTATGAAGGTTGCAAGAACGCAAAGAGCGGCCAGCATCGATATATAAGCGACATCCTTGACATTAAGGCGCCTGTCGGACATAATTTTGCACCTCGCTTTTTATTGAAAGTATACAACAAAGTCGGAATTATTACAAAAGGACAGTTTCAGTCCTTATTGCCCTGACAGGCTAAAAGGCCACCCTGTCAAGCATTTCCTCAAAAACAAGGCCTTCGCGAACGGGCAGTCCGGCCTGCAGCGTTGCCTCAATCGCCGCTCCGACAAATTCTCCTGCCTTCGCAAGAGCAAGGCCGAACCCTTCCTGACGCAAAAGCTTCCCTAAAAGCACGCTGGCAAAAATATCACCTGTCCCCGGGAATCTTTCGCCTATTCTTTTGTTTTTGCCGACATAGATGCAGCCCGTGGCTTTCTCATAGCCTAAATTAATCAGGTCATCGCCTGCAGGAATACCGGTAATTACGACTTTCTCCGGTCCCATCGCAGCCAAAAGCGGCAGCCAGGACAGAAGGTCCGTCCACACGACGCTGCTGCCCAGATAATCTTTTTTCAGCAAAAAGCAGGCTTCGGTATAGTTCGGGGTTATGATGTCGGCCACGGCCACAAGGCTTCTCATGTCGCTGATCAATTCCTGCGTTACCAGAGAATAAGGCTTGCCGTCGTCACCCATCACCGGGTCAACCAGCACAAGCTTTCCCTGACCGGAAAACTTGTGTATTACCTGTCTCGCAACGTCTACCTGTTCCACTGAGGCAAGATACCCCGTATAGACGCTGTCAAAGGCAAGGCCGTTCTTGCTCCATTGCTGCGTAAAAAGTTCCATTTCCTCCGTCAGGTTCCTGCAAACGACACCGGCAAAACCACCCGAATGCGAACTTAAAACAGCAGTCGGCAGCGGACATACCTGAACCCCCAGCGCTGACAAAAGCGGTATTACAACTGTCAGGGAACAACGCCCCACACAGGATAAATCGTGAATAGCGACTACCTTCTCCAGCATAAATCCAAGTCTCCTTTTATAAATATAACCGAGCGCATGCGCCGCTGTTTCTTCTTCAAACTTGCAGGCTATATTATAAGCTTTTTTTTCAACAAATTGCAAGCAAAAAGCACACGGAGGAAAGCTTTTGCACTAAGCTTCACCGTGTGCCTTTTTACTGAAAACTACAAAGAGCCGTCGTAGGGTTTTAAAGCCCTTGGCTTGCCCAGAATCTCGGCAAGCAAGATGCCCCTGCGTAATTCCGCACGTGACATTGCGGTTTCCGCCCTCTTTTTTTCTGAAACAATTTGAGGTTTTGCCTTATTCTTAAGCGATACCCTGCTTTTTACCTGCTCTGCCTGCACTGCAGTTGGCGCTGCAAGCATCGGCCCCTCTTCAGGCTCTCTTTCGGGCAGGCCCCAGGTCAGCCAAAAGTCTTCGGCTTTTTGACCGGCGCCCGGTTTAGCGGGTCTTGTGTTTTGCGGGGGATACTCCCGCGGCTGCTCCGGCGGCGTCTTTTTCTTTTCCTGCCTGCGCAGCATGCGCGGCAGAATGAACATGATAAAGCCCCAGAATAGCAGTACTGAAATATTATCCATTTTTCCTCACCGCCGTCTTATTTTGTATGATCGACTTTGTGCGGATCATATTCGGGAGCTGCTTCCCCCAGCCCTTCCCTCATCTTCGTATCGGCAATGATGTTGTTCATGCGGTAGTAATCCATAACACCGAGGTTCCCGCTCTCCAAAGCCTTGGCCAGCGCTTTCGGGACTTCGGCCTGTGCCTCGACAACCTTTGCCTGCATTTCCTGCACGGCAGCCTTCATTTCCTGTTCTTTCGCCACGGCCATCGCACGTCTTTCCTCTGCTCTTGCCTGTGCTATGCGCTTGTCCGCCTCGGCCTGATCCGTCATTAATTCGGCGCCGATGTTGCGGCCGACGTCTACGTCGGCAATATCTATCGACAGGATTTCAAAAGCAGTACCGGCATCAAGTCCCTTTTCCAAAACGGTTTTGGAAATGTGGTCGGGGTTCTCCAATACTTCACTGTGGTCAATCGAAGAACCGACACAGGTAACAATGCCTTCGCCGACGCGGGCAATGATCGTTGCTTCTCCGGCGCCGCCCACAAGGCGGTCAATATTTGCGCGTACCGTGACGCGCGCCTTTACCTTCAACTCGATACCATTTTTTGCTACGGCCGATACAAGCGGCGTTTCAATGACCTTGGGATTGACGCTCATTTGAACTGCCTCGAGCACGTCACGCCCTGCCAGATCAATCGCGCAAGCACGTTCAAAGGTCAGAGGGATCTCAGCCCTCTGCGCCGCAATCAGGGCATCAATTACCCTGTCGACGTTGCCACCTGCAAGATAATGCGCTTCAAGCTGATTGACATTGACAGGCATACCGGCCTTGTTGGCCTTAACCAACGGCAACACAATCTGAGAGGCCGGAACGCGCCTCAGACGCATACCGATCAGGTTGAAGATGCCGACGTCCACGCCGGCCGCCATGGAAGAAATCCAGAGGCCGATCGGCACGAAATTCAAGAAAAGAGCTATACCGAGAACCGCCAGAATTATAATCAAACCACTGCCAAACACTAAATCCAAAAGCATTAAATCCAACTCCTTTTTTATTTAGATTGGTTTTTGCGCAGTTTTCTCCTGAACAAAAACCTTGTTGCCTTCGACCTTGTAAACGGATATTTGAGCGCCAGCTTCAATATATTCGCCCGAAGTAACCACATCTACTCTTGCGTCTTCAATAAGGGCTATGCCGGCCGGTCTCAGCTTGGTCAGGGCTTTGCCCTCAAGGCCAAGATACCTCGTCATGTCCGGCGTTCCGCTATAACCTTCGCTGTTCTGCTGTTTTTCTTTCAGAACGAACAGGTTCCAGGCAGGATTGGACGGCAGGTACTTAATGATCAGGGCGAAAATAGCCAGTGCCGCGACAATACTGACGGCAAGCCAATTTAAGGCGGCGACGTTTGCACCGAGCACGAAGTAGAAGCTGGCAAGAATGCTCAAGATGCCTGCTATGCCGAAAACTCCGAAACCGGGCACAAAGACTTCAAAGACCAGTAAACCCACGCCAACGACGAAGAGCAGTATTTCGACCCAGCTGCCCGTGCCGCTGACGAAGTTGATACCGAACAAAGCGACAGCCGCAACTACCGCAATGCCTCCCGCCAGGCCTGCACCCGCTGTTTTAACCTCGGTCAGCATGCCAAGAATGATCACAACAAGTAAAAACGCCTTGACTTGCGGCAGGAGAAACCATTTGCCAAGAAGGTCCCCGGGCGTGGGATACAGGTCAAGCGGCAAGGCTCCGGCTGCCTCTAATCCCGATATTGGTGCCAGGACAAATAACAATGTCAGTATAAGAAATATTCTTCGCATCTCATTTCCTCCGTAAAGTACTTATATATTCATTATACTTTGTATTATACTGTTCGGCAAACATAGTCGCGCCCGATTTGCCTGCAAATTAAAAAAACCTCGTGGAAAACAAAAAAGGAGGGTGAATTACCCTCCTTCATGTTTAACTTAATTCTTCTACTGTAAAAGCTCCCGCACCATTGCATTGATACGTTTGCCGTCAGCGCGTCCTTTTGTCTTGGGAATAACCGCCGCCATGACTTTACCCATATCTTTGGCCGCAGCCGCACCCGTTTCGGCAATCGACGCTTTGACGAGCTCCCGGAGCTCCTCATTGCTCAGCTGCTCGGGAAGGTATTTTTTCAGAACCGCAATTTCCTGCTCGGCTTGTTCGACGAGCTCGGTTCTGCCTGCCTTGGCAAACTCTTCCAAAGAGTCCTGACGCATTTTTACTTCCTTCATCAAAACGGTTACTACTTCCTCATCGGTTAAATCCCGTTTTTGATCAATTTCGAGGTTCTTGATACTCGCTTTAGCCATGCGAATGACACTGAGCCGGAGCTTGCCGCTCTCCTTGTCCTTCATGGCTTGCTTCATATCTTCTGTCAACAGGTCTTTAATAGACATACAGAAGCCTCCAAGTTATTTCGTTTTACGCTTTCTTGCAGCTTCGGATTTCTTTTTGCGCTTTACACTGGGTTTTTCATAATGCTCGCGTTTTCTTACTTCAGAAAGGACCCCAGCCTTTTGGGTAGCTCTTTTAAAGCGACGAAGCGCACTGTCAAGCGTCTCTGTTTTGCCAACTTTGATTTCTGTCATCGGTTATCCCTCCCTCCACATCTACCTTTAGGGAAGTGTATATATTCATTACACCGTATCATTATACTTTAGAAAACAGCCTTCTGTCAAGGTGCTAACAAGGCGGCCAACCAAGCTTGGCGCCTCCCAAAAGATGAAAATGCAAATGCTCTACGCTTTGCCCTCCGTCGATGCCGGTATTGATAACAACGCGAAAACCGCTCTCGTCAACGCCGAGAGTCCTCGCTATCTCGCCCACCTTGCCCATTATGTATTTCACCGCGTCCGGATCTGCCTTCATGATATTCCGCATATGTTTCTTCGGCAAAAGGAGCACGTGGCAGGGGGCACCCGGAGCCACGTCATGTATTACCAAGAGTTCGTCGTCTTCATACACCTTTTTTGCGGGTATCTCTCCCTTGATAATTTTGCAAAAAATACAATCTTCCACAACTATCCCACCCTTCTCCACTTGGTAAAATATTCGATGATTTCACTTGTTATCCTGCAGCCTTGAAAATAATAATTGTTAAAGCAAAGTCCCCTTCAACCCGTCAAGAAAGAGTTCGTCAGCAACAACGTCGCGGATGCACCCGGCGAGCTGCTCGTCTGAGGCAGCGTAAACCCTCAGGTAGTTGCCGCTGAAGCCCGACCATAAGCCGCCTTCCTTTTGTTCAAAAAGAACGGACATGCTCCTGCCTATGAAAGACCGGCAATATGCCTCGTGGCCTTTCCTGTCTTCCTCTGCCAGTTCTCCCGCCCTTTTCTGCTTCACAATTTCCGGCACGCTGCCGGAAAAGCCGGCAGCCGGTGTCCCCTTTCTCGGTGAAAAGGGGAAGATGTGGATCTTGCTGAAACCACACTCTTGCGCAAACTGCATGGTTAACAGGAAGTCCGCCTCCGTTTCTCCGGGAAAGCCGACGATGATGTCGGTTGTAATCGCTATGTCGGGCAGCTTCTTTCTGATTTTCGCGAGAAGCTCCTTATAGACCTTCGTCGTATAAGGCCGCCGCATTTTCTCCAGAACAGCATCCGAACCCGATTGCAGCGGTAAGTGCAGCTGTTTTTGCAGTCTCTCGTCCCCTGCCATCAAATCCAAAAGCTCGTCTGAAACCTCAATCGATTCCAATGAGCCAAGGCGAAGCCTTTGCAAGGTTGGTATCGACAGCGCCGCCTTCACTGCTTCTGCAAGCGCGGGGCCATCTTTGTCTTCCTGACCATAGGCGCCGAGATGAATGCCAAGCAGCACTACTTCCCTGAAGCCCGCCGCCGTCAAAGCCTCGACTTCCCCGCGTATGCTGTCAAGCGAACGCGAACGCAGCGGCCCGCGTGCGTAAGGAATGATGCAGTAAGTGCAAAACTGGTTGCAGCCTTCCTGGATTTTC
>LSQX01204620.1_pt1 | contig 14958 bp, 12 predicted proteins | sample 654561 | NCBI WGS metagenome assembly LSQX01 (sample SAMN04489861, study PRJNA283612) | anaerobic digester metagenome | isolation source: 4 biogas reactors fed with cattle manure at either 37C or 55C with and... | place: Denmark: Kongens Lyngby | collected 2014 | reverse complement strand
TCGAAATCTGCAATGCATTGGGATACCAACAATGCCATTAGCAATATCCTCTATTACGAACAGGGAGAAACCGATGGTGCTCCAATGCAGCGTATTTATTATGACAGGTTGGGAAGGGAGGTTATACGTGCATCGCAAGACCTTACCAACAAAATGGTGCTATCAAAAACGCTTTATGATGTAAACGGTCGTATCGACAGAGTCTCGGAACCATACTATGAGGATGCTTCCCCTACCCAATGGACCACACGGCATTATGACCAATTCAATCGATTAAACCATGTCGATTATCCAACGCATACTGAAACTACCCTTTATGAAGGGATGACAACTACCGTTACAAACACCTCCACCGGGATTTCAAAATCCATTACCACTGACGGCTTTGGACTTACCGTATCTGCAACCGACCCCACTGGCACCATCGATTACGAATACTATAGCCCCGGAAAGCCCAGAGCCATAACCGCGCCCGACGGCAGCACATTCTCCATAACATACGATGATTACCTAAGGCAGGAAACCCTCGACGATCCCGATGCGGGAATGGTTGAGTACGAAAAATATACTGGCTTTGGTGAGCTGATACGCCTGGTACATGCCGGTAGAACCACCGAAACGCAGTACGACGACTACGGGCGACCGGATATAATAACGCACAGCTATGATGGCCAGACCGAAACCATCGATTACGATTATGTGGAACAAGGCGATGGGCTGGGGCAGATCCAATCCATCACACAAAGCAACGGCATTGCCTACAACTACACTTACGATAACCTGGGGCGCATCGAAACCGAGCAGGAGGTGATAGAAGGGCAGACTTACCAAAATACATACTCTTACGATAACTTCGGCAATTTGTACGAGTTGTCCTACCCTTCCGGCTTTAAGGTGAAACATTTTTACGACCGGGGCTACCTCACCGAATTGCGGCGCGGCGATAACAATGCCTTGCTTTATTCTTTGCCACAATACAATGCCCGGGGTCAGCTTACCAATTTTATGTATGGCAATGGAACACAAACAATATTAGGGTACGACGCTTATGGTTTCCCCGCATCGCACCTGGTGGCAACCGGTGGGGTATTAAATCTTAATTATGGGTTTGATCCGGCCACGGGCAACCTCAACTGGCGGAATGACCATACCTACCGGCTGAATTTGAGTGAAGATTTTTCGTATGATGAATACGCTTTACAAAACAGACTTACCGGGTGGGGAGAAAGCGATCAGGAGCAGTTTTCGATTCTTTACAACCCCAACGGCAACATCCGAAGTAAAACCGATGTAGCAAATTATTCACCCTTTGCCTTTCAATACAGCCCCACAAAACCCCATGCCATTACCCGGGTAAACGAACCCAACCAGGATTACCTTGATTTTGTGGAAGGCCAAAACCAGCAGATCACTTACACCGTCTTCGATAAAACCGAATCTATCGAGCAGGCAAACAAGCGCATCGAGTTTGTGTATGGCCCTGACCTGTCGCGCAAGATCATGAAAACCTACGAAAAGGAAGGTGACAACTTTGTTTTGAAAAAAACAAAATACTACATCCTGGGCAACACCGAAATTGAAGTCGATCACCAAACTAATGAAACCCGAACGTTGAATTACATCGGCGGCAAAGCCATTGTTGTGCAAAGCCCCGGCGAAGAAAAGCTCTACTACCTGCACAAAGATTACCAGGGCAGCCTCTTGGCGGTAACCTATCAAAATGGTAATGTGGCACAACGCTATGCCTACGATCCATGGGGTCGCCGCCGTAATCCGACCACCTGGGCAAATCTCAGCGCCACTGAAATCACCCAACAAAACTTTCTCTTTGCCCGTGGTTACACAGGCCATGAGCACCTTGATGAATTTGGGCTGATAAATATGAACGGGCGCATGTATGATCCCCTGCTTGGCCGCATGCTAAGCCCCGACAACTTCGTGCAAGCCCCCGATAATTCCCAGAATTTTAACCGATACAGCTATGCCATGAATAACCCGCTGGTTTACACCGATCCGGATGGGGAGGCCATAATCCTGTCTGGAATTTACGGAATGCTAACATCTGGTTTTTTTTATTTAGTTAATAATGAATCAAATTTTAATTTGGGGAATTTTACAGGTGCACTTGTTAGTGGATTTGTTGCTGGTGCAACCGGTAATATTATGTCAAACTTTGGTATCGGTGGAATTAAAGCCGGGGCCATTACTGGTGGTTTAACAGGATTATCAAATAATTTAACTTCAAGTATAATCAATTCTGATGATGAGACATTTAATAATTCAATTAGTGGTTTGGGGATTGGCAGTTTATTAGGGGGTGCTATGGGTGGTTTGGATGCATACATAAAAGGCAGTAATATATGGAATGGTAAAGGAAAACATGTGATCAAAAGATATGCGATTGATGGAGGAGATCAGACGGTGAAAAAAACAAGGTATTGGAACGATGGACGTATTGCAAAATCAAATGAAGTTGAATCGGAAGATCTGGAGCGTGCACCACACGTGCGTGAAATCACATGGCCAAAAAATTATGCAAGACAGCACTATGATGACGATTTAACTATTGAAGTAGATGCATATCCACCAACCGGGCAACATTTCTTTGTTAATGTTGATGACCAACAGGTATTAAAATTGGAGAGACCCGGAAAAATTAGTATTACCATATCAAAAAATTTGAGCAAAATCACTTGGGGATTAGAAGGAGTACCACACAGATTTGCTGACTTCTTTTTTCCAGATGTTAATGTAGCAGGTTATACTACAGTTAGACCATCAAGTCAAATAAATATTTATGGAAATTGGAGAAAATGGAACGGTTTTTTATTTTGGCCTTAATTATAAGTGTATTTCACTTAAATTGTAATTCACAAAATATACTTCGAAACGGAGATTTTGAAGATGTTGTACAGAATGATGGAGATTTAAGAATTTACCTGGATACATTTTATGCAAAGCATTGGTTTCAACCAACCGATTGCTCTGTTGATATTTATCGTGATCATTCTATATGTAACACAAGCCATGTTATGAACATGCTTGCATCACTGGATTTTTGTATTAATACAAAATCAGGTAATTACAGTATCGGATTCTGTCCTATCAGATATGACGGCTATATGGAACACTTATCAGGGGTGATGACAGAACCACTAAAAAGCGGAATTACTTACGAAGTATCATTTAGTGTTAAGTATTATTATGAGGTTACGATTGCTGCAAGTAAAGGCATCGGATTTAAAATGTCCGAAACCCCCAACATATTTTCGTTTTCATCAAACCAGGATGGAAAATTACAGCCATTTTATGATATGCTTTTTGAAACCCAACCAATATTTGCTGACTTTCAATTGGATGAATATATCATTGACACAACATGGCGAACAATAAAAACTGAGTATATCGCTTCTGGTGGCGAAATGTTCATCACTTTTGGAAGGTTTTCATACGAAAATGATAAAAAAATCAAGAGACAATTTAAAAAAATTCGTTCTAACATGTTTGTCGGAGGAAAGACGGAAAAAATAATTTCGAAAAACCGTTCATTGGTTATTAAGAATTTTAATAATGAATATTCACCAACTAGGTCGGAATTATTTAATTATTACTTCATTGATGACATAAAGATCATTGAAAAACACTAAATCTAAAAATGTAGAATGTTTTCAATAAAAAAGAATTAATTCGTTTAAAAAATTAAAATCAATGCTAATGAAAATGATTATCGTGAGTTTATTCGTTCTAACATAGTGCATTTCTGCATACAGCCAATCCCTCTCCCACGTGGAGTTTGACTACGATGCTGCCGTCAATCGCTACCAACGGGAAGTGATTTACCTGAAATCAACTGCGGCAGACACTACGCAGCAGCTAAAAGAAAGCTACCTGCAGCAGGCTGCGGATTCGGTGGAATACAAAAGCAGCATTGGCAGCCGGCAGGTTACGATCTTTCCCAATCCCACGCGTGGCCAGCTTACTATTGCTATGGAAATTACGGACGATGACAGCCCGGTAAAGCTGGAGCTCTTTTCGCTGGCTGGCGAAAGCATCCTGCAACAAACCATCCGTCAGCCCAAAACCACTGTGGATTTATCCGGGCAGCCGGCGGGCAGTTACATTCTTTCCATTTCCCTGGCCGGCAGCCAGCGGTCGTGGAAGGTGATAAAAGAGTAGGCGGGATACCCACATTCTTTCATTCAACGGCTGCCGGATTTATTTACATTTGCGCGCAACTAAAAATTACGCGTTGTGACTATTATCGAAGCTATTTTACTCATCACTGCGGGACTGATGGTGGGGTTTATCAATACGCTGGCCGGCGGGGGCAGCATCATCTCACTCTCGGTGCTGATGATGCTCGGATTGCCCGCCACCCTTGCCAACGGCACCAACCGCATCGCCATCACCATACAAACCATGACGGCAGTCACCAGCTTTTCCGCACAAAAGGTAATGGATTTCCGAAAAGGACTTTATCTGGCCATCCCGGCGGTGGTGGGGTCGGTGCTGGGCGCCTACATCGCGGTGGACATCAACGAAGAGATTTTTGAGTACGCCGTGGCCATTATCATGCTCGTGATGTTGGTGTTTATCCTTTACAAGCCGCAGCACTGGCTCAAAGAACAGCCGCACCTGATCAACCGCAAGCTTTCGGTAACACAGGTTATCATCTTTTTCCTTATCGGACTTTATGGTGGTTTTATCCACGTGGGCGTGGGATATTTTCTGCTGGCAGCTATTGTGCTGAGCGCCGGCTATGAGCTGGTGAAGGCCAATGCCATCAAAGTACTCATCGTGATGCTCTACACCCCGTTTGCTTTGGTGGTTTTTATCGTCAACGATCAGGTAAACTGGGCTTACGGATTGGTGATGACCATCGGCAACGTGGCCGGCGCTTACATTGCTTCGCACATGGCCGTGAAACAGGGCGCCAACTTCGTGCGATGGGTCATCGTGGTGGTAATATTGCTCACCTCGGCGCATCTTTTTGGCATCATCGACATTAAGGCGATTGTGGAATCTGTTAGAAGTTAGATTTTGGAAGGTGGAATTAGAAATTTTGATGTATCATTTTTGAAAACTTGAATTTTAATAAAATGAAAAATCTAATCTCGTTATTTTTACTGCTGATGCTTGCTGCCGGATGTGGACAAGCTACCGACAAAGGTTCAAAAAGTTCTGACCGTGAGCGCCCGCAATGGGCGATTGTGGTGCATGGCGGCGCCGGCATGATGGAGCGCTCGGATTTCACACCAGAAATACGTCAGGCTTACGCCGAAAAGCTCTCGGAAGCTTTAAACGCCGGTGGCTCTATACTTGAGCAGGGCGGCGCCAGCCTGGATGCTGTAGAAGCTGCCGTGCGCGTACTCGAAGATAGCCCGCTGTTTAATGCCGGCAAGGGAGCAGTGTTCAGCGCTGCCGGTATAAACGAAATGGATGCGTCAGTGATGGATGGCAAAACGGGAAAAGCCGGCGCTGTGGCAGGCGTAACGGTGATCCGCAATCCGATATCGGCAGCCCGCCGTGTGATGGAAGCCTCGCCGCATGTGATGCTTGCCGGCACAGGTGCCGAAGCCTTTGCCACAGAACAAGGACTTACCATCGTCGATAAAAGTTATTTCTACACCGAAGTGCGTTGGCAATCGTTGCTAAAAGCGCGCCAGCGTGCCGAAGAACAAGCCACCGACACCACCGAAAAACATGGAACTGTAGGCTGTGTAGCTTTGGATAAAAATGGCAACCTGGCAGCAGCAACCTCCACCGGCGGGATGACCAACAAAAAGTATGGCCGTATCGGCGATTCGCCAATCATTGGCGCCGGCACCTACGCCGACAACGCCACCTGCGCCGTTTCGTGCACAGGGCATGGCGAATATTTTATTACCAACGCCGTAGCTTACGATGTGGCCGCCCGCCTCAAATATCTTGGTCAGCCGCTGCAGGAAGCTACCGGCGAAATCATCAACACAAAGTTAAAGCAGCAAGGCGCCGAAGGCGGCCTGATAGCCATCGACAGCGCCGGCAACATCGCCATGCCTTTCAACACCAGCGGCATGTTTCGCGGCTATCTGCTGCCCGATTCATTGCCAAAGATTGCGATTTTTAAAGATGAGTCCAGTCTAAAAAGGTTTTGGCAAAATTAGGCATAAAAATTCAGGTTTGGAGCTGTTCATAAGNNCTTTTCGACTGATCGAGCACAGCGATCTGGTGGCTGTGATGCGTCGCAATGAAGAGAAAGTGCGCGCTTATGCCAAACGACACCAGGTCAAGAAATGGTTTACCAATGCCGAAGCACTTGTAAAAGATCAGGAAGTGGACGCTGTGTATATTGCCACACCTCCCGCCAGCCATTTGGAGTACACGCGCCTGGCTGCTGCCCATGGCAAGCCGGTGTATGTCGAAAAACCCATGGCGCTCAATTACGGCCAATGCCTGGAAATGATTGCCGTGTGTAAAGCTGCCGCAGTGCCGTTGTTTGTAGCTTATTACCGGCGCACACTGCCACGATTTCTTGCCATCAAAAATTTAATCGACAATGGTGAAATTGGCAATGTCCGTTTTGTAAATGTGGTGATGTATAAAAAAGCTGTAACGTCTTCAGCGGCAGGGTGGCGCGTGGTTCCGGAAATTTCGGGTGGCGGATTGTTTGTCGATCTGGCCAGCCACCAGCTCGACCTGTTGCAGTTTTATTTTGGTGATATCATCTCTGCCGATGGTTATTCGGCACATCAGGCTGCCGGCTATGCTGCCGAAGACCATGTGAGCGGAGCTTTCGTGTTTGCTTCGGGGGTGCACGGCACCGGCATCTGGAATTTTGCCGCTTACGCTGATGACGACAAAACCGAGATCGTGGGCGACAAAGGAAAAATCACTTTTGCCACTTTCGGTAATTCGCCCGTAGAAGTTGTAAATGATCGCGGCAGCCGGTTGTTGGATTTGCCCAACCCGCGACACATCCAGCAGCCGCTTATCCAAACCGTAGTGGATGAGTTGCGGGGCGTTGGTCGTTGCCCAAGCACCGGAATAACGGCTGCGCGCACCAACCGTGCAATGGATTTGTTGCGACGGTGAAATTTTATTGCAATTTTTGATTTAAAACATTCTTGTAAAATGCAACAAAAATCTACTCATACAGAAATTGAAATTTTAAAAGCGGCTTTGTCGCAGCCAGAGCTGCTTACCGACGACGATACCGCCGCTGTATTTTACAACTTGCAGCACCTTTACGGGAAAATCGTGGAGCTGAAGGAGCTTTTCCCGCCGACGACGTTGCATGCCATTGCTGTAAAAGCCATGCCTTTGCCATCAGTTTTGGAAAAGATAAAGCAAGCCGGCGTAGGGCTGGAAGCTGCCAGCCTGCCGGAGCTGGTGCTGGCGCTCAAAGCGGGCGTGACGCCGGATAAAGTTGTATTCGACTCGCCGGTGAAAACACGCGAAGAGATACGTTTTGCACTGCAGAATCATGTTCGCCTCAACGCCGACTCGCTGGATGAGGTGGCGCGCATCGCCGAAATCCTGCCGACACTCGAAACAAAAAGTATTATCGGCCTGCGCATCAACCCGCAGGTGGGGACGGGAACCATTGCCATCACCAGCGTAGCCGGCGACTATTCCAAGTTTGGCGTCGTGCTGCGGGTACACCGGCAGGAGATTATAAATCTTTTCGTGCAACATCCGTGGCTCACCGCTTTGCATGTGCATGTGGGATCGCAGGGGTGTCCGTTGCCGCTGCTCATCAAAGGCGTAAAAGCAGTTTACGATCTTGCCGAAGAAATTAATCAGGAGCTGGCACGACATGGGCACGGGCAGCAAATCACCACCTTCGACATGGGCGGCGGACTGCCCGTGGCTTATCATCCCACCGACAACCCGCCCACAATGCAGCAATACGTCGATAATTTGCGGCTGACGATGCCCGGACTTTTTGACGGCACCTACCGGCTTATCACCGAGTTCGGGCGCTGGGTGCATCTCAACGGAGGCTTCACGGTGAGCCGCGTGGAGTATGTAAAACGTAGCACTGCAAATGGCGGCGTAAACACGGCGATGATTCACCTGGGTGCCGATATGTTTATCCGCGAGTGCTACCTGCCGGAGCAGTGGTCGCATGAGTATTCGCTGGCAGATGCGGCAGGCACCCGGAAAAGTGAAGAAGCCACGCAAAAATATATGCTGGCCGGACCGCTGTGTTTTCAGGGCGACATCATAGGGCGCAACATATCGCTGCCGCAAATCCAGGCAGGCGACTGGCTGATCATCCACGACACCGGCGCTTACACTCTCAGCCAATGGTCGCGCTACAACAGCCGCCAAATGCCCAAAGTAATTGGATATTATGGAAGTGGTGATGGATGGGAAATTCTGAAACCACGCGAGACACCAGAGGATTTATGGAGGTTTTGGAAGGGAAAGGAGTAGGTGGAGGTAAACCGCGGAGGCGCGGAGGAAAGGTTCTTAATGCTTTTCCCGTGTGAATTAGCATAATTCGTGCGAATTCGCGGATTCTTTTGACTGTCCGCTAATTTCCGCCAATGGAGCGAATTTCCACTATTTTTTTTAACCACAAAGACCTCAGAGAAGGCGCAAAGGACACGGAGGCAAACCTCTGTGAACTTTGTGAATATACTTCGTGCGCTTTGTGGTTTTTCTTTGTTTTTCACCGCGGAGGCGCGGAGGCGCAGCGGAAAATATGAAGGAATAAGAAAAAATACCGCGGAGGTGCGGGGGTTAAAGCGGCTGCGCCGGATTATTCCTGGCGTAATTAGTTCTCTTTCAGTTTTTTTGGGTCTTGTCGATTATCAAATAGCGTCACAATCCGAATTTCTTTGTCGTCAATCCGGTAATAAATCGTTGTTTATTTTGTCAAAACTGACTTTCTGAGTCGGCTCGATGTCGTACTCATTGGGAAAAGTTCAGGATTTGATCGAATCAAGTTGATTTGTCGGTCTAAAAGTCTGGCAAAATTCCGAATCTCACGTGCAGTCCAACGCTGCTCAAGATATCCAATAATATCCGCCATGTTTTTCAATGCTTCATCAGTCCAAATGATTTTATAGGTATTTTCCATAAATCTGTTTGGCTGATTCATGAGAATTCATCCGTCCCTCCTCAATGTCTTTCAATCCGCGGTTAATGGACGCAAGTTCTTGGTCATTTAGATCGGCATACCAGTCTTTTGATTTAGTGTAATCGTCTTTAATCGCCCGAAGTCTTTCGATCACCGAAGAATCATTAAGTCTTGAAATCCATTCGATTAAGTCCAATTTTTCAGTTTTTATGTTCATTGTCGATACTTTTTTACGAAAAAACTAATTATTGTACAAATGACGAAACCAGAAGGTTCTGCTTCTCGCTATCAATCAAATCCTCCGGAATTGAATAAATGTCCTCTTTAGGGTCTTTTAAAAAGTCGAATGCCGGGTTATTTGAAAGAAATTTCATCCAAATAGCTTCCTCATTTGTCTCTGAAAAATCTGTTTTTGAATTTATTTCAATTGCTTTTATGTTCTATGTTTTTTACAAAAATAGAAAAAATTAATTGGTTTTCTCTGTGTCCTCTGCGCCCCACTCTATGCCCTGTGTGGTTAACATTTCTATTTTTAAACCACAGAGGTAGCAGAGTGAAAAAACCATTTGTTTTTCATAACTGCACGAAAGCAAACCCCGGAAGTTTTTTCGGGTTTTTTTTATTTTGATCAATCCTTCTACACCAACCTCATGGTGATGAGTGGCCGCATGGGAAGCGCTTTGTAGATGGTGTGGGCGTCGCGGGCAGGGATATAAATGTCGATGGCTGGCGTGTAGCCCGGCACTTCCAGCCGGATGATGCTGCGGATAAATCTACTTAGCGTAGCTTTTCGACGGGCAAAGTGGTATTTCTGTCTGGCAAAACCGGCCGCCTCTTCCTGCTGGTAAACGTTGACGGCTATTCCGTTGGTAAGCCAGAGTGTAAAAAAGATGGCTTGACTGAGCGAGGTGTCGGGCAGCGCCAGCGCTGAGGCATTGGTCTCGGTGGTGTCGCGCGGGGCGTTCTTTATCAGAAATGTCTGCTTGCTTACCGATGATACGCTGCTGTCGGCAGTGTGTGGTTCCGAAAACATCCTGATCCAATACACTGGGTCGGTTTGGGAGAACAGTCGGCTGGTTTGGCTTTTGGCAATAGCAACTTTGTGAACGGCTACCCCTTGCAACTCCAGTGCTATGGTTTGCTGCACCAGGTCGATGGTGAGGCTGGCCGAATCGGCAGCCAGCATCGCTACGCGCGACTTGAGCAATGCGTTGTAGGCAAGCCGCTGCCGGTAGGCCGTATCGTTGTGCGCTTGAATATATTCGGTGTGTGCCAGATCGGCGTTATACGCTTCGGTTAGTCGCTGCGAGGTTACACGCACTGCCATAAAAGCCATTGTGGAAGCATACAAAATTACTGCGGCAACGGCTGCAGCAAGCAGGTAAGCTATCGATCTTTTCAACCGCCGGTATTCGCGTGGTGCTTCTTGTTTTGACATCGGGAATTCTTAAAAATTCTATTTTTAATAAATAAAAACTTTGGCGCCGGCGGGCATAGCTTTATAAATGGCTTCCAGGTCGTCGTCGCCCAGGCGGATGCAACCATGCGTCACGGGCATTCCGAGCAATCGCTGATAAAGCGTGCCATGGATCAGATAGCCATTGCCAAGATTGAGCGCATAGTCGCCCAGAGTGGCATAGTCGTAGCGCGACGGATGATTGGCAGAGGGCACGGGCAGTCCTTCTTCCACAAAAGCCCAGTCGGGTTTTATCCACACCGGCGAAGAGGTCTTGCCTCGCACCGTCAGCACGCCGCGTGGCGTTTGAAAAGCCCATTTTTCTTTGTCCGATTTTACCAGCAACGTATAGCTCCCGGTGGAACAAAAACCGGTACGCAACACCTCCTCGCCGGAGCGAAGCGTGAATTTATTCTCGCGCGTATTGATGACCAAAAAGTTGGTACGGGGCATTTTGGCTTTAAGCACCTTTTGCTGACGGGTAATGTCTTTTTCTATCAGAGCCATCATCGCAGCCGATTGGTCAACATCGCCAAGTGTGGATTCTATCCTTGCCTGCGGTGCCGGGAATAAAGGCTGTAGATTTTGAAGCCACGGGATTGCAAACAGAAAAAACAGCAGCAAAACCAAAACCGACGTCAAGAGCCACATCGACAGCCACACCAGCAGTGGGACAGGATGAACCAACTGACGCACGCTCCCAAAGAAGTTGCGCGATACGGTTATCAGCCATAGCTCCCGGCTGCTTCCGATAAATTCGGTTTTGTTATCCATCGTTTAAAGTTCTTACCCGTTACCATTCAACAAGTTTTTCGAGTGGCACCAGCGAGCCGATGATATACACCGGAGTGCCTGCTATGGTGTGTGTGTAGAGCCAATCCATATTTTCGTTTGTCAGCGCTATGCAGCCATCGGTCCAGTTGATGCCACGGCCACCGCCGCCGTGAATTTCTATCAGCCCGCCTATGTCGGCATGGCGCGGCAGGGTACCGTTTTTCTTTTCGGCATCGAAGCGCTTGCGGTCGTCGTTGTTTGGGAAGTCGATCAGCAACGCTTTGTAATACTTGGTTTGTTTGCCCGATTTCTTCCTGGTCACCTTGTATTTTCCTTCGGGGGTAGCTTTATCGCCATGGTGGCGTTTGTCGCCAATCCAGTTTTTCCCCAGCTCGATATCCAGTTCGTTTACCTGTTCGCCGCGATGATACACAAAACATTTCTTTTGAAACTTACTCACCACAAGCACATAATCGCCAGTAGTTTTCGACTGCCGCAGGGCTTCGTTGTTGCGTTCGACCCAAACGCTAAAGTTTTCAAAATAATCTTCCAGTGTGTTGCGGGTCTGGGTGTAGATAAAGTCGATGTCGTCGGCAGCAAGTTTGGTTTTTTCGTGACACAACAAATAATTGGCAGCTTTGTAAGCTGTTTCGGCTTCGGTGAGGCTTATCACCGACGCCTGAAAGCTGTGCCGCACCTCTTTATCGAGCGGCAAATCGCTGAAATGGTTGTTGAAATAAGCGGTTTTGTTTCTAAGGGTTGAAATGCGTTTTTTAAGGGTTGTCTTCAGGTCAAAGGAATAATTGCGAGCTTTCTTTTCGAGCTGTTCTGATTTTTGTGTCGAAAGGTGCGCAAAGCCGCGGGTACGGTCGTAGTTACGCTGGAGGAAAAACCGTTCGTTTTCAGCCTTCCAAGTCCTGTTGGCCGAATCGTACAATGCAGAAGCCTCCCTAAAGTCGGTTGGCATATAAATGTTGGCGTTGGCAGCGCGTGCCAGCGAAAGCTTCTCGCGCGCCATCGCTATTTCGGCTATCGGCGGCTGAGGCCTGCTGGCGATGACCCACCAGGCGGCACCGGCCAACGCAATCAATACGATTGCCGGGATAAGAATGGTTTTGAAGCGGTGTTTGCGCGTTGACATTTTTAACGTAAATAAGAGGCTGCCCGATCAATAGCGGACAGCCTCTGTTGTTTTTTAAATAAAATCTTTACGATTCTACCCGAAGATTAGCGCTTGCCTTTTCTGGCAGCTTTTTCCATCACAGTCTTCAGCTCGGTATTGATGGCCAGCGCTTTTTCTTTGGCAGCACTGGCTTTTCCCTGAGCAGCAACAAGATCGCCGGTTTCGAGCAGCGAGTTGGTCTCGGCAACACTGGTTTCGATAACGCTCAGATCCGTTTTGATCATCTCCAGAGCAGCTACGCCCTCTTTGCCTTTGGGCGCTTTCTCGATGAGTGCGTTATTTTCGGCCAACAGCATACTGATCTCGGCAAGTGAAGCCTGAATTTCCTGTTTTATCATCTCTTTGCGCTCGATAGTGCTTTGCTGCACCTGAAGAGCATTTTGTGAAATGACAGCCAGTTTGTCTTTTACATCCGCATAGCTGGCAAAGAATTTCGACTTCTCAGCTTCTACCTGCTCCATTACTTTGTTGAACGAATCCTGCAGCGCAGCCATTTGTGCGGGCTGATAAATCTCAGCTCCTGCCATTTGTGCTTCCTGCAACGAGGCCTGGGCGCTGTCGATTTCGGCTTGTGGAACTTTGGCGCATCCGGCGGCCAGTACTAACATGGCTACAATAGCCAACGAAAACAATTTGTTTCTCATTTTTACCTCCAAAAGGTTTTAAAAAATTAATTTATTATTTAAGACTTTGATTTTTTGTCCCGGCCTGATGCTTTGTTTGCAGGTCGATCTAAATTTGCTATTTAGACGGAGGTCATCAAAAAAGTAACACATTTATCAAAAATAATCCCTCCCATTGTTCTATCCATTGCCGTTGGTGGCTTTCGCCAAATAAAAAAAGGATTGGCTAACAGCGTTCGGTATTTCCGGATAGAATGGATAGTGGCAGTTCAACGCAAAATCATTTACTTTACACCCGTTTTAACACAAGCGAACGAAGCATGGCAAACGTAGCCAAATACAGCGCGGTGAAGGATGAAGAATTGGTGCGTCGGATTACCGAAGAGCACCAAACGGCTCTTTTCGACATCCTTTATGAGCGGTATCACAAGAAGGTAGCCGACAAGAGTTTCAGCCTGCTCAAAAACAAGGAGCTGTCGCGCGATGCTGTGCAGGCTATTTTTATCCGTGCCTTCGAGCGGCTGGCGGGGTTTCGTGGCGAAGCAGCCTTTTCGTCGTGGCTCTACACCATCACCTATAATTATTGTATCGACTTTTTGCGTAAGCAAAAACAACTGCATTATCCCGAATGGAACAGCCTGCAGGATCTGCCAGAGATTATCGACGAAGCCTACGAAGACTTCGAGGCTTTTGATGAAGAACTCTTCATCCGACTGCTCGACGAAATACACCCCGAAGAAAAAGCGCTGCTGATGATGAAATACCACGACAACATCTCCATCCGCGACATCGGCATCGCGCTGCGCATAAGCGAAAGCGCGGCCAAGATGCGCCTTAAAAGGGCGCGCGCACGATTGCTTTTTTTGTATCAGGAAGTAAATAAACAGGCTCCTCAAGAGTGACTTTTGAAGCTGTTTGCGTCTAAAAAGAGAAAATTAATCACCATGCTTTCTATACGCGACAATATGGCCCGTGCCGGCAAAATAACCCCGCCGCAATTTGTGGCCACCGCCTTCGACACTCTTTTCCCTGAAGCAGTAAACACGGAATGGTACGTAAATGCGCAAGGCTTTGAGGCAGTGTTTCATCACAACCAACAAGAGATGATTGCCATGCTTGGCGCAAATGGCGAGCTGCTCGAAACACGCCTCAACCTGCAGGCAGCCGAAGCACCTGCTGTAGTAATGGTGGCGCTGGCTCCCCGGGCCGAGCTGATGAATGTGATCAGGGTAGAAAAAAACGGCGAAACAACCTACGAGATCATTTACCGCAACCGCCACCTCGACCGCTTCGTGATGCTCATCAGCGAAAACGGTAAAATCCTCACCGATAATCAACTCTGATACTTTTTAAATCTAAATTGATTTTGATGATTTTTTTTTGTTAAAAACCACTACCGTCCGATTAAATTAATAATATTGGTTTAAGATTCTTCACTCCACTGCGTTTCGTTCAGAATGACAGTTGCTTAGGAGTACCAGGGGGTGGGTGGCGGCTTCGCCGCCACCCACCCCTCACCTACGCCCCTCATGATTATGCTTTGTCATTCTGAGCGCAGCGAAGAATCTATAATTTTTAGTCGGTCAGTAGTGGTGAAAAACATATATGGCCAATGCTTTAGTAACCTATGTGATGGATTATCTTAATTTGAAAGAAGATTAGGACTACAATCCAGCTTTCAACAAAGTTATTTTATTGATTACCGCAATTCAATTGTCGCCACAGCCATTCTTCTATGATAATAAGGTGACAAGGTTGGATATCAGGGGAGTTCGTTTCTCCGCGTCTCAGCGTCTCAGCGGTTTTGTATTCTTTCCTTTTTACCGCAAAGGTGCAGAGGGATTTTTATTAA
>LSQX01186219.1_pt1 | contig 14961 bp, 10 predicted proteins | sample 654561 | NCBI WGS metagenome assembly LSQX01 (sample SAMN04489861, study PRJNA283612) | anaerobic digester metagenome | isolation source: 4 biogas reactors fed with cattle manure at either 37C or 55C with and... | place: Denmark: Kongens Lyngby | collected 2014 | reverse complement strand
GTGTAGGAGGGTCGAGCAACATCGGATATAATAGTCAACCAGTCTCGGTTGCCGCTAACTCCGGCGTGATCTATCATACCGGGCGCGGCGCTGGAATCGTGCACTGTTACCGATATAGTTGCACTTTCAAAGGTTACAATTTCCCTGTCTCTGACTCCGCGTCCCACATTTTTCAACTGTCGGACTGCTGGAGCTCCGCTAGGTCCCGCCCGTAAACTAGACGCGTAATACATAGGATGGGATCGCGGGTCATATATCAGCCTGTTGTTAGTCCGCGGCTGATTGAGCGCAGGTTCGTTGTAAGGCTGCTGCCTTGTGTTGGACATATTTAGTCCTGCGCTGACCGCGACTCGGAAAATAGCTCCCTGCGAAGGGGAATTCTCGTGGTGGCGCATAGGAATATTTCCACTGAGCCAAACGACGCGTCCGCCGGAGTAGTTAGCCCAGTAACCTATTGCCGCACCAAATGTGCCGTATGGCAGTTGCTTAGTGTCAATGGTAAATCTGCCGTTAGCCAGATTGCACTGCGCGTCCTTGGAGGTGAACTCCCAACCCGCCGCTCCGGGAGTCGGAGTTACGGATGTGACTACCCCGACGCTTGAGGTCTGACCAACGGTAAATGATCTACTGCTGAGTTTGCGATATTGCACAAATAGCTGCTGGCCGGCAATGACCCTTTTAGCATCAGGATCAATTTCCAAACTTGTTTCCGGCAGCGGAGTGGCCAGTCGAATAACACCCGATTTGGAGCAATACCCTACAGGCTTTCCTTCATGCAAATAGTAGTTGGTTCCGCTCGTATCATAGACACCGTCAACCGCATTGGAGGACACTACAACATAAAACTGCGCGCCTTCAGTAAGACGATTCAAGTCGGGAAGGTGGGTGAAATATAATTTCCCGTAGGGATTGCTTGCCGACGGAGCTTCATAACGCGGTTTGAGCGGCGCTGTCGGGTTAGCCGGATCGTCAAGCGGATCGGTCAGGTCGAAAAAGTTTTCTCCGTTCATCACGTCGTTTTGACTGCCGTAAATCCCCAACACCGGACATTCCTCCGGCGTCAATTGAGGGTCATTAAGCTTGCCTTCTACCTCATTGGCGGCATAACTGCGGTTGGGATCCAGGTTGAGGATGCCCGGATTGATAAGCAGATACGGCGAGTGATTGTCCATAATGGGAATGCTGTAAACGGTATATGGCATAGGCAGCGGGCTGGACTCGGTAATGACATAGTTCGTGCCCGGCGCATAATAGCTCACATAGACCTTGTTGACTCCCGCAGGAAGCTTCCCATCGGTCTCCATAATTTCGATGACATTATAAGCAGGCCAGCCTGCATTATCGTCGTCTTCTGGAAATATTGCGGATGCATTTCTGATTCGAGCCTTAAGTCGACTGGCAGCTGACTTGGAAGGCGAGCTCCATACTCCCACCAGCAGCAGCGGAACCTTTTCGGTCACGATAACTGCTGGCGTAGCAGGACGGGAGGAATCATCATCTCCGCCAGCGGCCTCATCCTGCTGGGGAACGATGCACGCAGGTACATTGCCATGTGCGTCAGGTACGGGAACTTCTTCAGCCACAGCCGTGATAGCTTCAGCATCTACGAAGTCGACTCCGTGTTCGAATGCCGGGTTGCCGGTGCCGTCCGGATTGATGGCGACGGGTTCAGGGTCGGGCTGTACAGATACGTACCCGATTTCCATGAATTTTTCTCCGGGAAGCACCGGAGATGGCTCCTCGAATCCTACAAAGCCGTCGGGCGGAACCAGCGCAGGCCACCAGGTCAGCGTATCAGCCCAGGCAGACGGAATGGTTTGTCGCACTGAGCCTATGGTGGCAGACCACGTAGACCCTATTCTGCCCCGGTTTATCAGACCCTCAGTGCGGCCGCTGGCTTCCAGCGTGGGCCAAACATTGTCGGTATGCGACCACACCGCAGAGATATTCCAGACCGAGTTGGCAGTAGCTGCTGTCGGAGAGGAACTTAGACTCATTTCCGCCAATGTCCCCGTGCCAAGCCCAAGCAGCCCCGCCACAATCAAGAGAATTAAGAGCAAACGCCCGTTATAGGTCTTCATAGTTCATCTTCCTTCCACGCTCCATTTCTGGAGCGCCCTTCCGCAATCTACCCCCAAGGCATCTCATCATCAGGAGGGCAATGCGCGGGGAATTCTGCCAGACCCCACGCGCCCGCCGCTGATATGTAGATGTGTTATCCGCGAAATAACTAATTGCCCCCCGGATTGGCAGTCACATCGCCACCGGGGAACACAGGCGGACGGAAGACAAGAGTGACTGGCTGTTTGGCTCGAACCCAATAACCACTCCAGGGATTCATCAGAGTGCTTTTATCGTTGCTGATATCATAGGCCCACTTGGTAGTATTCCAACTGAACAGATATCCGTCCATCCAACCCTTGGAGACTGCATCAGCCAGCGACCAGGTATCATTTCCGTAATGGACCTTAACCTGTCCCCAGTAGACCGGATAGACAAATGGGTTGCCAATTATATTCCAGCCCCTCTTCAGACTGATATATTGCTCAACAGTCTGTTTGCCGCTTCCAAACCCTTCGCCGACAATGGCGGCGTCCGTATTCACCCTGAACGACTGTCTCTCGTTCCAGGAAAGTCCTCCGACATATATCCAGAACCCCTGCCCCGGCGTCAATTTACTAATGTTGTAGTAACGATTGGTAAGGGTGTCATAATACTGAGCGCCGAACAGTCCCGGAGTCAGTCCCAACGGGTTGCCATCGGACAAAAAGTATGGGTTATTAAATGCAAACGGCACGTGCATCAACTGCCATCCGTAGTCAAAATAACTTCCTTTGGTCGCGGGAATGCAAATCGTTCTTTTCACGGACTGCTGCCAGTATTTGCCTGTGGGATCATTATCGGCGACGGAGACATAAATCGGCAGTTCGCCGGCATATTCTCCGGTAGCCCTTACAGTCCATTCGACCGGAGTGCACTCCATGTTGCGCTCGACTACTTCCTCGATTCGCTGGCTTGCCGTGTTGCCCGGCAGACCGGAGACAAGCTCCAGACCCTGAGGCAGCGAAATTGTTGCGGTGGCCTCGCGCAGTTCGTATGGCCCAAGTTCGGTAGTAAGATTGTAGACATACGCTTTCACGTTGAACATCGACGGGTACAGCTCAGGCGTGTTGATCATCGCGTTCATGCTGTCGTATTTCAGGCTTTTTGGAGCCTGCACGCTCAGCAGCGCCGTGTCCCGCTCCGTCTTGGAGCCTACCTGATGGGTCCATCTGCTGGTCGAGGAACCAAGTCCGTAATAAGTGACTATTTTTCTGGTAGCTCCCGGGGCCAGAAGTTTCTGCTCCCAGCACAGCAGCCAGGCCATATCGAAAATGGTATGCGGTTTCTCCGGTCGATAATCGGTCGGCAGCCACAAGTTTTTGTGATACAGGTCGACGTGCTCCCCGATAGCTACCATATTCGGCCTGGTGGCGTCCTCCAGGCCAAGAACATTCCTCGTCACGTTGCCCGGATTTGAAATATCGTCATATACCTCAAACCAGTCCGGCACAGCAGGATTGAGCTTATTGTCTTCGGGGTCCCTGCCGCCGAATATCATAGCTTTCTGCTTTGTGATCGGCTGGGTAGCTCCGATGCCGGGTATGAAAGCGTAGTTCTGGTTAATGTAGTAACCATATCCAATGGTCTCAGCAGCCGACCCGACTATCGGAGCTCCTGTTTCTACATCTCCATATTGCTGGAAGCCGATATTTTGAGTCACGATGCCGGTGTTTGTGATTTCGTACTCGAACCTGACCAAATCCCGGACAAGCTCAATTCTGATCTTTACAAGAACATCCGAGCCGGCTACCCGCCATGTCCCTTCGATATAAGGACCCCATTTGCCGCTATCGATCAGCGTCGGAATCTTTCCGGGCTGACCGTCGCCGGTGCTATACCATCCTCCGGTGCTGCCATCGCCGATCATTCGCATTTCATCGCCGATGCGCAGTTTCCAGTAGCCAAAGTAGTGACACGGCATAAAACCCATAAAAGTCAGCGGCATGTTATCATCGGCGGGGTTCTCCGGGTCTCCCTTTTTGGAAACAACTCCCCAGCGTCCGGCAATGCCCCAGTCATGATCGGTCTCTGAGGTGATCACCTTATCATCCCTGGCCCCTACATCGTCATCGTCAGACCTGGCCCTGGATACTACTTTGCCACTGACACCGATCTTAGCAGCAATATATTCATTCTCCAGAGTTATGACACGTGCTGCCTCAGTAGTATAGCTCGGATAGTTGGCGGGTATCTGCCCTTGAGCAAACGCCATACCCGCTGCCATCAAAGCAACACCTATGAACAGAACTCCTCCGATAATACGTCGCTGACCTGTCTTCATTGAGATTCTCCTAACGTCCCCGCCGCCTGGTTAATGAACACTCATTGTAAGTTTGTCATTGGGCGAGGTTCCGCCCACCAGGGCACGCAGCCAGTAGCCCTTGTAAGGATCCAAAAGCCTTCTGTCGGCGGGCACTATCTTATAGCCACTGCCGTCATATCCAAAGAAAATAGCGTCTACCCACCGATTGCTCGAAAGTTGGTCCTCGTCGAGCGTCCTGATGGCGCCTCTATAATTTAGTCTAATCGCACTGAGCGGCACAGATACCGTATACGGGTTGCCGATGAGGTTCCAGCCTTTGAACAAATTAATGCTGAAACCCTGCGGTGCGCTGACTTCGGAGTATGTGCTGTTTATATATACATCTCTTTGCAACGTCAACCAAAAACCACTGCCGGCCGGGAAGTTCAAATGTCGGAACGAGTCATTACTGAGAAAACCGCCCGCTGTCGGCACGGTATTCCCGTCGAACGTCCCAAACGGATACACCCAGCACTGGTCATTTAGTTTAGGCTCGTTGGAATCGGGATCAACGAGGCCGGTGATATAAGAGAAGTAGTCGTTATCAGGCGTTGACCAGCGATGCAACCTGGCTCTGTTAACAGACTGGTAGCGGAAATCCACCTCAGCGCCGGTTGCCGCATCCAGCAATAGATCGGAAGGCAGCGTATTAATTTTAATAGTGCCATCGGGATGGGTAACGGCAAAATTGTAGGGAAATGCGCACAGATGCTGGCCTGCCGGAATAACCCTGCTTGCCACCTCAAACGCTCCCCAGTCATAAACCAGTTCATCACCCACCGAGGTCCTGGCCGAAACGTAAATCCAGTGTATGCCGGTGGAAAGCGGATGTTGTGAGACCTCGGCCCAGTTGAAAGCAATGGCGGTGCTGGAGGCGTTGAGATATTTGCTCAATGTAACCCCTGCGATCACAGGAGTCTCAAGGGCAAGGTTATCAGGCAATCCGTCTCGATTGGTGTCCACATAGTCCACATACACCCTGACGCTATCGACCTGCACTCCCCTTATGTTGAGTCGAACGTCGGGAGCGGAGTTCACCGTGGAGCCTTTGGTAGGCTTATTGATGAATATGGTTCCGTTGGCTATAGCTCCGGCAACATCAAGTATCCCGTTGCCGAATCTCCTCCGGTCCATACCCGATACCTGGCGAGCCGTCTCTTCGAGCCTTGATCGCACATCTCCGGCTGGCACTCCGGAGCTTAAAAGCAATGCCGCTGCCCCTGAAACGTGCGGACAGGCCATTGATGTGCCCTCATAGGCGTCATAATCGAAGACCGGTTCGTCTTCAACCCAACTAACCACAGTGCTATAGATGCCGGCATCGCTGCCTGATAGTCTTATATCCCCGCCCGGAGCAGTTATATCCACCTCGAAGCCCGGGCCATAGCTGGAATACGACGATATGCCGTCATTGGGTCCGGACGCAGCCACCGCAATGCACTCAGGATACGAGGCAGGTTCTCCTACGCCCGGATTAGCCGTTAGTCCGTTATTACCAGCAGACGCACATAGAATAAGTCCTGCCGCATCCAGAGCTTCGATCTGGGCCTGCAGTTCTGTATCGTGCGCCCCATAGTCCGCTCCCCAGCTCATATTGACCACATCAGCGCCGTAGCTCATTGCATGACTTAAGGACAGCAGCGCGTTAGCAGTGGTTCCATTGCCGGTATTGTCCAGGAACCTGATGGGCATAATCTGCACGCCATCCCAGCAAACTCCAACCACGCCGATGTGGTTATCGCCCTGTGCGGCTATGGTCCCGGCAACGTGAGTTCCGTGCCCGTCAAGGTCGTTGCTGGGATCGGAGTCATTGTCCACGAAATCGTAGCCATTGTTCAATACCCTGCCTGCAAGGTCCGGATGATTCGCGACTCCTGAGTCTATAACCGCAACTGTAACCGATGAGCTGCCTTTATTTGCATCCCATGCCCTGGGCATATTTATGGTCCTCAGTCCCCAGAGCTTGTTGTTGGCCCAGTATGGGTCGTTAGGCAGCGCATCCTTCGTGTATATAAAGTTAGGCGCAAAGCTTTTGACTACCCAGGGAGAACTTGCCACCCGCGTATTGCGCAAGGCTCCGCCCGTACTAGCGCCGGTCGTTACGCCCATTCGCACCAGATAGGTGTCTTTCAGAGGCAGCACCTTAACTATCACGCCGCCCAATTGATTGACCACACCGGAGACGCTATTCAGGCTCGATCCCTCTACAGCGCGGATAATAAACTCATTTTGCACATACCTGGGCGGGACATACTCATCCGCCAGGCAAGCCGACAGCAGGACTGCCGAAAGCAAACAAGCGGCAATTAGCATTATCCCCATCAACCGGACTGCATAGATTTTCATATCTGAGTTCTCCTGTATCCTGCGCGCCTCTAACAACTATTAAGGAGTCCCTGGAGGCATCGGGCCGATGACAAACCTCGGCGTCTCGAATTCTTCCGGAGATGTCCACGCCGCCTTATTTGAGTCCGCCTCGTTCTGAGCCTCCACGCGCCATCGCATTACAACATCATTGTATATTGAGTTGTTGAGGGCTCTTGCCAGCGACAATCTGTCAGCATCGGAGATGGATACTTCTGCATCTCCGGTATTAGATATCATCCCGCTGCTCCACACCGGGCCTGCTCCGGGCGTAACCGGTTCCACAATCACCCGATATCTGGTGACCATATCGGAGCGCATCCACTTCAGGGTTGATGTCCCATCCAAAAGCTCCGTAGCAAACAGCAGGTCGCCGTCAACAGGACTAACAACCCTGTCTCTGGTAACCGGCTGAATAGCCGTCGCAAGAATCGCCTTGCTGAAATTGGGTATTTCGTATTTGTAAGTCGTTCCGGAAGATTCTTCCGAACTTTCGCCCGCCCGCGATCTGAGTATAACGCGCAGTCGATATGTATGCTGTCTTTCGCCATAGCCCTCCGGCGCGAATTCCGATGACGTTGCCGATGGCGTAGATGCGCCTGAGGCCATTCTGGAGTGTGCGACTATTCTGGGGGCTATAATCGGGTAAATCTTGCTAAGATCGATGCTGCCCTGGTTCCACAGGCCGACATCCTGAGTTGCCCAGAAAACCGGCGCTGTTCCGTCCATCGCATCTCCGGCGTCGCGAACGATCTGTAGTTCATATACGCTGTTGCCATAGTCATATTGCTTGGGGTTCCACGTAAATTCGAGGTTTGACTTTCCCATGCCCGCTTTCGGCGAGTCTGAGACCCCTCGTCCGCTCTGGAACAACGAACCCAACCCGACAAGCACTCCTATAGTCACAAAGAGTTTGACCATCTTGCCGCCGACTCCGCTGCCTATGCGATCTTTTTTGGGAGCGCCCGAAGGCAGCGATTCGGATTTCAACGCCGCAGATACCGTCGGCATATCGTAGATTGCCCGGGCTTTATCTTCCGGCTGAATGCCGCTTACCGACTTGAGCACTGTAGCAAAAGCGTCATCAGCGGCGGTGGTAGTCACCTGCAGATAGCCGATTATCTCTCGGTTGCGAAGCACAATCATGCGCATTCCCGGTTTGATGCCGGCGCGCACGCCTTTGTTGATCATGACCTTGTCGTCGCCGACGTTCATCATAACCGTAGCTTCGGGTATAACATAATCGACCATCGTCCGCACTGTGAGATATGCAGCAGCGTTAATAGCCTCGGCGATCAACGCATTGTCGTCTGCCGTATATCCGACTCTTGCAGTCGATGTACCGGTCTGCGCCGCTCCGTTAATGATCTCTCCGGAAGCCTGATCGATCATTTGCGCAACGAGAGTAACACTGGCGCGTCTGTTTGGCCCTGACCCGGACAACTGCACCGTTCTGACCGACCCCTGCATCATCGCGTCGGCGCTAAGGGCCTCACCCAGCCTGATCAGGTCGATTTTTGTCATTGGACTGCGGATGCCGAGTTCGTCCATTTTGGCCTGCATCATCGTTCGGGTGATGCTAACATCGTAGCGGTTGGATTTGCTCATCTCCACAACCACCGCGTCAGTAGCCAGCCTGGCGAGCAGTTCGCCCTGAACACCGGATTCATTAGCGAAGTCAATCACTCCAACCGAGTAAGTCGGCATAAGCTGTGCGCTTGCCGGCTGAGTGAACGGCGCGGGCGTTAGCGTCGTCAAAAGCGCTATAACCAACGTATAGCACAAGCTCCGAATTGCCCTGATTTGCATTATCTGCCTCAACGGTCGATTTCCTCCTAGATCAAACCACACAGTCGTACTGTTTGAAGTGAGCACGCTGCTTTGATTTTGTCCGACTTACGTAGCCGCGCAACCGCCTGAAATCACCCACATATAAGCGGGTCAAGATAACCGACAAAAGGTGGGAGCGAAGCGCAGGGGTGCAAGCACTGATGACAACAAGCCCGCCGGATCGCAGCAATTGCGCGGCCCCGACGAACATACGGCACATTGATCCCATTGTTGTGCATTTTCACTGCTTAGTCGCGAACTCATCAGTCTATAGACTATAGCACACCTGCTCATGTTAGGGCAAGTAAATTTCAGCCCAAAACGCCCGAACCAGGCTCTCTAACGACTCCAGGGAATCATTGTTCCAAATCACCCTGTCTGCCAGTTGCACTTTGCGCTCAACGGGCATCTGCGCAGCCATCATTCGCCGCGCCTGGTCGTCTGAGAGACCCCTTACCATTGTGAGACGACTCAGTTGCGCTTCAGGTTCCGCAGCAACGACCACAACCTCATCAACAATTTCCTGCAGCCCGCATTCCATCAACAGCGGTATTTCAACTGCCAGAACGCTTGCCGCATTAGCATAGTCGTCGCGAAACTGCCGTATGCGTTCATTGATTTGTGCGATAATGTGCGGATGGGTGATCTCTTCGAGGTCTCTTTTTGCCTCGGAATCTGAAAATATAATCCTTGCAAGCTCAGCACGATCAATCTCACCATCCGTGTTTAATATCCCCGCGCCAAATCTCTCTACGACCCCGTCGTGACAAACGCCCTCCCTGGCCATTGCCTGTCTGGCCACATCATCCGCGCTCAAAACCTGCGCGCCGAGCCGGGCAAGCATACTCATAACCGCACTTTTGCCCGTAGCAATGCCACCTGTAATTCCTATTACCTTCGGCATAGTGCGTTCCCCTTCGGTTTTTCTTCTTCAAAGTGCAGTATTCATCCTTCGTATTTTGTCAAACAGCCCATCAAATACAGCGCCGGCCCGTGCACAACGCATCGGGCCGGCAATTATTTCTCATATCCGAGGATAATTTCCTCGCTTATGCAGATTTTTTATCAGGCCTGCTCTGAGGATTCCTCGGTTGGCGCCGACTCGTCAGCCTCGGCTGGTGTTTCGTCTGCGGCGGGTTCTTCCTCTGCCACCGGCTCCTCTGTTGCAGTCGGCTCTTCTTCTGCCACTGGCTCCTCTGTTGCAGCCGGCTCTTCTTCTGCCACTGGCTCCTCAGTCTCCTCAGCCTTGGGTTCTTCGACGACTTCGGGTTGCGGCTCCTGGTCAACGACCTCGGCCTCAACCTCGACTTCCGGCTGGCTGATCTCCTCGATGAATTCCTCAGCTTCCGCCAGCGCTTCAGCTTCCGCAAGAGCTTCTTTTTGCGCGCTTCTGGCACGTGATTTTCTCTTGGCGGCCTTTTCGCTATCGGGTTTTGCCATCGATGAGAACTGATCCAACTGTCCGCCGATCAGGTCCCCTATTGTCGTCTTTGACTCACCCCTGCTCTGCTGGAACTGCCTGTAGTCAGGCTGCTCTTCTCTGGCAGGTCGCTCAGGCGCGGGTTGAAGCTGCCTCAAAGACAGCGTCATTCGACGTTCCTCTGCGCGCAGGTCGATAACCTTGACTTCGACCTCGTCCCCAACCTGCACAATTTCTTCGGGCTTATTGACTCGCTTGTGAGCAAGCTCGGCATTGGGAATAATTCCCTCTACTCCGCCCTCAACGGCAACAAATGCTCCAAACGGCACCAGTCGAGTGATCGCAACCTTGATCGTATCCCCGACGCTGTGGATTCTCTGCACCTCGATCCACGGGTCAGGCAGAATCTGTCTCAGCCCCAAAGATACGCGCCCCTGTTCGAGGTTCAGCTTGAGCACCATAACCTGTATCTTCTGGCCGACCTTCACTGCTTCTGAAGGATGGTTGATTCGAGTCCACGACATTTCGCTGACGTGCAGCAGTCCGTCGACTCCGCCAAGGTCAACAAATGCGCCATAGTCGGTAATTCTGCGCACAACGCCTTCGCGGGTCTGTCCTTCTGCCAGCGAAGCCATAGTCTCTTTGCGCAGCTCTTCCTGCTCCTCTTCGGCTGCCATTCTGTTGGAGAGCACGACTTTTCTGCGCTCGCGATCCACCTCGATAACTCTAAAGGACATACTCTGCCCGATAAATTTATCCAGATTCTTCAGCTTGCCGCTGCCGACGTGTGATGCGGGCACAAAGCCGCGAATTCCCAAGTCGACAACCAGACCGCCTTTAACACGGTCGGAGACCATCGCCTTGAGGACTTCTTTTTCGCGGTGCGCCTTCTCCACACGATCCCAAGCATTTTCGAAGTCCGCTCTTTTTTTGGAGAGAATCGGGCCTCCCTCCTGGCTGTCCGCCTGCACAACATAGACACGAATCTTCTCTCCCACAGTGACAACTTCCTCCGGGTTTGCTCCCGGATCGCGGGAAAGTTCGTTGGGTTTAACGTGTCCTTCGGACTTTGTGCCTACGTCCACCAGCACGCCCTCGCGGTCGATGTGCACAACTACGCCATCGACAACTTCGCCTTCTTTAAGCGCCTTGAAAGTGCCGCTGTAATCGATTCCCGCCTGTGCCGCCATAGCTTCTTCCATAGTCATCTCTTTTTCAACGACTTCTTCTGCGGCTTGCGGCTGTTCGGCCTCTTGAGCCGGAGCCTGCGGGGTTTCAGTCACCTCCGGCGCGTCATTTGTTGCGTCGGCTGGCTTCTCTGCGCCAAACGGCGTTGCGGACATTTCGTGGTTCGGGTCAGTATTCTGTCCCTGCTCAATCTTCTCGTCAGACATCGAAAACACTCCTCTTCGCGAACAAGACGCCAAAATGTGGCGCTCTCGCGGGTTAGTCGTCCCAGACCCAAATTTCCGTTGGCCCGGGAGTCTGGTCAGCGCCGGCACTAGTAATATGGGAGCTTGCCGGCACGGCTGTACGGATCCAGCTAGCGGAATCCCACGCCATATACTATAACCGGTTGATCCACATGCGTCAAATTTTGTCGGGATATTTATTTGCGCGGCAGGCGACGCTTTATTTTTACCCCCGCATTTCTTTTTGCAAGCTCAAATTATCACTTTGTGAAGTCATAAATACCTCCGGGAAGGCTCAAACAATAAAATAGTGACGAAAAATGCTTGCGTTGCTGCAAAATGTAGTATATACTTTTTACAGCTACAATCAGCCCTTCGGTGCCGGTGTCTTCTCTCTCCGTAGATTGCTTTTCCTTCTGCGACTGATCGGACTCCCGTAACAGGCAATCGTGCCCATGCGCCGACTGATTGATAGGCTCAGGGTTTAGTCCCGGAAGGATGGCATAACATGGCCAACAAGACACTTTATGTAGGGAATATGTCCTACAGCACAACCGAGAGCGAACTTCGTGGTCTCTTCGAGCCGTTTGGCCCGATCGGCGATATCAGAATTATCGGCGACAAGGGATTTGGATTTGTAGAGATCCCCGAGGAGCAGATGGAAGCGGCAATCGAAGCCACAAATGGCAAGGAATTCGGCGGAAGGACCCTCACGGTTAACGAAGCCAAGCCCAAGCCTGATCGCGGCAGCGGTGGCGGCGGACGCGGCTACGGCGGTGGCGGTGGCGGCGGTCGACGCTGGTAGATTTCTCTAAACAGTAGTCAAAGCAGAGACGCCCGGCATTCACACCGGGCGTCTTTTCTTGCTATTCAACTGCCTGAGTTCGCATCAACTCCACGGATGCTCGATATCCTGCACTGCGTCGTATCCCCGCCACATCATCAAGTGATCGAGAAGGGTAAGCCTGATCATAGCCTCGGCAACGGCAAGCAGTCGAGCCGTAATAGTGGGATCTCGGCGCGTGATGGCGGCCAGTTTTTGATCTTTCATATCCGCCATGTTCACGGTTTGCTGATCGATGGAAATTGTTGAGGTCGGCTTGACCGCCAGCCGCACAACGATGTCCTCGCCGTTGGATACGCCGCCCTCTATTCCTCCGGCGTTATTGGTTTGGAAGCGAACCTTGCCGTCATCGTCAACATACGGAATGTCGTTGCACTCGGAGCCTTTCATATTGGCCACTGCAAATCCAGCGCCGAACTCGACCCCGCGCACAGCCCCGATGCTGAGAAGAGCGTGAGCCAGCGTTGCATTGAGTTTATCGAAAACCGGCTCGCCGAGTCCGGGAGGAACTCCGGTAGCGATGACCTCGACCACGCCCCCTGCCGTGTCGCCTTCTTCTTTAATCTCCAGCACCCGCTCGATCATCTTCTCGGCAGCTTCCTCATCTGCGCAGTTGATCAGATTCTTTCGATAGTGAGCCTTGATACCGGCGAAATCCATCTTTTTGGCCTTTATGCCCATACATTCGGCTACATGGCCGAGCACTTCTATGCCTTTGCCGGCCAGAATCTTTTTGGCAACGGCGCCGGCAGCGACACGCATACATGTTTCGCGCCCGCTGCCTCGACCTGCTCCGCACCAGTCGGCAAACTTGCCGTATTTGATCATGTGAGCATATTCCGCATGTCCCGGTCGAATAAGGTCCTTTACGTCGTGATACTGCTTGACGTGAATGTCGTGGCGGTCCACATTGTATATGATCAGACCCAGCGGCGCGCCTGTAGTGAAGCCGTCACGCACGCCTGCGAAAATATGTACCTGGTCGGTCTCCTGTCGCGGCGAATCCAAAGGAGAGGTTCCGGGGCGGCGGGCATCGAGTTCGGTCTGCACCTCGGCATCCGATATTTCAAGACCCGCAGGACATCCGTCAATAATCGCGACCAGCGCATCGCCGTAACTTTCGCCACACGCAGTCACTCTGAACAATCGTCCGAAAGAATTACCCAGCAAGGATGAGCCTCCAATCTATGTTCCAAAATCTGTATATTTTTGTCGTTCTATGGGTTTTACCCGTCTGAGGGGTTTGATATGCATGAAAATGTCAGTCGATTATACTCATGTGTGCGCCCACGCTGTTCATCAGCGATGCAAATTCCGGAAACGTAACACTGAGCGCATCGGCGGTGTCGATGGTGGTTTCATCTGATAAGGCCAATCCGGCTATCCCCAGCGCCATTATAACGCGATGATCTGCGTGGCCGTGCACGTATGACGCCGTCAAATCACTTTTGCGTATAATAAGCCCGTCGGGCATCTCCTCGATATCCGCGCCCATTTTTTGCAGTTCTTCACGCATCACCGATATTCGGTCGGTCTCTTTCAATCGAGCCTGCGCCACATTATATAGTCGCGTTTCGCCCTCGGCAAAGCATGCTGTGACCGCCAGCGCGGGCAGGGCATCCGGTGTGTCGGCCAAGTCGAAATCCGCCGCTCTCAGAGTTCCGCCGGAGACTTTAATGCCGTCGGGCGTCGGTTTTATAGTCGCTCCCATCTTTACGAGCATATCCGCGACGGCTTTATCGCCCTGAGAATCGTTCATATCAAGTCCCAGCAGGGTCAGTTCTGAACCCGTGATGGCAGCAGCGCACATAAAAAACGTAGCCGAACTCCAATCTGCCGGAATTGGCTTGTCGAATGCGGCATAACTCTGCCCGCCGGGGATACGAAAGCGCTTAAAATCGTCGTTTTCAATCTCGATTTTCTGGCCAGACAACCATTGAAGCGTCATTTCTATGTAAGGTTTTTCGGTGACATTCTCCACCTCAATGACCGACTCCTGTTGGGCCAGCGGGCAGTTGATGAGAAGGCTGGTGAGATATTGCGAGGTTTTGCTGCCGTCGAGCTTGATGCGGCCTCCCCGCAAAGGGCCGCGCACTATTATCGGAGCCATGCCGTTGTCTCGGGTGGATTTAACGCTTGCTCCAAGTGAATTTAACGCGTCGATGAGCGGCTGGACCGGTCTTCTGCGAATTTGATCGTCCCCTGTAAAGACGGAGTATCCATCGACAAGGGCCGCCGAAGCCAGCGCAATATACAGCGTGGTGCCTGAGTTGCCGACATCGATGACGTTATCCGGTATCTGCGGATGTCCTGCGACTCCCTGTACCAGCACATCCCCTTCGTCTACAGCCTCCGCTCCCAGCAAACGGTATGCGTCAAAAGCGGCCACCGTATCGGATGCCAGCAGCGGCTCCCGCACGCGAGATTCACCTTCCGCAAGCGAGGCAATGGCAGCCGCGCGAATGGTATGCGATTTTGAGCCGGGAATCCGCACGAACCCGGATAGCTGAGATTTTCGGACGACTAGTTTCACAGTATCTTAAGAATACTCGACCATCGGATCAAATGTCAACGGGTGACGTAACCACGTGACGTAACCACGTGACGTAACCACGAATAATGAGCGCCCATACCCGTAGTGTCCGATCTCCGTCTCGGACAAGGCCGTTTAGAGGTTAGAAGTTGG
>LSQX01307568.1_pt2 | contig 14962 bp, 15 predicted proteins | sample 654561 | NCBI WGS metagenome assembly LSQX01 (sample SAMN04489861, study PRJNA283612) | anaerobic digester metagenome | isolation source: 4 biogas reactors fed with cattle manure at either 37C or 55C with and... | place: Denmark: Kongens Lyngby | collected 2014 | reverse complement strand
TATATTGTATAATATAATATAAAAGTGAAATACAAGTAGATATATGTTAGTATTACATAGTTGGATAAAAATCCAACACGAGGAGAAATTAGATGGAAAATCGATTACATGAAAATCCTATGGGATATAAAAAAGTATTACCACTACTAATAAAAATGTCATTACCAATAATGCTATCTATGCTTATACAGTCTTTATATAATATTACAGACTCATATTTTGTATCTCAAATTAGTGAGAAGGCTTTAAGAGCCACATCCCTATCATATCCAATTCAAATTATAATTATTGCTTTTGGAGTTGGAACTGGGGTAGGTGTAAATTCTTTTATATCTAGAGCCTTGGGTGCAGGCAAGCAAGATAGGGCTAATGAAGGTGCAATGCATGGCTTAATCCTAGTGTTTTTTTCTTGGATATTATTTTTATTTTTCAGGGTAGCTTTATTAGAAAAGTTTTTAGACTTCTTTACTGCTGACCCAGTTGTTAAAGCTATGGGAATCGATTATTTAGGACTAATATCAACATTTTCATTTTTATCTATATTACAAATAACCATAGAAAAAACAATACAAGGAACAGGTAATATGGTTTTACCTATGTTAATTCAAGGAATAGGAGCCATAGTAAATATTATACTAGACCCAATAATGATCTTTGGATTATTTGGTTTTCCAGCAATGGGAATACGAGGGGCAGCTATAGCCACACTTATAGGACAAGGCCTAGGAGCCCTATTAGGATTAATGTTATTATTTTCAAAAAGAACTAGTTTACAAATAAATTTTAAGAAGTTTAAGTATTCAAGACAAATAGTAAGAGATATTTATGTAGTAGGATTTCCTGCTATTTTAATGCAATCAGTAACCGCATTGGTTACTTTAACACTAAATCTTATAGTAGTTAAGCATTCAGAGTTGGCTGTATCAGTATTAGGAATATACTTTAGATTAGAATCATTTATTTTATTACCTGTCTTTGGACTAACTCAAGGAGTTCTACCTTTAATAGGCTTTAATTATGGTGCTAAGCAGAAAAGCAGAATAAATGAGACCTATCATTATGGTATAATTTTAGCTTTAATCTTAATGGGATTAGGTACTTTGATATTCCAAATATTTCCAAGGCAGCTTATACAAATATTTAGTGATCAAACTGAAATGATCCAAATGGGTGTATATACTCTTAGAATAATATCTATAGGTTACTTGTTTGCAGCAATTGGAATAGTTAATTCTACTTATTTCCAAGCATTGGGATTAGGGAAATATAGTCTATTAATAACATCTCTAAGACAGCTAATTATAATAATTCCATTAGCATATGCATTTTCATTTATAGGACTGAACTGGATATGGTTAGCATATCCTATAGCGGAATCTGTAGCTGTGATTGTTTCCGTAGCATTACAAAGAAGAGCTAAAAGAAAATATATTGATATTCTATAGTATTAGGAGAGTTATTTATAAATGGAGAAAGAACTCACAATTTAAATAAGGAGAAAAATAAATGAATATTTTTTTAACTGGAGAAAAACAAATTGGAAAGACAACTATAATAGAAAAGACCCTAGCCCAATTAAACAAAGATTATGGAGGATTTAAAACCTACTTTGGACCAGATAGAAATCTTCCTAATAGGATGCTGTATATGAATTCTATTACAGAACCCTATATATATAATGAAGAATATGGAATTGTTCAAATAAGTGATTTTTCCAAGCCACAGGTTATAGAGAATAGGTTCAATACATTTGGAGTAAAGCTTATTAAAGAGGCTATAGAATACAAACAATTGCTAGTAATGGATGAGTGTGGAGGATTTGAAAGAAACTCCTTTCAATTCCAAGAACAAGTATATAAAGCTTTAGATTCCAATGTACCAGTTCTAGGTGTTATTAAATTAGAGTGTAGTGGCTGGGTAGAGAAAATAAGAAGTCACCCAGAAGTAGAATTAATCATTGTAACAAAGGCTAATCGAGATAAATTACCTCAAATCTTGTATAAAAAACTTACTGAATAAATAGAAGAAAAAGGTGTATAATATATGAATATTATACACCTTTATAAATCTCTTCAATGTCTTCTGCTGCTATTGGTAATATTGGATTAAACATTTTAATTGGCAAAAATTTATGGCGACTAAATTTATGCATATTATCTATTTTTGCTTTAATTGCTTTATCCTCACATATACCTTCACGTATATATCTATTTAGTACTGCATATGAAAATCCAAAGACATCTTCATCGGTTCTTCCAGTTAAGCCATCACTAGGATTTTTTATAACGAATCTCTCTGGTAATCCCAGATACTTTCCTATTTGAATGACTTCATCACTGGTTAGCATTCCTAGTGGTGAAAAAGCACCAGCAGTGTCTCCGTAAACAGTTGCATACCCTATCCAGTCCTCTGATAGATTACTAGTATTAATTACTCGGGCATCATCTATAGACTGGGAAATAGCATATAGCAAAGTCATTCTAACACGTGGAGGAAGATTATACTTGGTTTGATTTGTAATATTTTTTATTTGATCCTTTTGTATATTTGATATTAAATCTAAAAATGCTGATGTGATAGTTGAAATGTTTGCTTCAATATATGAAATACCTAAAATGTTACAAAGATCTATTGCATCTTGAATATCATTTTGGACCCCATCAGGCATTAATATTCCTATGACATTTTCTGGTCCAAGTGCATCAACACAAAGTGCAGCTGTTACAGAACTATCTTTCCCGCCGGATACACCTATTACAGCCTTTTTGCCTCCTATTTCAATCATTTTTTCTTTTATCCAATTATTTAATTTTAGGCTCAATTCTTTTAAATTATCATTTGTAAGTTTAATTTATCTCAGCTCCTACTTTTATATTGTTATAGACAAAATTACAGTTTTACAATAGTTCTACCTGTGTGTTGTCCCTTAAGCATGGAATCAATTCTAACCATTAATTCTTCTAAGGTAACTTCATCTATATTATCATTCAAACTATGGATTTTCCATTCATTAGAAAGTTTTTCCCAAAGTTCTTGTCTTAAACTCATAGGGCAAGCCACAGAGTCAACTCCATATAATGTAATTCCCCTCAATATAAATGGATAAACTGAAGAAGAGAAATCTGCTCCACCTACATTTCCGCAGCAAGTTATACTTCCGCCATAATTTGTAGATTTTATTGCTGTTGCTAGAGTATTACCACCAACAGTATCTATTACTCCAGCCCATTTGCCTTTTAGCATGGCTTTTCCGGAAGTGTCATGGAGTTCTTTTCTGTTAATAATATCTTTTGCACCTAATTTAATCAGCATATCTTTTTCTGACATTTTGCCTGTTGATGCTATAATATTATAGCCTAATTTACTTAATATAGAAACTGCAACACTGCCTACCCCACCAGTAGCTCCTGTGACTAATATATCTCCATCTTCTTTTTTTATACCAGACTGAATTAGCTTATATACAGAAAGAGCCGCTGTAAATCCTCCTGTTCCATATATCATACTTTCTTTTAAAGATAAATTTTCAGGCAATTTAAGAACCCACTTTGAAGGAACCCTTATGTATTCTGCAAATCCTCCAGAAGTATTCATTCCAAAATCATAGCCAGTTACGATTACCATATCATCTTTATTAAACTGATCTACTGTGCTATTTACAACAATCCCTGCAGCATCAATACCAGGAGTATGGGGATAATTTCTAGTAACACCTTTATTACCAATTGATGAAAGTGCATCCTTGTAATTTAAGGATGAATATTCAACCTTTATTAAAACTTCTCCTTCAGGCAGATCCTCTATACTTCTTTTTACAATTTCTCTCTTAAATATATTATTCTCTATTTCAGAAATTTGTAATGCTTTAAATTTAACATTATCCAATTTAATACTCCTCTCCCTCAGCCATTAGAATTAAAAAATCCATCTTAATATATGTACCCAATTTAACTATGGAATAATTATTTACAAGTAATATAAGTTCATAGCCCACTTTTTTATTTTAAGATGAATATGATACAATATAATTAGTTAAGAAAAGATATCTAGACATAATTAATTATATACTAAATGTATCATATTTCCAGATATCACTAAGATTAAATACTAGAATATAAGAGCTTAATATGAATAAAATATATATAGGAGCTGAGTGAATTGAAAGTTATAGGACTAATAGGTGGAATGAGTTGGGAATCATCACTGGAGTACTACAGAATTCTAAATGAAAGTGTGAAATCAAAATTAGGAGGCCTTCATTCTGCAAAGTGTTTAATGTATTCAGTAGATTTTCAAGAAATAGAGAGTTTACAACATAATAACAAATGGGATGAACTAAATAAAATCATGATTAATGCTGGTCTTCGATTAAAAGATGGAGGCGCTGATTTTATTGTAATATGTACCAATACAATGCATAAATTGGCAAGAGAAATAGAGGATAATACAGGTTTAAAAGTTTTGCATATAGCAGAAGTAACAGGTAGGAGTATAAGGGATAAAAAACTGAAGAAAGTAGGCCTGTTAGGAACTAAGTTTACTATGGAGGGAGACTTTTATAAAAAAATACTAAATGACAAATTCAATATTGAAGTAATTATCCCCTCTGAAGATGAAAGACAGGTAGTCCATGAAATTATTTATGGAGAACTCTGCCAGGGGATTATCCAAAAGTCTTCCAAAGAAAAATATAAAGAAATAATAAACAACTTGGTTTTAAATGGAGCTGAAGGTGTTATTCTAGGGTGTACAGAAATACCCTTATTAATAAAACAAAGTGATGTAAATATACCTATTTTTGATACCACATATATTCATGCAAGTGCAGCTATTGAATATGCATTGCAAGATATAGAGGTGAGCAAATATGGATACTAGAGAAAAGATTAAAAGTTATTATAATGAAATAGATAGAAGTTATTTTATGGAGAAGTATAAAGAGTATTCCCATGAAGATAGCCCTTTTCCTATAGGACATGGACAGACTATATCTCAGCCAAGCTTAGTTCTAGAAATGACAATTGTATTAGAACCAGATAAAGATAGCAAAGTACTAGAAATTGGAACTGGTTCTGGATACCAAACCGCTTTGTTATCAAAAGCTTCCAAGATAGTTTACACTATAGAAAGAATAGAAGAGCTTTACAAAAGTGCTATGAAAAGACTTAATGAAGCTAATTACTCTAATATAATATTTAAATTAGATGATGGAAGCCTGGGCTGGGAAGAGCATGCTCCCTATGACAGAATAATGGTTACAGCTTCGGCTCATAAATTGCCAGAAAAACTGGTAGACCAATTAGCTCCAAATGGAAGAATGGTAATACCTGTTGGCAATGACTTAATGCTTATTACAAAAGATTCAGACGGTAATATAGGTAAAGAAACTATTTCAAAAGTAAGATTTGTAAAATTAATAGGTGATTATTAAGAAATTAAGGCTCTTTCATCATGAAAGAGCCTTAATAATTCTAAGTTTTAATTTTAAGTAAAACTATACAATATTGCTTTTCGGTATTTCCTAAATTGAAATATAGATAGTACTGTTGTCAAAAGTTCAGCTATTGGAAAGGATAACCATATTCCATTTATTCCTATTAGCTTAGGCAATACTGCTAAGACTAATATAATCAATACAAAACCTCTAGAAAGTGAAATGATTAGTGATATCCTAGCATATTCCTTTGATTGTATAAATGATGTAAGGGTAGTATTTAATCCCATTAAAATAAATCCAATGAAGTATAGTCTAATACCTTTAACAGTTATATCCAGAAGTTCTTTGTCTGCCTTAACAAATATTGAAACTAAAAACTCTGGGAAGAAAAACCCTATAGCATAAAAAATTACACCTAGTATTAATGAAGTATATATAGCCAACTTTACTGATTCATAAATAACTTTCATCCTATTTGCACCAAAGTTATAGCTAATTATAGGTTGGATACCTTGTCCAACCCCTGCAAATATTGCTGCAAATATTAAAGAAAGATTGGCAATTATACTATAAGCAGAAATGCCTATATCACCAGTAAGTCTGGCTAATGACTGGTTAAAAGAAAAGATAACTATACCTGCAGATAATTCAACTATAAAACTTGATCCTCCGTTAGCTATTATTCTTCTTAGAATACCTAAGTTCAAATTTGGAAGGATAAACTTCATCTGATTTCTCCGCTTTATAAAGTGAGTGCTTAGTATTAACAAACTTATTATTGGAGAAATTCCTGTTGCCAAGGCTCCACCTGCCATTCCCCATTTAAATTTAAAGATAAATACATAGTCTAAAACTACATTCACAATACTTCCTGTAAGCATTCCCCACATGGCAAGCTTTGGAGAACCATCATTTCTAACAAAGACTGTTAGTGCACTATTTAAAACAAACATTATACTAAAACTCATTAAAACGCCTAAATAATCCTTGGACATTTCAAAAGTATCATTTGAAGCACCTAAAAAATATACTAGCTGTTCTAAAAAAAACACCCTAATAAGAGTTAAAATTATTCCCATTATTAATGCCATTATCATAGATTTGGAAAAGATATCATCTACATCTTTATATTCTTTTTTACCTCTACTAATAGAAAGTGCAGTTGCTCCTCCTATTCCAAATAAAAGGCCTAATCCATTAAATACGTTTATAAGTGGTATAGATATATTTAAAGCTGCAAGCCCTGAACTTCCAAGAGCTCTACCTACTATCATTGTATCTCCCAGAACATATAGAGAAGTACCCAGCATACCTCCTACACTTGGAATTAGAAATTTTAAAAAAGTTTTTCTAATATCACCTTTATTAAAATGATTGTCTGCCAATGCCTCCCCTCCTCCAAAATCATTATACCCATTTTCCAACTGTCTTAAGCTATCTCAGGCTTGTTAGGTTATGTAAGATTAAAAGTATTCTTTGTTAGATTATTAGAATTGCTGTATAATAGAAAATAATGAACAGAAAACTATTAGGATTAGGATGGAGGGTAAATATGGTTTTAGCCAGAGATAAAAATTTATTTCATTTATTAGATGGGGATAATGTATACTTCAAAGCTTTAATCTTAGATGATGCAATTGAAATACATAAGTATTCTTCAGATGAAAATGTAGCAAGATATATAGGTTGGAGCTTGACTCATAAGTTGGAAGAAACACTAGAGCTTATTGAAGGTATGCTAAAAAAAGAGTCTTCAGGTACAGGACTATACGCATCTATTGTACATAAGGAAACAGATATAGTTATAGGAACTTGCATGATTTTTAGTTTTGATAAGGTGGCTAATCATGCAGAAATAGGATATGTTCTAAGGGCTGACTATTGGAATAAGGGCTATGGAACTGAAGTAGTTAGAATAATAACAGATTATGCTATTGAATATCTTGGGCTACACAAATTGCATGCTCGAGTAGTTGAGAAAAATATAGGTTCTAGTAAAATATTAGAAAATAATGGATATGTTAAAGAAGGGCAATTAGCCGATTATTACTATATTGACAATCAATACTACCATGGAGTTATTTATGGTAGGATTCTATCTTAATAAGCCATAAAGGAGAGAATTATGGAAAGGAAAATGGATGGAAATTTAAAAGCACCATTATTTGTTATATTAGCAGGATCCTGCTGGGGCATTATTGGAATATTTACTAGAACTCTATCCAAAATGGGATTTAGTTCTCTTCAAATAACAGCATCCCGTTGTCTTGTAACGGCTATATGCTTGATAATTTATCTAGGTATTAAAGATAGAGATAAACTTAAAATCCACATTAAAGATATTTGGTACTTTTTAGGAACTGGTATTGGTAGTATTGTATTTTTCAATATTTGCTATTTTATTACTATAGAAGAAACCACTCTTTCTGTAGCAGCTATCCTTTTATATACAGCACCTTTTTTTGTAATTATTATGTCAGCAATATTTTTCAAGGAAAAAATAACTTATAAGAAAATTGTAGCCTTGGGTATAGCATTTTTTGGATGTATATTAATAACTGGTATTATTGGAAACCAATCTATAAAATTGACTAACTTTGGTATATTAACTGGTATTGGGTCTGGAATAGGTTATGCCTTATATAGTATTTTTGGAAGAGTTGCTCTTAGAAAATACCATACCATAACGGTTACTGCATATACATTTATAGTAGCTAGTTTAAGCCTACTTCCCTTTACTAATATAAATTATATGATGGAAGTAATTATTGAGAGTAATACTGTTTTATATAATGTGTTGCTTCTGGGAATATTATCTACTTTAATTCCTTTTTTATTATATACAAAAGGTCTTCAAAATATGGAAACTGGTAAAGCGTCTATAATGGCCTTTGTAGAGCCTATGGTTGCTACTATAGCAGGTATTGTTTTGTTTAAAGAAAGTTTGAGCTTACAAAATATGACAGGAATTTTACTTATATTTATATCATTAGTTTTATTAAATTTACCTAAAACAGGGGTCCAGCAAAGCTAGCTCCTACAAATTTCAAATATATTCCAATGGGATGTTGTTTTATGGGACTATAGGTAGGGGCGTACCTTTGGTCGCCCGCATAATGACCCTAATTGATTCAAGCAATTTGTCTAATATATAGAACTGTGATAGCATAAGTAGAAGAAAGATAAAATATGAATGGGGGAAATATATTTGAGCAATTTACCAAATTGTCCAAAATGTAACTCAAAATATACATATGAGGACAGACATTTATTAGTTTGCCCAGAATGCGCATATGAATGGGTGCCAGGCAGTGAAGTAGATGAAATAGAAGAAGTAAAAGTTGAAGAAGATGTTATTAGAGATTCTAATGGTAATATTTTAGAAGATGGAGATGACATAATAGTAATTCAAGACCTTAAAGTAAGAGGTAGTTCAAATCCAGTGAAGTTAGGTACTAAAGTTAAAAACATAAAACTAATCCATAAGGCTAGTGATGGTCATGATATTGATTGTCGGATAGATGGTTTCGGAGCTATGAAATTAAAATCGGAATTTGTTAAAAAAGCATAAACTTAGCAGTCTCATAAAGTTGAGACTGCTATTTTAATCAGGATTTAAGTGATATAATAGGGAATAAAATACTATGTAAATAAGGTGAAAATATGATAAGAGTACCAGAAGTTAAGCTGTCTTTAAATGAAGATGAAGGATTATTAAAAATAGCTTTAGCTAAAAAATTAAAAATATCTCCAGATTCCATTACAAGCTATAGGATATTTAAAAAATCCATAGATGCAAGGGAAAAAAAGGATATTCAGTTTGTATACACTCTGGATGTTGAATTGCAAAATGAAGATAAAGTTCTAAATAAGTTTTCAAAACAAGGTGTTATGAAGACCCCTACAAGTGAGCACAAGTATGAAAAAGTAGAACATAAAAATATTCATCCGCCTATTATTGTGGGTACAGGACCTTCAGGATTATTTGCAGGTTTAGTTTTGGCACAAATGGGATATAATCCCATTTTGCTAGAACGAGGCAAATCAGTGGATGAAAGGGCAATAGATGTAGGACTATTTTGGAGTAAAGGGCTCTTGAATACTGAATCAAATGTTCAATTTGGGGAAGGCGGAGCTGGTACTTTTTCTGACGGAAAATTGACTACCTTAGTTAAAAATCCAAGGTCTAAAATAGTATTAGAAGAATTTGTGAAAGCAGGAGCTCCAGAGGAAATACTGTATTTAAATAAGCCACATATAGGTACAGATATACTTAGAGAGGTAGTAAAAAATATTAGAAAAACCATTATATCTCTAGGAGGTCAAGTAAGATTTAATAGTTGTGTTACAGATTTAATAATCCAAGAGAATACAATAATAGGGGTTAAGATAAATAATGATGAAATATTAAATAGTGATAAAGTCTTACTTGCACTGGGCCATAGTGCTAGGGACACTTTTGAAATGTTATATGAAAGTGGAATAGAAATAATACAAAAAGGCTTTTCCATAGGGGTACGAATAGAGCATCCACAAGAGTTAATAAACGAAAAACAATATGGTGACTTTGCAAATCATGAAAAACTTCCTGCAGCAGAATATAAGTTATCTGGTCACTTCCCTAATGGTAGGTCAGCATATACATTTTGTATGTGTCCTGGGGGAATGGTAGTAGCTTCAAGCTCTGAAAAGAATATGGTGGTAACCAATGGTATGAGTGTCCATGCAAGAAATGCTGAAAATGCAAATAGCGCTTTATTAGTAGGTGTAGCTCCTAAAGACTATGGAAGCAATCATCCCTTAGCAGGCATAGAATTTCAAAGAAAATGGGAACATTTAGCATTTGTAGTTGGAGGAGGAGATTATAGGGCTCCTATACAAAGAGTTGGAGATTTTTTAGTGGATAAACCATCAGAACATATAGGCCATATTAATCCTAGTTATAAACCAGGAACCAAAGCAGGAGATTTAAGAGAATGTTTGCCAGATTATGTATCAGAAACTCTTAAAATGGCTCTAATAGATTTTAATAAAAAAATAAAGGGTTTTGCAAATCCTGATGCAATAATGACTGGAGTAGAAACTAGATCTTCATCACCTATTAGAATTCCAAGAGATGAAACACTTCAATCAAATATTAAAGGACTATATCCAGTAGGAGAAGGAGCAGGATATGCTGGAGGAATAATGTCTGCAGCAATAGATGGTATAAAAGTAGCTGAAGAATTATATAAAAAATAAAGGAGGCGACTAAAGTCGCCTCCTTAAAACGCTGGGGACAGTCCCCAGTGTTTTATTACATATGAATAGGTTTATCTATTGCTCCGTAGGCAGCCTCTACCAATGTTTCAGAGAAAGTTGGATGAGGATGTATGGTTTTTGCTAAGTCATAAATAGTCCCTTCAATTTGCATTATTGCCACAGCTTTAGAAATCATTTCTGTAGCATCTGCTGCTGCAATATGAACTCCAATAACTTCACCATATTTATTATCTGAAATTAGTTTTACAAAGCCTATAGTTTCTCCTTCAGCTATGGCCATACCATTTGCTGCCAATGGGAATTTACTTACTTTATAATCTAAGCCTTTTTCTTTAGCTTGCTCTTCTGTTAAACCTACACTGGCTAATTCTGGGAAAGAGTAAACACCTGTTGGCACTAGGTTATAATCTAATGTACTTTCTACTCCCATAATATTTTCTGCTGCAACCAGCCCTTCTGCAGAAGCAACATGTGCTAATGGATATATACCATTTACATCACCAATTGCATAAACCCCATCTACGCTAGTTTCCATTTTTTTATTAGTCTGGATAAAGCCAAGTAATGTTAGTTTTAAATCTAAGTTTTCTACTCCTTTAAGGTTAGGATTTATCCCTAAAAATGCTAGGTTTTTATCAGCCGTAAATAGTTTTTCTTCACCTTTATGATTTACCAGCACTCCATCTTCCCTAAATTCTTTTAATTCCGCATTTGGGACTATTTTTATGCCTTCTTTTTTTAGATTTCTTTCAAGTAGCAATGCTCCTTCACCTTCAGCATATGGGAGTATGGTTTTCCCTGTATGAATAAGAGTCACCTTAGAGCCTATTGCATTGAACAAAGTTGCAAATTCTACTGCATAGGTACTTCCACCTAAAATTAAGATTTCCTTAGGGATTTCTTCTAATAACAAAGCACCCTTACTACTAATAGTTTTACCGGATTTTAATGATTCTTGTAATCCTGGAATATCAGGGAAATTAGGTCTTGCTCCTGTGGCTATTATTAAGTTTTTAAAAGAAAAATGCTCATCATTAACTTGTATTTCATTTTTATTTATAACTGTACCCATACCTGATATTAAGTCTATTTTGTTTTTCTTAAACAACATGGTTATTCCTGATACTAATTTTTTAACTACATCGTCTTTACGACTTATCATAAGATTCCAATCTACTTTAACCTTATCCTTGTCTACTCCTATGATTCCGAAATCTTCACTTCTTAATACATCTTTGTAATGTTTTGCTGTAATTAACATTGCTTTAGTAGGAATACATCCCCAGTTTAGACATACTCCACCTAATGCATCTTTTTCTATAACTAAAACTTTGGCCCCTAATTGAGCTGCTTTTATAGCAGCTACATAACCTCCAGGGCCTCCACCTAATACTACAACATCATAACTTTTCATACTATCACCTTATCTCTCTATGATTTTAGGAATAACATCTCAGGGTCAGAAAGTAGTTCTTTTAGAATATTTAAGAATCGTGAACCGCTGGCCCCATCAATAGTTCTATGATCATATGATAATGATAATGGTAATACTTTAGCAATTACAATTTCATCATCTCGAACTATAGGCTTCTTAACAACTCTTCCTAAGCCTAATATAGCTGCTTCAGGATAATTTATAATTGGAATTCCAAAATGTCCACCAATAGAACCGTAATTAGTAATTGAGAAAGTTCCACCTCGTAATTCATTTATTGAAATCTTATTTTCTTTGGCTTTTGTAGTTACTTCATCTATAGCTTTAGCAATTTCTACTATGCTTAACTTGTCTAAATCTTTAACAACAGGTACCATTAAGCCTCTATCTGTATCAGTAGCAATTCCTATATTATAGAAGTGTTTTAAGATCAACTCTTGTTTTTCTTCATCTAATTCTGAATTAAACTCTGGTAATTTTTTCAGAGCTACTATAACTGCTTTAGCTATAAATGGAAGATAAGTTAGATTTACATCTTCTTCTTTTAAAATATCCTTGTATTTTCTTCTGAATTCGTCTAATTTTGTTACATCTACTTCATCCATAGCAGTAGTATGAGGAATTGTAAATCTAGATTCACTCATTCTAGTAGCAATTGTTTGTCGGATTTTAGTAAGTGGAATTCTTTCATATCTTTCATCATCTTGGGATACTTGGGCTACAAAGTCTTCCTTAGGTGCTTTCACCTCTGTAGGTTTTTTTACACCACCATCTTTAGCTTTTTGAATATCTTCTTTCATTACCCGACCATTTGGACCAGTACCTTGAACCGTACTAATATCCACACCTAAATCTTTAGCCATTTTTCTTGCTACAGGTGTTGCCAATACTTTTCCTGCTTTCTCAGGCTTTTTAGGTCCATGATGCTCTTCTGTACTTGGTGCTATTACTTCTGAAGAAGCTATTACTTCACCTACAACTCCTGCTGTTTCTTCTTCCACTACTTCTTGTTTTTCATCTAATTCATCTTTAACTTCTTCTTGCTCTCCTATTTTTGCTTCTTCTGGAGACTCTGCACCTTCTACTTCAATAACAATAAATACATTACCTACATGTATTGTATCGCCTTTTTCTGCTTTTAATTCTAATATTTTGCCTGTTTTTGGTGATGGGATTTCAGCAGTAACTTTATCTGTTTCCACTTCTACAACAGAATCACCTTCTTTGATTTCGTCCCCTTCTTGGACCAACCACTTCATTATGACTCCTTCATCTAGACCCTCACCAATATCTGGGAATTTAAATTCAAATTTCATATTTTATCCTCCTTAACTAGTATCTCACTACATCTTCAATAGTTTTTGCAATTCTCTCTGGTGTAGGAATATAGTGTTTTTCTCCTAATGGTAATGGGAAAGTTGTGTCAAAACCCGTTAACCTTGTTGGAGGAGCTTCCAAGTATAAGAATGCTTTTTCATTAACTATTGAAATGATTTCTGCTCCTAAACCTAAAGTCTTAGGTGCTTCGTGAACTACTAAAATTCTACCTGTTTTCTTAACTGATTGGATAAAAGACTCTCTATCCATTGGAGAAATAGTTCTTAGGTCAATAAGTTCTGGCTTTATACCTTTTTCTTTTACTATTTCCATTGCCTTTTGAACATCTCTTACCATTGCACCCCATGCTACGATAGTTATATCTTCCCCTTCTTGGACTATTTTTGCTTTTCCTAATGGAATTTCATATGCTTCTTCAGGTATTTCTTGTTTAAATGCTCTATAAATACGTTTTGGTTCCATAAAGATTACAGGATTAGGGCTTTTAATAGCTGCTATTAATAATCCTTTAGCATCGTATGGTGTAGATGGTATAACTACTGTAAGTCCTGGAATTTGTGCATAAAGAGCCTCTGTACTTTCTGAGTGATGCTCTAGAGCCCTAATTCCTCCTCCGTAAGGGGTACGTATAACCATAGGAAGGGTATATTTACCACGGGATCTATTTCTCATTCTTGCTACATGAGTAATAATTTGGTTGAAAGCTGGATACATGAAACCAGAAAATTGCATTTCTACCACTGGCTTTAAACCATTTATTGCCATACCAATGGCAGTACCTACTATGGCAGATTCTGCCAGTGGACTGTCGAATACTCTATCTGCTCCAAATTCCTTTTGTAAATCTACAGTGGCTCTAAAAACTCCACCTTCAACTCCCACGTCTTCTCCATAAACAACTACAGTCTTATCGTTTGCTAATTCATTTTTAAGTGCTTGATTTACTGCTTGTACAATATTTAATGTGTTAGCCATTATTTAGTTACCTCCTTTAAAAAGGATTTATATTCTTCTAATTGTTCCTCAAGTTGAGGAGTCATTTCATCATAAGTGTATTTAAATATATCTTCTACTTCAGTATCAGATTGGCCCTCTAATGATTCAAAAGTAGCCATAACTTCTTTTTCTAATTCTTCATGTGTTTTAGTATCCCATTCTTCGGTTAATACGCCTTTTTCCATAAGGTAAGTTTTGAATCTTAAAATAGGATCCTTTGGTCTCCATTTTTCAACTTCGGCTTCTTCTCTATATTTAGTAGGGTCATCTGAAGTAGTATGAGCTCCTAATCGATAAGTGTAAGCTTCTATAAGTGTTGGGCCTTCTCCTCTTCTAGCTCTTTCTACAGCCTCTTTTGTAACTGTATACATAGCTAATATATCATTACCATCTACTAAAATTCCTGGTATTCCATAAGCAATAGATTTTTGCGCTAAGTTTTCACTCATGGTTTGAATTTTTCTAGGAACTGAAATAGCCCATTGATTGTTTTG
>LSQX01041947.1_pt2 | contig 14963 bp, 10 predicted proteins | sample 654561 | NCBI WGS metagenome assembly LSQX01 (sample SAMN04489861, study PRJNA283612) | anaerobic digester metagenome | isolation source: 4 biogas reactors fed with cattle manure at either 37C or 55C with and... | place: Denmark: Kongens Lyngby | collected 2014 | reverse complement strand
GCCGGCTCAGCGAGCCGGAGGGTCAGCGGCATCTGGAGGAGATGTTCGAGGCGCTGGTGCATCGGATCAAGCAGGTCTTTCCCGAACTGGGTCGGTATCTGGCGGTGGACGGCACGGCGGTTCGTGCCTGGGCGAACCAGCATGGCTCGCAGGCGGATCCGGATGCGCGCTGGGGCAGGCGCGAGTATCGGAGCGCCGAGGGGGGACTATCTGAAGTGGCGCTGCCCGGTGGCGGTGGGGGCTGTCGAGCCGGAAGCCTGTCAGTGGCGGGGAAGCTGCTCGACCTCGGCCTACGGCTCGGTGCTCAAGCAGCCAATCGCGGACTTCTCCAGCGCTTGCGGCCGACCTGAGATGTGCGAAGACGGCGAAGGGCCACGCTCGCGCCTGGTACGGGAGTGATGCCTGCGATCCAGGTGAACCCAAAGCCCGCTATCGCAAGAGGCTCCACCGAGGGATTTGCCCGCCTCTTCGCTGGACTTCCACGGAGGGCAGATGCCGGGGTGTACCGAAGCACTCTCGACCACTGAAAGGAGCGATGTCCGATGGATCCTGAGATGGGCAACAGCAGCATCGTTGTACACGCCTCAGACGTGGCAGCAGCCGCGGCCGAGGTCGGCATCACCCGAGGCGACACTGTGTTCTTCCACAGTTCGCTCAGCAGCATGGGTCATGTTGAGGGAGGCCCGAACGCGGTGATAGACGGCTTCTTCGAGGCCGTCGGTCCGGAGGGGACAGTCGCCGTGCCCACGCTGTGCAACTGGGCGCCGGGCGAGCAGCATCTGGTCTTTGAGCGGTGGGACATTGCCAACTCGCCATCATTCGTGGGCGCCATCACCGAGGCGATGCGAAAGCGCCCCGATGCGATCCGCAGCGATCACGCCACGCATTCTGTGGCAGCGATCGGCGCCGGGGCCGAGGATTTGACCGCCGGCCATGGCTCAGGCGGCCTCAGGCCGGGGCAATTCGGCCCACGCGCATTCGCCGCAGAGAGCCCCTGGGAGCGCCTCATCGAGCGCAACGCCGCCTACTGCCTCATCGGCGTGACCTTCCGCGTTTGCACGATGGTGCACTACGTGGAGGCGGCGCTGGCGGAACGGATGATCTCGCGGGCGCCGGCGGAGGAGCGGGAGCGGATGCTGGAGGAGCTTGCCGGCTGGATGAAGCCCGGCTTCTTTCCCGCCATACGGATTGATGACCGCGAGGTGATCGAGGGGATGCTGGCCGATCGCGGCATCGTGCGCTACGGCCGGATCGGCTCGGCAACACTCCGCTGCGCGCGGGCGAAGCCGATGGTGGAGAACTGGATCGGCATCATCGAGGCGGATCCGGAGCGCTGGTTGCCCGAAGACTACGTAGAGTGGGCCGGGGCGGCCGCCGGGAGAGGTGCGTGAGAGGCCATGCGCTGGATTGACACGCACATCCACGTGAGCGACATCGGCCCGGGCGGGGAGAAGCGCGAGGACCTTGCGGCGGATCTGCTGACAATGCTCGATGGCAGCGGGGCCGACCTCGAACTGGTGGTCAGCCCCGATGGCCCGTACCTCGGCGACCTCCAACGCGATCCTGCGGCGATGCTGAGGGCCAACGGCATGGTGCGCGACGTCGTGAGAGCAACACAGGGGCGTCTCTGGGGCGCCTGCATGGTCAACCCGACCTTCACCGACGAGGCGCTGCGGGTGATGGATGCCGCCTTCGGCGAGTGGGGCTTCGTGATGCTTGGCGAGATGCTGCCGTATGCGCACGGCTACATCATGGACAGCGATGAGGCGGAGAGGGTGGTGCGCCACGCGGTGCAGTTCGACGTGCCGGTGCAGGTGCACCTCGGGACCTACTGGCACAAAGACTACACCGGCTCGACCAGCGGGATGGATCACATGCAGGACCTGCTGCGCTGCTACGATCGCGTGCCGGAGGCGAAGTATATCCTCGCGCACGCGATTGGCTGCGGCCCTACACCTGACTACGTCCCGTGGGCGGACATGTTCCTCGACACGGTTTTCGGCGTATTCGGCGCGTGGCCGCAGACATTCTGGATAGAGGTGCGGGACTTCCAGTGCAAGGCGCTGGCGCGAACAGTGGCGGAAGTACCTGCCGACCGGATCCTCGCCGGGACGGACTGGACGACGCGGGTAGGCCCGCCCTTTCAGCCCTACGGGACGATGTTCGGAATGCGCGAAGAGACCAACCCATTCCCGCCGACGGTGGAGAGCTTCATCGGCTTCCTGCGCGAAGCAGGGGCCTCTGAGGAGGATATCGAGCGAATCGGCTGGCGAAATGCAGCCGAACTTTTACGCATTTGAGACGGTCAAAAAAGGTGGGAAATCGGGTCTTGACATCTACCCTCTCGCTGGAGTAGTGTGGGCCCACTCAACGACGAGTCGGCAATGCATTGCCGACTCGTTTCGTACAGGTCAACTTACGGCCGCGCAGGGTGAGCTTCATGGCAACTCGCAGGTTACTACCGTTCAAGGATATGGGCGGCTGCTCGATCACCGGCATCATGGACGAGAGCGGCAGGCGCTTTGCCGGTGACACCATCATTCGTTCGATCCGCAACATGCACGAGCGCTCGAACGGACTCGGGGGAGGTTTTGCCGCGTACGGGATCTATCCCGAGCGCGACGAGCAGTATGCGATGCACCTGATGTTCGACACGCATCAGGCGAAGCGGGACACCGAGGCGCTGCTGGATCAGCGCGCGACGGTGCATCTTGCCGAGCCGATCCCGACGCGCGCACATCCGGCCATCAGCGGCGAGCCGATCCTGCACCGCTACTTCGTCAACATCGAGGCCGATCGCGGTCGCCCACACCTTGGCGAGGACGACCTGGTGGTCGAGCTTCACATGCAGATCAACGCCGAGGTGGAGGACGCCTTCGTCTTCTCGGCGGGGAAGAACATGGGCTGCTTCAAGGGCGTGGGCTACCCCGAGGACATCGGCGAGTTCTTCCGGCTGGAGGAGTATGACGCCTACATCTGGATCGCCCACGGGCGCTTCCCGACGAACACCACCGGCTGGTGGGGGGGCGCGCACCCGTTTTCGCTGCTCGATTGGGCGATCGTGCACAATGGCGAGATCTCGTCATACGGGATCAACAAGCGCTACCTGCGCAACTTCGGCTACGAGTGCACGCTGCAGACCGACACTGAGGTCATTGCTTACATGTTCGACCTCCTGATGCGCAAGCACGGCCTGCCGCTGGAGCTTGCCTGCAGCGCGATGGCGCCGCCGTTCTGGAACGAGATCGAGCGGATGGATGAGGTTGAGCAGGCGCAGGCTCGGGCGATCCGCGCGGTCTACGGTGGCGCGCTGCTCAACGGCCCGTTCGCGGTAGTGGTCGGCAGCACCGGCCGAATGATCGGCTTCTCCGACCGCACCAAGCTGCGCCCGCAGGTCTGTGCGCGCAGCGGCGACCGCCTCTACATCTCTTCGGAGGAGGCGGCGATCCGCACGGTATGCCCCGACCCGGACGTGGTCTGGCATCCGGAGGCGGGTGAGCCGGTGCTGGGTGAACTGCAGGCCGGCGTGAAGGTGAACTGATCAGGACAACGCGACAGGCGGGGACGCCTGTTTACGAAGGTATACAGGAGCTACGAAAGTGCCTGAGTGGCTGACACAAGCAGAGTTCGTCATCGAGCGCGACCCCGAGCGCTGCATCCAGTGCAAGGTCTGCGTGCGGCAGTGCGCCAACGAGGTCCACAGGTTTGACGCGGAGCTGGGCGAGGTATTCAGCGACAGTGACAAGTGCGTCGGTTGCCATCGCTGCGTCTCCCTCTGCCCCACCAACGCGCTGAGTGTTCGGCAGGTGGAGCTTGACTTCCGCAGCAACGCGAACTGGACGCCGCAGGCGATCCGCAACATATACAAGCAGGCGGAGCAGGGTGGCGTGCTGCTGACGGGGATGGGCAACCCCGAGCCGCTGCCGGTCTACTGGGATCGGATGCTGCTCAACGCCTCCCAGGTCACCAACCCCTCCATCGACCCGCTGCGCGAGCCGATGGAGCTTCTGACCTACCTCGGCGCCAAGCCGACACGCCTCAAATATGAGGGTGGCGACGAGCCGCGGTTGGAGACGGAGCTAGGGCCGCAGCTTGAGCTGCAGGTACCGGTGATGTTCTCCACGATGTCCTACGGCTCGATCAGCTACAATGCGTCGCTGGCGCTGGCTCGTGCGGCGAGCGAGGTGGGCACCTACGCCAACACCGGCGAAGGCGGCCTGCACGCGGGCATACGACCGTTCGCGAAGAACATGATCGTGCAGGTGGCGTCGGGGCGCTTCGGTGTGGATGCGGATTACCTCAACGCCGCGGCGGCGGTGGAGATCAAGATCGGGCAGGGGGCGAAGCCGGGCATCGGCGGCCATCTGCCGGGCGAGAAGGTCACCGCCGAAATCTCGGCAACGCGCATGATCCCGCTGGGGACGGACGCCATCTCCCCCGCTCCGCATCACGACATCTACTCGATCGAGGACCTGCGCCAACTCATCTACGCGATCAAGGAGACCACGCGCTATCGCAAGCCGGTAGGCGTGAAGATCGCGGCGGTGCATCACATCGCGGCGATAGCCTCCGGAGCAGTGCGCGCGGGCGCGGACTTCGTGGCGATTGACGGCTACCGCGGCGGCACCGGCGCTGCGCCGACGATGATCCGCAACAATGTCGGCATCCCGATCGAGTTCGCGCTCGCCGCAGTGGACGCGCGGCTGCGCGAGGAGGGCATCCGGCAGGACGCCTCGCTTGTCGTGGCGGGCTCGTTCCGCTGCGCCGCCGACGTGGTAAAGGCGATCGCGCTTGGTGCGGACGCCTGCTACATCGGCACCGGCGCGCTGGTGGCGATGGGCTGCCACCTCTGTCAGAAGTGCTACACGGGCCGCTGCAACTGGGGCATCGCCACGCAGGACCCGTATCTGACGCGGCGGCTGAACCCGAATATCGCCGTGCGCAGGCTGGTGAATCTGCTGGAAAGCTGGCGGCATGAGATCAAGGAGATCATGGGCGGCATGGGCATCAACGCCGTCGAGAGCCTGCGGGGCAACCGCGATCATCTGCGCGGCATCGGTCTGACAGACCGCGAACTCAACGCCCTCGGCATACAGATGGCTGGAGAGTAACGGCAGGGCACGGCAGTGCTTGGTTGTCAGTGATCGTCAACGGCGAAGGCACGCAGGAGCATGATGATGAAACGCATCAGGATATGCGAGGAGCACTGCATCGGCTGTGGGCTGTGCGAGGTCCACTGCGTTGTGCAGCACTCCCGGTCGAGGAACATTATCCGCGCCTTCCGCGAGGAGCGCGACGGCATAGTGCCGGGCGTCAAGGTTGAGCGCGACGGCCACCTGTCGTTCGCGCTGCAATGCCGCCACTGCGAGGACGCGCCATGCATCGAAGCCTGCATGACGGGCGCCATGCATCGCGACCCGGAGACCGGCGCGGTGCTCTGCGACACCGAGCGCTGCGTGGGCTGCTGGATGTGCATCATGGCCTGCCCGGCGGGAGCGGTCCAGCGCGGAGCGAGCGGGAAGGTCGCCTCAAAGTGCGACCTGTGCATCGGCGAGGACGTCCCCGTCTGTGTGGCAAACTGCCCCAACGAGGCGCTCGTGCTTGAGGATGATGGTGATGACTAAGACGAAGTATCTCATCATCGGCAACTCCGTGGCGGCGGTTGCAGCCGTCAGCGGCATCCGCCAGGTTGACGCCGATGGCGACATCACGCTGATCTCACGGGAGACTCAGCACACCTACTCCCGGCCACTGATAACCTACCTGCTTGGCGGTAAGGTGGGCGAAGAGCAGATGGCCTACCGCCCGGCCGACTGGTATGAGAAGTCCGGCGTCAACACGATGCTCGGCACCGAGGTAACCCACGTTGACCCCGAGGCGCACACGGTGGATACCGCCGGTGGGCAGACGATCGGCTATGAGAAGCTGCTGATAGCTGTCGGCGGGACGCCGATCGTTCCCCGCGATGTCCAGGGTGCGGACGCCGAGGGCGTCTTCACCTTTACTACCATGGACGATGCGGACGCCATCGCCAACTACATCGAGGAGCGGGAGGTGCGCTCGGCAATAGTGGTCGGTGGCGGACTGATCGGCCTCAAATCCGTGGAGGCGCTGATCGAACTGGGCATCAGCACCACGGTCGTGGAACTCGCCGACCGCATGCTCAGTGCGACCTTCGACGAGACAGCATCTACGCTCGCGCAGCGGCGACTGGCGCGGGCCGGTGTCGAGGTGCGCACCAGCACCACGGTGGCGGAACTGCTCTCCGAGAACGGCCGCGTGGTCGGTGCGAAGCTGACGGACGGCGAGACCCTCCCCTGCGAGTTGCTGATCTTTGCCATCGGCGTGCTGCCGGCGACGGGTATCGTGCAGGGCAGCGGAATCGACTCTGATCGGGGCATCATTGTTGACGACGGCATGCGCACGTCCGCCGAGGATGTCTACGCCGCCGGTGACGTGGCGCAGGCACGGGCGCTTTTGTGCGGCACCAACCGCTGCATCGCCATCTTCCCCAACGCCTACCGTCAGGGGATCGTTGCCGGCCGGAACATGGCCGGTGCTGAAGCGCAGTGGGAGGGCGGACTGGTGATGAACTCCGTCACCATCGTTGATCTACCGACAATCTCGGTGGGCGTCACCGAAGCGCTCGGCGAGGGCTACGAGGAACTGAGCCAACTTAACGAGGTGGCACTGAGTTACAGGAAACTGGTGCTGCACGAGGGGCGGATCGTCGGCGCGGTCTTCGTGGGCGACATTGACCGCGCGGGTATCATCACCGGCCTGATACGCGAGCGCATTGACGTGTCTGAGATACGCGACGTGCTGATGAGCGACGACTTCGGGCTGATCTCACTGCCGGCGGCGTATCGCGAGCGCGTGCTGTCGGGGACGGTGAACCGCAGATGAGGATAGACGCAGAGGGGCTGCACTACAGAGAGCTTAACGAGCAGATCAACCGCGCGGTCGAAGAGGGCGAGACGCAGTTTGTGCTCGACCATGTCCTCGGGCACCGCTACATCGGCGCGGGGATTGGCGCGGGTGTGAGCTTCGATATCAACGGTATCCCGGGCAATGACCTGGCGGCCTTCATGAACGGTGCGGAGATCACCGTCAACTGCAACGCGCAGGACGGCGTCGCCAACACGATGAACGCCGGGAAGATCGTCGTGCATGGCGACGCGGGCGACATCCTCGGGCATTCCATGCGCGGCGGGATGATCCTCGTCCGGGGCCTCGTCGGCTACCGCTGCGGCATTCACTGCAAGGCATACGGGGAGCGAATGCCGATCATGGTCGTCGGCACCACCGCGGGCGACTATCTCGGCGAGTATATGGCGGGCGGGATGATCGTGGTGCTGAACCGCGATGACGAGCAGGGATCGCCGGTCGGGCGCTACTGCGGCACGGGCATGCACGGCGGCAGCATCTTCATTCGCGGCGCGGTGGAAGATCACCAACTCGGCGCCGAGGTCGCCGTAGAGCCAGTCAACGACGTGGCGTGGAAGACGCTGCAGGCAGTCATCGCGCAGTACTGCGGTGCGTTCGATCTCGACCCGGGACGATTCGCGGCGGAGGATTTCGTCAGGCTCTACCCATGGAGCAGCCGCCCGTACGGAAAACTTTACGCTTATTAGCAACTGCAGGTTTGAAGCATCCCCTGACCGGGTAAAGAAGCTTTGTGGTCAACACAGATAGCGCTTGACGTCTGACCACGACAACCAGGTTTTTGTGCTCCTTCTGGGGGCACAACACGAGGGATGCGCTCTCCCCCCAGCGCGTCCCTCAATCTTTGTACGGCGCCTCAGGCTCATCACCGACCGCGCAGACCGACTCCTCGATCTCCGCTTCTTCCTGCGCTACCGGCCTCGGCGGGAGCAGCATCAGCACCAGCAGTCCCGCCAACACGCCGATCAGCGCGCCAAAGAGGACATCGGAGAGGTAGTGCGCCCGCAGTGGTATCCGGCTGGCGGCGATGAAGGTCGCGAGCAGGTACAGCGCCCATCGCGCCCGTGGCAGATACGCGCCGACTACCGTCGCGAACATGAAGGCGAATGATGCATGGCCTGAGGGAAAACTGTGGAACTCGGTGCCGGGGCCGTAGATGGTCCACGGCTCGGGAAGCTGCGATGGTCTCGGCCGCCCGACCAGCCACTTGATTCCCTCGGTCACGCCCGTTTGCAGAGCATAGCCCGCAAAGATCGCTGCAAGCAGAGAGCGCCAGCGCCGGTGTGCTGCAAGCAGGGCCAGCGCGAAGAGCAGCGGCGCAAGCTCCCACGTCCCAAGCAGTCGCCCCGCCTGCGCCAGCCACTGGACTGCTGGGGTCTGCAGCACCGGCGCATCGTGGAAACCGGGGATCGGGTCAATGTAGAGAAACGCCAGCACGGTGGCGGCGACCGCGACCAGCATCGCCAGCGCCACGAAGGTGCGCCCGCGAGCCCTCTCCGCGGCGGCGCAGCCTTCATCAGACGCGGCCCAGTCCGATCGCTCCTCCCTGCGGCGCCGCTCATATGCCTCGATGGCCTCCCGGTTGCGTTCAGTAACCGGGTGGTACATCCACAGCGCGAGCCAGGCGAAGAGCGTGCCGACGACCGCACCAACGATGATGTCGGAAACGTAGTGCGCGTTTACCACCACGCGGCTCAGGGAGATGAGCATCGCAAAGATGTAAGCCGGGACTTTCCAGCGCGGGAACCAGGCGGCGATGATGACAGCGAACATGAAGCTGAAGGCGGCATGACCGGACGGGAAAGAGGCTCCCCCGCCGAAGCCTTCGAGCGCAGTGGCATCAACAAGGTCGCGAGGGCGGGGCCTGCCCAGCATGAGCTTCAGCCACTCGACCGTCACTGTGCGCAGGAAGTACGCGGTCACGATGGTTTTGAACATCCTGCGCCAGTGATCTCGCGCGGCGATCAGAGCCAGCGCGATCAGCAGCGGCCCAAGCTGCCAGTTCCCCAGCCAGGTGGCCACGTCGAGCATGGCTCGCATGATGGGCGCGCGCGTCCACGCGCGATCCGCCTCAGCAACCGGCTGATCCACGTAGAGCACCGCGACCCACGCCAGCGCCAGCACCGCACAGATGAGGAGCGCGTAGATCGCCATGTGGCGTTGCCGGGTGTTCTGATGAGTGTGAGGGGCCGACGGCATCCGGTCTCTCCTTCAGGTACGGGGGCTGCGTGAGCGGCCCCGCTATCGTAACTGCACCGGCGCGGTGGTGTCAACGTAACTGCCGCGACCCGCGACATCACCTTCGAGAGACCTGGCAGTGAACGCCCCAAGCGTTGCTCCGGCCCGAAAGCTGCGCTCTGTAGAGCGGGCGCCATCACCTGTTTCTCACGCGAACAAGAACGGCTTCTTTACTATCGCGCCGCACAGGTGGCGGCTTCTCCGCCGACAGGCAACGGCACAGGTGACGGCAACGAGTGGGAAGGTGGCGGCAACGGCTTCGCCCGCTCTACATCACACGTCGCTGGGAGATGGCATCGCACTCAGGAGGATTCCGCCGCTGGACAGCGCAATCATTACGCACCGGCACAAAAGCTGCGCCGCACGAGGTGCGAAATGTACCGCACGGTCCTGGCTGTCACGTCGATCCTCCTCATCTGCGCTACGATGGCGGGCGCGGTCATCACACGCTTCGCCGATCCGCTGCCGGATGGCAAAGTGATCGAGTACTGGCGGCTCACGCATGACCCCGCGATTCGAGTTCACGCCAACTATCACAACACCGACTGCTTCAGCCCCGACGGCCGCCATGTCTGCTACACGCAGTTTTCCCGCGCGAACGTGGGTGGGCTGGATGCCTACCCCGTCCGCATCATGGACCTGCATACCGGCGAAGTCACCGAGGTGGACGCCGGAGACAGCCCGCGCTTTGCACAGCAGCACAACTGGCTGTTCTACTGCCGCCCCAACCCCGAGGGCGGCAACCCCTGGGAGCGCGGGATGGAGGTCTGGCGCTACGACTGCGCCAATGGAGAGCGAACGCTCATCACCTGGGGCTGGGAGTTCCTCGGCAACACGAACCGCGATGACACTTATATCTTCGGCAACCAGCGCCGGAGAGACCTGCCCGGCAAGATCTTTCACACCGGCCGGGCGCGCATTGCCCCCGAGAGTCCGATGGAGATCATCTTCGACGCGCAGAACGCCATCCGCCCGCTGTGCAACCCGCAGCACGACGTGATCAGCACGCGCTCGCGCGGCGAGGGGCTGTTCAGTTCGTCGCGGCTGTGGATGGACCTCGATGGCGGCAACGTGCGCATTGGTGTGCCGAGAGTGCAGGAGGGGCACATGTGCTGGTCGGGCGACGGCATGTGGCAACTCGTCGGCAACGCGCAGGCACAGGGCCGGCGCTGGGACGAGCCCTTCCCGAGCGACCTGCACCTGCTCGCCAACCAGCGCTTCGGCGACATCAGCCCCTGCGGACGAAGCGGGCGGTGGATCTGCGGCGATTACGGCATGGCGGACCTGCGCTCAGGCGACGGCACCTCGCTTCCGCGCGCCCCGTCAGTGATCTGCTACCCCATCAACATCAGTGACACCTCCGACCCCTACGATGCCGACGGAAAGGGCTCTCCGGACGGTACGAAGATCTGCTTCGTGTCGAACTACCCGTTCGACACGGCGCCCTACACGCGCGTGACGGAGACGGTGACAGAGGCCGACAGCCTGCCGGTGGAGAGCACCGACGGCTTCCCGGAGTCGGGCGAACTCAACGTGTTGGGCGTGGTGGTGGGCTACAGGTCCAAGAGCGCGACCTCCTTCGATGGGATCGAGATCGGCCGGTACAACACGAACCGCTACGGCTTTGTGAAAGCAAACTGGCCTGTGACGGATTTTGCCGCTCGCCTGATGACCGAAGAGGAGCAGCAGCGCGCGGTGGAGCCATGGTCGTGGCTGGTGGATGCGGTGAAGGCGTCGGGCTTCGATGAGGACTGCCCCCTTCTGCGCCAGCGCATGACGGACCTGTACATCAGCGTGGTTCGGCTGCCGGATCCGCCGCATCTGCGAGAGGCGGACGGCGGCATCGAACTGATCCCCGGTGAGAACCATCACGAGACCTTCGGCTATCGGCTGGAGCGCGATGGCGTTGGGATAAATGAGGAGCCGCTGCGACCGGGAGCGGAGTTTACGCTCGCCGAGGGCGGGGAGTATCGCGCCATCGCGGTAGAGTGGAGTGACCTGAGGAGTCGGCCGAGCATCCCGCTGCAGATTGCGGCAGGGACGCGACTAAAAGTGCTGACGGAGCCGCCTGAGGACTTCTCCTGGACCTCGGTGGCATGGCGGGTTGATGGCAGACTCGCAGCAGAGCAGGAGGCGATGGCCGCACCCGAGGCGATCCGCGAAACGCTGCACCTGCACGACGGGATCATCCGGCGCGAGCGCTGGGAACGCGGGAAGATGGTCTACGCCGAAGACCTCAACGCGACCGGCTCCGCCACCCGCCGGTGCACCTATGACGGTGACAGGATGCTCGAGCGGGAGTACTGGACGCCTCAGGACCAGCGAGTGAGCTTCGAGATCTTCGACGCCGACGGCTTCAAGACCGAGCAGATCCAGTGGCGACATGATCGCAGGCCGGACGAGGAGTCAGATCACTGGTGGTATGACCGAGGTTGGCCCGTGCGGCGCGTTAAGCAGAACGACACCTGGGAACGCCAGGGCGATGACTGGGTGCAGGTGCAATGAGGCCGGCTATTGCCGCGATTGTGCTTGCGGGCCTTATTGCGGCGCCGCTGTGCGCGGAGACGGGGCGGGGCGTGGTCAGCCGCTTTCCGGACCCGCACCCGCAGGGCCGGGTCATTGAGTACTGGCGCCTCACGCATGACCCGGCCGTCCGCGACCATGCAAACTATCACAACACGCAGTCCTTCAGCCACGACGGCCGCTACGTCTGCCTCACGCGCTACGTCGCGCCCGATCTGCATCATGTCGATCCGCAGGAGGTACGCGTCATTGACCTGCACACCGGGGAGGACCGGTTGATCGACATCGGGTCCTCTCCGCGCTGGGCGCAGCAGCACAACTGGCTGCTCTACGTGCGGACGAAACGTGGCCCCGATGATTCGTGGGAGGCGAACTCGGAGGTCATCCGCCACGACATCGCAACCGGCGAGGAGATCGTCGTGACGCGCAACATGCAGCGCCTCGGCTCAACCGACCGCCTCGATCGCTGGGTATTCGGCAACCGCTGGCGCTACGACATCCCGGATCGGACGCCGCGAACTACCGTACGCGCACGCATTGAGCCCGATGCCGAGCTTGAGGAAATTTTCGAAGTCAACCAGGGCAACATGGCCAACTGCAACCCCGGGCATGACCTTATCAGCATGCGCTGCCAACTGCAGAAGCCGTTCGAGTCGTCGCGCATCTGGATGGACTATGATGGCCGCAACATGCGGACCGGGATGATCATGCTGGAGAACTTCCACGACGCATGGTCGGGGGATGGCACGTGGCAACTCATCGGGAACGGGCGGGCTCGTGGCAGGCCCTGGGATCAGCCGTTCCCCAGCGACGCACACGTGCTGTCGTGGATGAGCTTCGGCGACATCAGCCCCTGCGGGGCCTCAGGACGCTGGATCTGCGGCGACTACGGCATCGCCGATCTGCGCACCGCGGACGGCACAGTGCTCCCGCGCGCGCCGTCATCGCTGTGCTACCCCGCCAGCATCGCGGATCATTCGGGCCCCTACGATGCCGACCCGAAGGGCTCCCCCGACGGCACCAAGATCAGCTTCGTCTCCAACTACCCATTCGACACCGCGCCGCACACGCGCCTGATGGAGGCGCTGAGCGATCAGGACAGCGTCCGCGTGGAGAGTACCGCGGGCTTCCCTGCCTCAGGCGAGATCGACGTGCTGACGGAGGTGATCGCGTACGCGTCGAAGACCGACACGAGCTTCGACGGGCTGGAGCGCCACCGCTACACCACCGGTGGCCGTGCGACGCTCGGCAGCGGGCTCGATGTGACGCTGTTCACTGCGCGACTGATGACCGAGGAGGAGCGCGCTCGCGCGGTGGAGCCGTGGCCGTGGCTTGCGGGCGCGGTCGCCGAGGCGGGGATGGGCGAGGACTCCCCGCTGCTCTACCAGCGGCAGACGGACGTGTATCTGAGCGTGGTGCGTCTGCCCGACCCGCCATGGCTGCGCGAGCGCGGTGGGGCAATCGAGTTGATCCCCGGAGAGAACCATCGCGAGACCTTCGGCTATCACCTCCTGCGGGACGGCGAGCAAGTGACGCAGGAGCCGCTGCGGCCAGCGGAGACGCTTGATCTCAGCACGGGCAGATGGAGCGCGGTTGCGGTGGAGTGGAGCGGCCTCGAGGGGCATGCGAGCGCGGAACTGCGCCTCGAGGCGCCTCGGACGCTCAGGGTGCTTGCGGAAGCTCCCGACGACTTCTCCTGGATCGTGGAGCAGTGGCGGGTCGGCGACGAGCCCTGCGAGCGGGATGAGGCCCTTGCTGCCGAGGAGGCGACGCGCGAGTTCGTGCACCGCGCCGAGGGTCTCTTCCGCGTGGAGCGCTACGAAGCTGGCGTGCTTGCGTATGCGGAAGACCTCAATCCCGACGGCTTTGCCTGCCGCCGCGAGACATACGAGGGCGGCAGGCTGGCGCTGCGCGAGATCTGGCAGCCAATGGCGGAGGGTGATCCGCGCCTGCGGACGCACGAGTTCTTCGGCGCAGACGGCTTCAAGACGCAGGAGGTGCATTTCGGCTACCCCGACAGCTTCGGCCCGCCGGTCGCGGTGAACCAGTGGTGGTACGAACGCGGGTGGCCGATCCGCAACGAGCGTTACGGCGGCGCAGTCTGGGAGAAGCGCGGGGACGAGTGGGTGCGCGCGGAGTGACAGTGGGGGCGGCTGTCAGACCCGCCCGACCGGCTGCTTGACATCTTCGCGAAGTCTCACGTATTCTTGTGACACCGGAGCAGCGTTGCCGAGGCGCTGCTGCACGTATTCTTCGACGGAGTGATGCCCCAGTGGAGTCCGCCGCCCTGCAACCGCTCAGCGATGACTATGATGTGCGCCGCAAGATGCTCGCCATCCTCCGCGTGCTCTCGGGCACTGAGAAGCCTCTCGGCGCGCGCGCTATCGGTCGCGATCTGGAGAAGATCGGCATCGAACTGAGCGAGCGCCAGGTGCGCTACCACCTGCAGTACATGGACGAGCGCGGCCTGACTCTGGCGGTGGGTAATGCAGGACGCGTACTCACCGATGCGGGGCGGCACGAGCTTAGCTCCGCGCAGGTGACGGAGAAGGTCGGCTTCGTCGCGGCCCGCATAGACCGCCTCGCCTACGCCACCACGTTCGATCCGGAGACCGGCACCGGCGACGTGATCCTCAACGTCTCGATGCTGCGCGGCGAGGACCTGCCGCGGGCGCTTGAGTACGCCCGCGTGGTCGCCGACGCGGGCCTGTGCATGAGTCATCTTGCCATCGTGGCGCATGAGGGGGAGACGCTGGGCACCGTGGTGCCCGAGGGCATGGTGGCGATCGGAACCGTCTGTTCGGTGACGCTCAACGGCGTGCTGCTGCACCGCTACATCCCGGTGAACTCTGTCTTCGGCGGCCTGCTGCAGATCCAGGAGGGTCAGCCGCTCCGCTTCGTCGAACTGGTCAGCTACGCCGGCTCATCAATCGACCCGCTGCACATCTTCATCGCCTCCGGCCTCACCTCATCGTGGGGAGCGGCGACCACCGGAGCGGGGATGGTCGGCGCGGGCTTCCGCGAGTTCCCGGCAGCGGCGGCCGACGAGGCCATCGAGATCATCGGCAGGCTCCGGGAGCACGGGCTGGGCGGCGTGCTGGCGATCGGCTCGCCGGGCCAGCCACTGCTCGATCTGCCCGTCGGCATGGACCGCGTGGGGATGGTGGTTGTCGGCGGCCTCACCCCGATGGCGGCAGCATCCGAGCAGGGTATTCAGGTCGAGCAACACGCCATGTCCACGACCTGCGCCTACTCGC
>LSQX01302862.1_pt2 | contig 14968 bp, 10 predicted proteins | sample 654561 | NCBI WGS metagenome assembly LSQX01 (sample SAMN04489861, study PRJNA283612) | anaerobic digester metagenome | isolation source: 4 biogas reactors fed with cattle manure at either 37C or 55C with and... | place: Denmark: Kongens Lyngby | collected 2014 | reverse complement strand
TCATCATAATTTATACATCAGATATCAGATACATCAGAGCCTTATCTATTGCCGTCGGCTTCAGCCGACGGTATAGAATCAAAAACCTTACCCCTCACCCTGTTTTTTATTTCCTCGATCCATGACATAATATCATGGAGGGATTTTTTATATGCCTTCAACTTACATTTTAAACCAGATCAAATCGGTCGAGGTTCATTACCTTATCCCAGGCTGCAATGAAATCTTTGACAAACTTCTCCCTGGCATCTGAACTTGCATAAACTTCTGCCAGTGCCCTGAGTTCAGAGTTTGAGCCAAATACCAGATCAGCCCGTGTTGCAGTCCATTTTCTCTTGCCCGTTTTGCGGTCACGACCGTCAAAACACTCATTTGAATCTGAATTTGGTGTCCATGCGACACCCATATCAAGCAGATTTACAAAAAAGTCATTGGACAGGACTTCGGGATGCTCTGTAAAAACACCATTTTTAGAACCGTCATAGTTTGTGTTCAGCACACGCATTCCACCCACAAGCACAGTCATTTCCGGTGCTGTTAAGTTCAGCAACTGGGCCTTATCTACCAACAGGTCTTCTGTTGAAAGGGAATATTTCTTTTTCAGGTAATTACGGAATCCGTCAGCAAGGGGTTCCAGAAAAGCAAACCCTTCAACATCTGTTTGTTCCTGAGATGCATCCATCCGGCCCGGAGTAAATGGAACAGTAGCTTTAACTCCGGCATCTTTGGCAGCTTTTTCGACACCCGCACAACCTGCCAGAACAATCAGATCGGCAAGTGACACTTTTTTGTCACCGGATTGCGAGCTGTTGAACTCTTCCTGGATAGCTTCAAGGGTTTTTAATACCTTTTTTAATTGTTTCGGATTATTTACCTCCCACTCATTTTGGGGTGCCAGGCGAACTCGTGCCCCGTTTGCTCCGCCGCGCTTATCAGAGCCGCGGAATGTAGAAGCTGAAGCCCACGCTGTGGATACTAACTGGGAAACTGTCAATCCTGATTTTAATACTTTAGCTTTGAGATCAGCAACATCCTTCTCATCTATTAGTTTATGGTTTACAACAGGAATGGGGTCTTGCCAAAGTAGATCCTCCGATGGAATTTCAGGTCCCAGGTACCTTGATTTTGGTCCCATATCACGGTGGGTTAGTTTGAACCATGCACGTGCAAAGGCATCGGCAAATTCAAGCGGATTTTCATAGAATCGTCTTGAGATTTTTTCATATTCAGGGTCAAAACGCAGAGAAAGGTCTGTAGTAAGCATGGTTGGATGATGCTTTTTTTCAGGGTCATGGGCATCAGGCATCACTTCACCTGCATCTTTTGCAACCCATTGCCAGGCACCTGCCGGACTTTTAGTCAGTTCCCATTCATATCTGAAAAGGTTATCAAAGAAATAGTAGCTCCACTTTACAGGGGTTTGCGTCCATATAACCTCCAGTCCGCTCGATATTGTATCACCTCCCTTTCCTGTTCCGAATGAACTCTTCCAGCCAAGTCCCTGTTCTTCGATAGGCGCCGCTTCTGGTTCAGGACCAACATGCGCAGCATCACCTGCACCGTGACACTTTCCGAACGTATGGCCTCCTGCAATAAGAGCAACAGTCTCTTCGTCGTTCATTGCCATACGGGCAAATGAGTTACGGATATCTTTAGCTGCTGCAATTGGGTCTGGCTTTCCACCCGGGCCTTCAGGATTAACATAGATCAGTCCCATTTGAATAGCGGCCAGTGCACTATCCATTTTCCCCGGATCCAGGTCTCTTTCGTCATTTGCCAGCCATTCAGTTTCTGAACCCCAGTCAACATCCTCTTCCGGTTCCCATACATCTTCCCGTCCGCCAGCAAAGCCAAATGTTCTGAATCCCATTGATTCCAATGCAACGTTTCCTGCAAGGATCATAAGGTCAGCCCAGGATATTTTTTTTCCGTATTTCTGTTTAACAGGCCACAGCAGTCTGCGTGCTTTGTCAAGATTGACATTGTCAGGCCAGCTGTTAAGCGGGGCAAAACGTTGTTGTCCGGCTCCACCGCCGCCACGGCCATCAGTCACACGGTATGTCCCTGCACTGTGCCATGCCATACGGATAAACAGCGGTCCATAGTGCCCGAAGTCAGCAGGCCACCAATCCTGGGAATCAGTCATCAATGACTGTAGATCCTTTTTTAAAGCCTTGTAATCTAAACTCTTAAACTCTTCGGCATAGTTAAAATCTTTATCCATAGGATTCGATAAAGATGAATTTTGACGAAGAATATTGAGCTTTAACTGGTTAGGCCACCAGTCACGGTTTTTTGTTCCTCCTCCGCCCATACTATGTTTCCCGGTAGCTCCGGTGACAGGGCATTTACTGATTTTTTCCGATTGATTTTCCATTGTTTGTTAATTTTAAAATTTTAGATCAATATTATTTAACATCTTTTGATTTTATCGTAAATAAGAATAGTTCTCCTTAAAGATTTAGTAAAGATAAGAAATATCAATTAAAAAATATCACACCTGATATCTTTTTTAACTGACAAATTATCAAGATACATTACTGATATTATCCTTCTGAAAATATTTTCCGACAAGTTTGATTTATTAATATTAAAATGGGAATTCCCAAATTTTGCATCTCTGATTTATCCCTGAAAAGATAGTTTCCTTGAAGATAATTCCTGACGAATTCTCCTAAAAATTTTACAACCGCTCCTGATAATACTGGCCTACGATATATCGCATTCATACTCAGTAGTGTCCACTTAAAATAAAAGAAAGTCTTTCCAAATCATTGGTTTACAATGGATTCAGATAATAACATCTGTGTTTCGATTTGAAATAAAAAATTAATATAAAATACATAATTTAAGATTTGATATATTTTGTAAATATCTGATTATTAGGGATTAATAAAATTATAATATATATCTCAATATTCCGTCTAATTTTTAGTGGATACTTGTGATTCATACTCTATGATATTTCAGATATAAGATTTTGTTATGAGCAAAAATTAAACATTTATTTGTGCAAACTCAATCATTGGGAAGATAATAAAATCGCCATTTTTACTTTCCCAGTTAACTTAACAGGTACCTTTATCCTTCATGAAAAAATCAGCATGAATATAAATGCTATTAACATTCTGATGAAAACCAGCTTTTTATCTCTGCATTTTTAAGCCGGAGTGCAGTGTACTTATTTGCAACTTGGTTTTTAATAGTAATCACTTTCTGTATCGTGGGAAAGCACTATTTTTTCAAAACAAAATACCAGGAAACAGTGTTATTAAAAAATATTAAAGTGGGAGGATAAGTAACAATGGTAAGGCAAAAAATAGTACCACATCTTTGGTTTGACAAAGAAGCAGTGGAAGCAGCAGAGTTCTATATATCGGTATTTAAGGAATCCGAGATAACGCATAAATCAAAGATATGCGATACCCCATCGGGAGATTGCGATATTGTAGGATTCACTGTCCTGGGATACAACTTCATGGCTATAAGTGCAGGTCCTCTGTTCAAATTTAATCCATCAATTTCCTTTATGATTAACTTTGATCCCGCCCGGGATGCGGATGCGATAAGACAGATTGACCATGTTTGGGAAAAACTTTCTGCAGGAGGCAAAGTCTTAATGCCAATAGACAAATACCCGTTCAGTGAACGTTACGGATGGATACAGGACAAGTATGGCGTGTCATGGCAATTGATCTATACAAATCCTGAAGGTGAGGAGCGGCCCCATGTTATTCCATCACTGCTATTTGTCGAAAATGTATGCGGCAAGGCAGAAGAAGCCACAGACTTTTATATCTCCGTTTTTAATAATTCCGGGCGGGGAACAATTGCACGATACCCCGCTAATTCAGAGCCAGAAAAAGAAGGAACTATAATGTTTACTGACTTCATGCTGGATGGTCAGTGGTTTGCGGCAATGGACAGTGCTAATGAACATAAATTCAAGTTCAATGAGTCAATATCATTTATGGTAAATTGTAAAGATCAGGATGAAATTGACTATTTTTGGGAAAAGTTATCAGCAGTGCCTGAAAGTGAACAATGTGGATGGGTGAAGGATAAATACGGAGTATCGTGGCAAATAATTCCGGAAAACATGGAAGATTTGATGGCAAGGAAACCAGAAAGTACAACTCCGGCAATGCTCAGGATGAAGAAAATTATTATTGAAGACCTAAGAAAAGCAGGAGAGTAATTATGACAACACCAACGTGACTTGTTGATGGCAGGTTTATCCGGTACTTTTCCAAACGAAAACATATTTGTAAAAGAGTTAGTATATTCATCTTTTAACCTTATACGTATAACTTTGATTTCATGATAAATAAAAAAGTTGAGGTTGGTAAATTTGCAAGTTATGTCAATTACAAAGGGATTGTTGAAGGTCCTGCAATATTAATAAAGGAAATAAATTATGTTTTTCCACTCTATTTTTACTCAACAGAAGGTTCTCAGCAGATAATCCAAAAAATAATAGAGAAAATTTCAAATCTGACGGCTGAAATTTCAAATCAGGCTGCCGAAAAATTCGGATTAATATTCGTTCTTAAAAAAGAACCACCTGGTAATGTATGCTTCATAAACAATCCTGAAGTAAGGCCGGCTTTTAAAACAACCTTTACACTAGTTGACATCCTTGATTACATATATGCTTCTATACATTCAACTTCCTGTCTTAAAAAGAATAAGGAGTTTTTAAAAATTGACTTTTCACGAATTTCTAATCCAAATGATGTCGAAACCTTTTGGCGGTTAGCGGAATTAGGGAGTGAGTTACGGCAAATACATTTACTGAAATCACCAGGAGTAAATCAGTTTATTACCAGTTACCAGGAAGATGGAGAAAACACTATTACCCGGGAAATGACAACAAAGAGCATCGGATGGGAGCCTGTTAATTCCGAAAATACTGTTGGCCGGGTTTGGATAAATGATACCCGGTATTTTGATAATGTACCTTTAGTTGCATGGGATTTATATATAGGGGATTATCAACCTGCCCGGGAATGGCTAAAAGACAGGTATGGGAGTACTCTGACAGTTGAAGAGATTTTGCACTATCAGAAAATAATTGTTGCTCTTTCTGAAACAGTTCGATTAATAAAAGAGGTTGATAAAATAGGGGTTGAATGAACGACGGCAAATTATTGTGAAAAAATTTATCAGCATATAAAAAATTGTAAATGATTATGATTAAAGCATTAATTAGTTTTCCCGGCAAAAATTCGGAAAAACTATATGAAATCATTGAAAACTAAATTTTTACCGATGAAAAAAATCATTGGATTTTTATTTTTTATGGCAATATTTTCGTTGCTGTCGAATTCTCAGGAAATAAGTATTAAACCTGTGCTGAGATTTAATCAGAACGGGAAATTTAAAATAGTTCAATTTACAGATATTCATTTTCAGTATGATTCTTTCAGGTCGGACAGTGCTCTGATGTTGATGAAAACGGTTATAGAAAAAGAGGAACCTGACCTGGTTGTTTTGACAGGAGATGTTGTTACTTCTGAAAATGCATCTCGGGGATGGTTGTCTTTATCGAAGATTATGATTGATGCGCAGGTCCCCTGGGCTGTTGTTACAGGCAACCATGATCCGGAGTTTAAAAACGGGATTACCAAAAAAGAGATAATGGAAACAATCGTGGAGTTACCTTACAATCTCACAGAACGGGGACCTGAAGATATTTCAGGTGAAGGTAATTATATACTTGAAGTGAAATCTTCAGAATCAAATAAAATAGCAGCATTATTATATTTTATTGATTCTCAAATGTATCCGGAGAAGGATTTAGGAACGTATGACTGGATACAATTTGATCAGATTGCCTGGTACAGGGAACAAAGCAATGCCTATTCCATAAAGAATGACTTTAATCCTTATCCGGCTCTTGCATTTTTTCATATTCCATTGCCGGAGTATAAGGAGATTATCGGACAAAAGACTACTTACGGGATTATGAAAGAAAAAGTTTGCTCTCCGGATTTAAACTCGGGTATGTATACTTCTATGCTTGAATGTAAAGATGTGATGGGTATGTTTGTGGGGCATGACCATGATAATAACTATATCGGATGTTTGAGAGGTATATGTCTGGCTTACGGGAATGTTACGGGAAGGGAGTGTTATGGGAAAATCGGCCGGGGAGCCAGGGTGATTGAATTGTACGAAGGAGCACGCAAATTTGATACATGGATACTGAAATTATATAACTGTGACAGGGATAAAGATCTTTGGGAACCAACTAACGATTATCAAAAGAAATTTTTTGTAATATATCCAGACTCTTTTGAAGTTGATGCCAGGAAGGAGAATGAGTGAGGTTACTCGTAACTCCCTTTGTGTGAATTTTATACAATTTTATTTAAATTTAAATATACACCGAAAAGTGTTTTTGTGTCGAAATTTAATTTTATAATATCTCACCCAGGTAGCCCTGAAAATTTCATATGCATTACAATTGATTGGTGATTAGGGTTATGTATTATCCTAAGGATGATTTTCTGCTGAAGAGAGCTAATCAATTTAAATGCTATCTTTATCTTAAATAACTTACTGATAATTTGTCAAAATTATAACCGGTCTGATCATGGAAGAAAATACAATTTTATTATTCCTGAAAGATATTGAATTGTTCAGGAATCTGAATGATACTGAATTACAGAAATTAGCCCAAAGTGTAAGAGAGAAAAAGTGCCTGGCGGGTGACATGATTTTTCAGGAAAACAGTCTCAGAGAAGATATATATATAATTTATGAAGGGGAAGTTGAACTTTTCACACATAATTCTTACGGGGTTGAAGTCAGGTTGACTCTTTTCGGGAAAGGGGATTTCCTGGGGGAAGGTATCTGGGATCCTGAATCTACGCATTCTACTTCTGCCAGGGCTCTCAAAACAACAGTACTTTTTGATGTGAGCAAAGATTTTTTCAGCTATAGTGCATTGACTACCCTGAAGATTCTGTCAAATATCACCAGAGTGATTTCAAGGAGGATGAGGAATGTTAATAACCGGATGTTAAATATTTCTGCACAGTATGAATCGGGAAGAACAAGGGTTGAAAATGATCTTTTGGGACAACGAGAGGTGCCATATGAATCTTATTATGGTATACAGACATTAAGAGCGATGGAGAATTTTAATATTTCCGGAATTACCTTGAATTTTTTCCCGTCACTGATCGAGGGATTGTCGATGGTAAAAGAATCTGCAGCTGAAGCCAATTTTGAATTAGGATTAATAGATAAGGATGTAAGGGACGCTATCGTCATGGCCTGCCAGGAACAAAAGAATGGTAAATATCATAATCAGTATGTAGTTGATATGATCCAGGGAGGAGCAGGTACTTCAGCAAATATGAATGCTAATGAGGTCATTGCAAATCGTGCTTTAGAGATCCTTGGAAAGGAGAGAGGCCAATACCGTTATTGTCATCCTAATAATCATGTAAACTTATCGCAATCGACAAATGATGCTTATCCTACTGCAATAAAAATTGCATTGTTTAATTCAAACATCAAGCTAATATCAGTACTTGAAAAATTAGTTGAATCTTTCAGAAAGAAAGGAAAGGAATTTGCACATGTTATTAAGATGGGCAGGACTCAGTTGCAGGATGCAGTTCCCATGACTCTTGGACAGGAATTTGAAGCCTATACTGTCACTTTGGAAGAGGAGATCGAGAGATTGAATCAGAATGCAAAACTGTTTCTTGAAGTCAACATGGGTGCAACAGCAATTGGCACAGGCATTAACTCAGAGCCAGGTTATTCCGGATTGGTTATTAAACACCTCAGAAGAATCACCGGACTTGATCTGGTCCTTGCATCAAATTTAGTTGAAGCAACGCAGGATACAGGTGCATTTGTTATGTACTCCTCAGCAGTTAAACGGCTGGCAATTAAACTATCTAAAATAAGCAGTGACCTGAGGTTGTTGTCATCAGGTCCCAGAACCGGCATAAATGAAATTAACCTGCCACCTATGCAGCCGGGATCTTCTATAATGCCTGGAAAGGTAAATCCCGTTATTCCTGAGGTGGTAAATCAGATTGCATTCAAGGTGATTGGAAATGACCTTACGGTTACAATGGCGTCTGAAGCCGGGCAACTTGAACTGAATGTTTTTGAGCCTGTAATTGTATTGAGCGTTTTTGAGTCGGTTGAGATGCTTATTAACGGGATGAATACATTGAGATATCGTTGTATCGACGGAATAACAGCAAATGAAACTCGGTGCCGGGAGATGGTAATGAATAGTATCGGACTGATAACGGCTTTAGTCCCCTGGATAGGATATGAAGCTTCAAATGTCCTTGCCAAAGAAGCACTTGAAAACAATAAAAGTGTATACTCCCTGGTTCTTGAGAAGGGGATTTTGTCTAAAGATAAACTGGAAATGATCCTGGCACCTGAAAATATGATCAGGCCCGGAAAAATGAAGTCTGAAAAAATATAACACCAGGAAATTAAAATAAACTATTTAAAGTATACCCGGGCAATCATTTGTCATTCGATATATTCAATAGTAACCGGTCCTGACAAGCCGGAAATATGGGGTTGTTCATTTTCTTTTATATCATTGATTACTGTCCATGTGTATCTCTCATTTTCAGGGAGCATATTATCTTTGATCAGCCGGTTTCGCCAAAGATTTACCACGTTGATCTCCAGTTCATTTTTCCCCTCTTTCAGGATGCCTGACACGTTCAGCCGGTATGGTGCAATCCATACTCCCCCGGCTTCTTTGCCGTTCAATTTCACATCAGCCATTACAGCCACATTTCCGAGGTTAATAAATAAATCACCATTCTCCGGAAGGTCATTAATGGAAAAGGTGGTTTTATATATTGCTGATCCTGAATAGTATTTTATCTTTTCATTTGCTGACTCTGACCAATCCGTAAGGGTTGTAAATGTTTGTGTTTCAGCAGGACCTATATCCTTATTGACAAAATCAACCTGAAAAGGGCCTTCAATCTGTGTGATTGTTTTCAGTTCCGGGAAATTGTTCTCTTTTGGGGGTTTAATTATTTCATGATCAGAATTGGTGAAGACAACGAACCAGCTTCGATGCCCTTCCATTTTCAACGGGACTTCTGTCCGGCCGTTTACTTCGGAATAGTCTTTAAGATCTCTTATTTCACCAGTTATTGCATCCCAAAGCTGGGGTTTTAATCCTGTCACCCGGAAGGAGGGTCTGATATTTATTTCGTTCTCCGATTGGTTAGTAATGAAATATATTTCCATTCCCGGCATTGACCGGTGTGTCCATAGTACCGGAGAAGTCCCGGTATCTAAGTCCTTATCAACTTGCAACATTTTAAAAACTGTATCTAAATCGTATCCTTCCATCACTAATCCTTCACCATAGCTATTGTACAGTTTTCCTTCCTTGTACCCTCCGCTCCACAACTTGTCTGCCAGCTCATTTACCCGGGTATCGCATTGCGGATAATTTTGAAGGCTTGGTGATTTTGCCGGCTCAGGTCCCAGGATTTTTCCCCCTGCAGCCACTAACTGTTCAATTTTTGCAAGCAGTTCAGGTCGCATGGTTGTGAGCGGGGGCAATACCATCACCTTGTAGCTCATTCCGTCAGGCAGGACAAACCTGCCATCTTCAACCGACAGACGGTTTATAATAACTTCGGCATTTATATAGTCAAAGGAATATCCGGCGGGTATTTCAGGATCTCTTCCGCCGGTCATAATAGGAGCGCTCTCCCCAATGAAATAGCAAACATCTGCAACATACCGGCCTTGTTGAAGCAAATGCTGGCATCTTCTCAGATAGTCGAAATAACTGTCTGTCTGATCGAACCAGGTATTATGACGGTTAAATTCGGTGCTGAACCAGGCATTCATACCGGGCATACGGTTATCGTCCGGTTGCTGGATATACAGATGCAGCACGAAATGGTTAATTCCCTCAGTAAATGACCAGTCACCCCGTCCCTTCAGCATTGCCGGATGCCTCATGTAAGCATTTCCGGAAGCAGTAAAGGCTTCTGCCGAAGTCATTGGTTTTCCATAAACATGTGCAGTTGATGATGAGGCTTTACATTCAATATCACCCAATGGGCGTTCATTCCAGAATTCTCCTGCAATAAGACTTGATTGTCCGCCATACATCATAAATTCAGACGGAAATCCCCAGTGGCCATAATTTTCCAGCCATGTCTTCAGATTATGCTGTTCGCTCGCTTTTCGCAGTCCCCCGACATATTCATATGCAATATCATCAGCCACTGCACGTCGCAAATCCCACAGAAACCGTTCTGATTCTTCAGCACTTCCGACGATCCGTCCTGATAAAACCGGCAAATATTTTATGGGATCATAACCATACTTCTCTTTAAACTTTACTTCATAGTTATCAGTCCAGTTTTGTGATCCCATTTCATAACTGTCGGCAATGACATACTTAAATGCAGATTTGCTTTTTTCGGGGATTCGTTTCAGGAGTTCCCCGACAAAATTGTCGAAATGGATTTTTACCAGATCACTGTTCATTTTGTCAATTTCGTAACCTCTGCCCTGTGGAGCTGAGGGTGAATTTTTTGTGCCGGTGGGAGTCATTCCGATTCGCATTACAGCCCACTTGCCCTCAGGGACATCCCATATAAGCCGGCCATCTTTATCAATTTTATCAGAAATATCAACTACCTCCTGTACTATCAGGTCATTATTGTTTATTTCCTCTTGTGTCTCCCAGATATAAGTATTCCATTCCGGGGTAGGGGTAGGGTGCATTTTGCCGAGTTGTTTTTCGATAAACCTGTCGAGTACCGGAGATTCAGAAATATTAATTTCCGAAAACCGGACTTCCTGCACATTGCCGGTAAAATTTTTTAAAATAAGTTTGAATTTGTCTGATTTTGTTTCCGGTATGGAAACTGCTAATTTTCCTAAGGTAACAGGACCGACATTGACATTCAGGTTACTCCGGTCGAACAGGAAGGTAGTGATTGATTTTTCCGTGCCACCGACTTCTGCGATAAGTTCGCAGTTACATTTCACCGGACTGTCAGGTGCAATAGTGATCTGCCTGGCTGTTATCGGTTTTTTTAATTCAAACTCAAACTTCACTTCCAGATCCTGACGGTATTTAAAACCTGCATATGTTGAAGTATCATTATCAAAAAGGTTTTCAATATTACTTGCTGCAGGATATGCTTCTGCTTTTTTAATCAGGTTTTTTAAGTCAATCCCCTCAGCCTCCGGTACTTTAAAAGCAAGAGTATGTGTATCCCTGAACTCATCATTTGGTTTATCTGTCACAATATTCACCTCTCCCGGTCCTGATACTTTTGTTTCGGTGTATGTCAGGTAGCGCATTGCCATATCGGACTTAACCCAGGGGCCGCCTGACTGGCTCCAGCCGGGACAGTTAAAGATACCTATGTCTACACCTATGCGGTCGCCTTCAGTTACTGCATGAACCATGCAGTCCCACCATTCGGCACTGAAAAGGGGCACTCTTCCATCTATACCTGCAGGATTTATGTTGCCTATAAGAGCGGCTCCAATTCCTGCTTTTTTCATAGCCTCGAGATCTTTAGTGATCCCTTCTTTTGAAATATCATCATTGATCCAGTACCAATAACACCAGACAGTATTATCTGCTGATGGTGTGACGAATCCGGAGATTATGTTATTGAATTGTTCATCCGGCAGTTGCGGGGTCGTGTTACATGAGAGTATTATCGCTGAAAATAAGATTACTTTAATCAGGTGTTTCATTTGGTTTATTTTTTTTCAAAAATAAACAAATTAAAAGATATGGAACAATTAATTCCAGAGGCTTTCCGTTTGCTCAAACGGACAGAAATGGATAATTTACCTAAATCTGCCGGCAAGGGTCCTTTGGTCTCTGGTTACTCAAACTAGCTGTCGGTGGGGCAATGGACAAGGACTACAGAACTGCTGCATCGGAGCTTTATCTCTTGCCGTCAGCTGGTGGATTTTGATTATAAGCCACCACTTCATTCTTTATACTTTTAAGAAGCTGCTAAAAACAGGCTAATTTTTTACATCAAAGCTTATCCCTTTTCTTTACCTGATTTTTTCTTTGAGCAGATTCAAATAATTTTCACTTGTTTCTTTGTCAGTTCCCAATATTCCGCAAAGATATTTTCCTGTTTTGTAAAGATAAACCTGTCCGTTATATGGATCTTCAATAGTATATTCCGCTTGTCCTCTTTTATTTTCCGGGAATTTTGCCAAATCGAGATATTCGTTTAATATTTTGACTGTTTGCTGCTCATCGTCAGGACTTATTATGAATATCTGGAAGGTTTCATCCCCTTTCAAATATTTTGATACGAAAGCGGACCGTAAAAAACTGTACCCTAAAAAGCTGGTAGAAATATATTTTTCAGAATACTTAATTTTTCCTTCTTCAGGGAAAAGGTTCAGTTCGGGTGGCAGCCGGTTATTTTGTTTAAGGTGATCATTGATAAGATTAGCAAGTTGTTCAATCTCTTCTTTGGTCTCCGCACTATTGCCGGTAATCTGGACATAATAAGGGCCTGTGATAAAGTAAAAGGATTCTGCGCTTTTAAAACCCTGTGCCCCGGTATCAGTAAACTCATAATCATTGCTCCTTTCCTGTGAATAGATGCCAAAAGCATTTACCGGACTGCTGTGCTCGAATATATATACCCTGATAAGCCTGTCATTATCATTGCTATACTCAGCAGTATAAAGTTTTTGAAAATCATAGGTCAGGTACGCGTCTGCAGCTCCGTTAATAATGTCCCAGAGATTTTCAGGGATATAAACTTTTTCTCCGGGACTAAGCTTCCAGCCGTTAAATTCCGGAAACATAGCAGAGGCATTATTTAGAAAAAAGGGAAATAGCAGTGGTAATAAGAACTTGTACATATTCATCCTGATTTTTTGTGATCTGTTCATGTGTATATAACTAATTGGTTACGCAAGAAATTCATCCGGCACACCAGTGATTCTTGAAATATCAGCTAACTTTTCAGGTATATTAAATCCTTTTATGCACTTAACGGTGCAGTCTGAACAGTCTGCGCAGGGATTCTCTGAAATACCCAGGCTCAATAATTCCTGTTTAGCTTTATTCATCTCTCCATATCCGTATGCATACATAAATGCCCGCATCATACCGGGTATCGGCAATCCTTTCTTGCATGATCTTGTACATTCCTGACAGCCATTACAATATAATCCCTGCTGGATAGAGGCAAAGGATAGGAAAGATTTCTCATCCTTTGTAAGGTTGAGATTATTCATGATTGCCATATTTTCATCAAGTTCACTGAAATTGGTAATTCCGGGTATGATTGTATGGACATGAGGATTTTTAAGCACCCATTTAAGTGCAGCCTGAAAGTGCATTTTTTCAGCATCTTTACCCAGTTTGCCGCCTGCCATGGATTTCATTCCAACGATCCCTATGCCGGCTTTTGATGCCTCTTTTATTCTTTTTGTCAGCAGATCCTTATGGTCCTGCTTAAAGTTATAGGCTGTAAGGATTACGTCATAAGCCTTGCTTTCAATGGCGGCCTCAATTACTTCAGGTTCTTTGCTATGGGTGGAAAAACCGATAAATTTTGTTTTCCCGAGCTTCCTGGCGGTCTGCAGGGCATCGATGTTAGATTCTGAAAGAACCTCTTCGCGTGAAGACAATGCATGGAGGTACAGGATGTCAACATAGTCCATTTTTAACCGTTCCAGACTTATGTCCAGTTTTTCCAAAAATCCTTCTTTCTCTTCCGGTTTTACTTTGGTGGCAATGGTAAACGAAGTACGGGGATAATTTTTTAACACCTCACCCAGCATCTTTTCATTATTGCCGTTCTGATAACCATGAGCAGTATCGAAGTGTTTAATTCCGGCACTCATAGCTGCTTTTATAAGATTTGGATTGTCGGCACGCATTACTCCAAAACTGATAACCGGTAATTCCATACCTGTTTTGCCAAGCTTTCTCGTTACAATTTTTCCCTCATTTGACTTTTTTTCAATGTACCCGGCAGTCTCATGCCCCATCATTTGTTTTGAAAATAGTGCTCCTGTGGCACCAAGCGCTGAGGTCTTGATGAATATTCTTCTGTTCAGGTTCTTCTCTTGCATAATAGTTTGAATTAATTGTTATTATTTATCTGATACTTTCCAGTTTTCTTTTAACTTCATTTACCCTTACCCTCTGTATTTCAATTTCGTCCTGCAGCTCGTCCTGCTCATTTTCATTTTTATTAATTTTTCTTTCAAATTTGGATTGTGCCTTTTGAGCTTTCTTTAAATCCTTGTTCGCATCCTTAATATTTTTTTCCAAATCTTCCTTTGAAACATACTCTTCGTCACCGGATATGGCGGAATCACCTGATTTTTTTGTTTCCTTCAGTAATTTCTTTTCATCTTTCAGGTCACTGCGGAGAGCGTTTTCCTCTTTTTCAGCTTTGCTTATTTTTTTATCGTATGATTTGTTTTGCCTGGACATCTTATTAAAATCATTTTCAAGGCCTTTTAACTTGTTCTCCTCCTCTTTGAGTTCTTTTTCTACAGTTTGTTTATATAGTTCAACCGCATAATTTCTGATATACCTGCCCGCAGCATCGGCAGCATGGGATGATGATCCGGGTGATCCAAGGAAGCCGTCTTCATTTTGAAAAAAGATCCTCACATAAATATTACCCGGGAATGAGGAGACTTGTGTATATATATTGTAAGGATCTGGTGATATTTCATCTATTGTAATATTTCTTATGATCCATTCATCTTTAACATTTTCCATTTTGGGAGATTTATTGAACAGTCCGCCCGGACTAACTTTTTTCTCCCATAATTTTACAGCGTCATCAGGTGTAGCCTGCGGTACAATAACTTCAAAAGCTGATTGTACTCCCTGGGAAGAGGGCCGGGATTCTACTTTCACCTCAAGGGGTTCCTGAGCATAGGCTTTGAATAAACCCAGCACTAAAAAAAG
>LSQX01171435.1_pt1 | contig 14968 bp, 9 predicted proteins | sample 654561 | NCBI WGS metagenome assembly LSQX01 (sample SAMN04489861, study PRJNA283612) | anaerobic digester metagenome | isolation source: 4 biogas reactors fed with cattle manure at either 37C or 55C with and... | place: Denmark: Kongens Lyngby | collected 2014 | reverse complement strand
AATATCAAAGTGACTGGAAAGTGCAGTATTGCTTTATTGCAAATCTGTTACATTTTCTTTACACTTGGGATGGATATGTTGACTGACAAAAATGCTGGTGATATAATCAATTTGAATCAGAAGGGCGAAGCTTGTCCTTGCTGAAGTAAGTTGTAAGGCGAGCCGGGCTATAACACAAGGGAGAGGCGTAGCTCGGCTTGAAAGACTGGCCTATCCCAAAAATTTACGAGGAGGATTTGAGAGTATGAGAAATCTCAAAAAGTTACTTGCAGTAATCGTCGCTATATGCGTGCTTGCAACAATGGTGATTCCTGCATTTGCCGCTGAGACCAAAACCGACGCAGAGACCGTAGAAATTTTAGGCGTTCTCAAGGGCGACGGCGCAGGTGTCACGGACACTTACCTTGCAAAAGGTACAAATAGGTTCCAGGCTGCTCTTCTATACCTGAGATTAATAGGTTTGGAAGATGAAGCTCTTGCAGAAGCATCAACAGATAATTTTGAAGACGCTTCATTGGTTTATGTAGGCGGACAGAAAGTCCTTGCATACATTAAGGCCAATCCTGATTTGGGATGGAAGGGCGTTAATGCTGCTGGTACAGTATTTGAGCCTACAAACGCAGCTAGTGCTCAGATGATTTACAAGGTAATGCTTGAAGCTCTAGGATACAAGCAGGATGTAGACTTCACATGGGCTGACACTATCACTTTTGCTGCAGACAAAAGCTTGACCAAGATCGCTGATGTCACAGAATTGACAAACAACGATTTGGCAATCGCTCTTGTTGAAGCTCTTAAGGCAAAAGTAAAAGACAGCGACAAGACTTTGCTTGAAAAGTTAATCGAAGACAAGGTTATCACAGAGGCAGCAGCTATTGAAGCTGGTCTTATGGAAGAAGCTCCTGAGGAACTGAAGGTAGAGAGTGTTACAGCTGACAATCTGAAACAGTTAGTTGTTACTTTCAATCAGGAAATCAAGGAAGCTGGAGACAATGATAACTACGAGATCGAAACTGATGGTACAGCAACAATAGACAAAGATTCAGACTTTTCACTCCAGGATGACAAGAAAACAGTTGTTATCACATTGACTACAGCAGCTGATGAAAATCAGGATACTGTAGACCTTACAGTGAAAGACATCGAATCTGCTAAGGGAGTAAAGATGGAAGAGCAGACTATCGAAGATATCGTTCTCTTTGATACAACTATTCCGAGAGCCCTGTCAGCAGCTGTTATCGGAAACGACACAATCAAAGTAACATTCAGTGAGCCGATTGATCCTGCTTCAGTTGATGGCGATGACATCACTGTTGATGGTGGAGACTATATAGTTCAGGACGATGAGGATTATCCTGCACTTGTAAACAACAATACAGAAGTCAACTTTAAGCTGTATTCTCTCCTCGATGAAGGCAAGCTGACTGTAGAAGTCGGTGGAGGCATTGAAGACTACGCTGGATTCAGCGCAGCAAAGAAATCTTTCACTCTGGACGTTGTTGAAGATACAGATGCTCCTGTAGTTACTGGCTACAAGGATGCAAAGCCTGGCGAAATTACACTCATATTTAATGAGGATATTGAGTTTGTTGATGCTGATCCTGATGAAGATAAGTTCTATCACACAAACTCAAAGAACGCTGCAAAAGAAGTAACTATTAGTGGTAAAGAGCTGAAGATGACATTTGCTGAAGGTTATGAGCTTCCTCTTGGAACCGCACATGTCTACATTGAAAAAGAAATGATTCAGGATATGTGGGACAACGAGAATGCAAAGATAGCTTATACAGTAGAGGTAGAGACCGACGTTACCAAGCCTACTCTTGATAAGGTAGAGCAGGATGGCGACTGGGAAGACCAGATTATACTGACCTTCTCTGAATCACTTGATCAGGATTCAGCAGAAAACGTTGACAACTACACCCTTCTTGACAAGGACGGAAAAGTACTTGAAAAGATTAGCGGAGCACTTTTTGCCCTTGACGATGATGATAAGGTAGATGACAAGAAGATAATAATAGTATTTGATGAAGAACTAGGTGGAGATTACTCGATAGTAGTTGAAAAGGTTGAAGACTTAGCCGGAAACGCTATTGAGAAGGTTACCAAGACCTTTACAATAAAGGATAAGGATGCCCCTGATTTCCCGTCAACATCAGGTTCAGCAGTACTTTACAATCCTGGTGAAAAAGATCAGATGCTAAAGATCAACTTTGGCGAAGCTATGGCAATAACCGGCACATACTCAGTACTAGATCTTGAAAAGTACCAGCTCGATGGTAAAGATCTCTCTGATGTAGATGATGCAACCATTAAAGCAATTAATGACAACAAGGCAGTAGAAATCAAGTTGCCGAGTAAAGATGGAAAGAATAGCTTTGCAGTAGGAGACAGCCTCTATATTGCAAGAGTTGCTAACGCTGCAGGCAATAAGACGACTGATATGACGTCAGGCGAAATCATTGTTGGTGGATCAGGCAAGGTAGAATTTGATAAGGCTGAGCTTACTGACAAGGCTACAATCGTAGTTACACTGAAGGATAGACTTACAACCTTCAAGGCAGCTGACTTCACAATCACTGATGAAGATGGCGATGTTACGTTAAAGAGAGTCAGACACACTGTAAATTCAGATGGCAACAGCGTAGTTACATTTACAGTAGAAGATCGCTCAACTGAAAGTGTTGATTTGAGTGTTATATCAGGTGCTACAACAGAGTCCAAGAACACCTATGGAGAAACTCTTGTTGCTAATACAGGGATACCTGTTGATGACAAGGCTGCTCCAGAAGTTGATGAAGTATTCTACGCAGCAGATGGGTCAGCTATCTATGTAGTATTTAAGGAAGCTGTCGATGAAGATACATTCTCAACCAGATCTGATGCTAAGAATGGATTCACGATTAGCGGCGGTGGAGAACTTGCTAGTGCACTTTACTTGAATTCTACTACAGTAGAACTTACAGCTAAAGACGACAAGCCGTTCACCAAGAACACAAACGTCAGCTATGACGGAAACTATGGTATTACTGATAAGGCTGGAAATAAGATTGCTGCATTCAGCAGGACTGATGTTTTGAAGGCATGGTAAGAATATAAATACCAGCAACAAAGATTAGTTAAGATAAGTTATGAGGGCCGGGGGATTAACCTTCGGTCCTCTTTCTTTTTTATAAGTTTAGCCTCTATAAAGCAAAATAAAACTACTTGCTTGTGGCTATTGTTTTTGCTACGATATCCATATAGAAACAGACATATTAAAGAATAATTAGTACAATAGTTTGGAATAGGGTAGAGGGAGGTTTGAAATTGAAAAGGCATATATCAGTTATCATCGTTCTAGTATTGCTATTATTGCCAACAACCATTTTCGCTGAAGCTGAAAATGTCAATCCATTGTTTATGGAAAAGGCAATATTATATCTTGAAAAGCATAATAATACCTTGCTTAGTATGGATGAATCTGTGGAAATAGCCAGAAAACAATATAACAGCGCTGTTACCAACACTAAGAATCTTGACACTAAAGGATTTTTACTAGAAATCTATGACCAAGAGATTTATATACACTTTGATACAAACACCAAAATGCTATTGACATTGCAAAAGGAGCTTTATCCGGAGCAAATGAAGTTTTCATGGGACATGGCCAAGGATAGCAGAAGATTGACACTCAACTCAATGGTTATAGGTTTAAGAGGTTTATACCTTGGAGTTTATAATGCTAGTGAGGACTGTAGTCTAAAACAAAGAAGCTATGACCTGGCTCAGACTATCTATAATCAGGGTATGATTAGGTACGAAAAAGGTATGATTACCGAAATTGATTACGCTCAGTATAAATTTGATCTGCTTAAGGCAAAAGCGGCATATGATGCATCAAGAAGAAATTATGAAAACATTATGAGAACATTTAACTCGTTTATAGGTATAGAGCTGGAGACTACATACAGTGAAATTGTATATGAGGAAGAATACGACCCCAACGCTCTTCAAAACTACGATTTTTATGTCGAGAGAGCACTTTCATCGAGGCTTGAGATTACAAGTGGTATAAAGCAAATTGCACTTTTGGAAAAAAAGAAGGCTATAATGGAGGACTATCCCTATAGTATAGTACTGCCTTCCAATAAAAAGGATTATGAGAACATGCTAAACGATATTGATAAACAGTCGCTTTTGCTGGAGAAGGCAAAAATAGATATCGAAAAGGGTATAATGGAAGCTTATATAGAAGCATCTGAATCCAATAGTAATATTATTGGTTTGAAGAAGGTGTTGGATCTTCAAAAAAGCAATCTTGAAAATATGAAGGGTAAATATGAGGCGGGCCTTATATCAAAAACAATGCTAGATCAGATACAAATTGGGCACGATGAAATGGAAAATGGATATAAGGCTGCCTTGTTTGACTATAATACAAAGCTTTTGAAGCTTGAATATGCTGCTGGTACTGGTCCGGCATACTAGGAGGAATAAGTATGAAAAGGTTTATATGTTTATTGTTAACTACCATTATTTTATTATCTTGTACAAGTGTTGTTTTTGCGGAAACAACTGATAGCGAGGCTCCTGTTGAAAAAGCCATTCTGGAGATCACGCTTACTGAAGCTAAAAGTATTGCAGTTCAAAATAGCAGGCAGTTTTCAATTGATACCCTTGAAATTGCTGCAAAGGAAGCAGCGGTGAAACAAGCACAGGAGGATGCGGATTCAGTACCTGGCGGAATAGCACCGACAACTGCATTACGGGATAGAGTTACTGTACAAGTTAAAGTTAGAGAAGCGGAGACAAATCTTAAGTTGGCAAAAATCGCACAGAAGAATAATACCATAAAGCTGGAGGCCGATGTAGAGGTAACATTCTATAACGTATTACTTGCGCAAAAGGAACTGGAATTAGAGCTGAAGAAATTGGATTTTGTAAAGGAAAGGTGTGAGATGGCAAAATCCAGGTATGAGGCAAAAACAATAACAAAAGATGATCTTGAAATGGCGGAATATAATCTATACAGTAAGAACATTGAGATTGAAGTAATAAAAGATAAAATTAGAATGCTTGATATGAAGCTTAAGGATCAGCTTGGGTTACCTTTAGATGGTGATATGCTGAAACTAAAAGGAACAATTGAGGCTGAAAAAGCAGATGAGATTGATATAAACAAGCTGGTTGCTCAAAATATTGGAAACAATTCTTCAATATACGCAGCAGCTGAAAGGTATGCTGCAGCTGCAAAAACAATGGAATTGACCTCGGAGCTTTTTAAGCAGGGAAGCGAAACGTATGACAACAATATGGTAAGTATGGAATCAGCACTAAGGGACTATGAAGCAGAGAAGCGGAATAGAGAAGTTGAAATTAGAAATACATATAATGATTTGCTGAACCTGGTTGACAGCGCCCAGCTTGCTGAAATGTATGAAGAGCTACTAAAGAAAAGACTCGACAATGTGAAAATAAAATTTGAAAAAGGTCAAGTGAGTAGAGAAATATATATGGATGCCGAGGAAGCCTATGAGAACGCAGTATTTGATAATATCAAGGCTAAATGCAATCTTAATATAGAGAGGTTGGATTTTAATAACATTGTTAGTATGTAATGATGTTAACTAAAGCCCCTTGTTGTCAATTATGGGGGCTTTTTTACTATCTACGCAACATTTTTTGCCCTATCATGATTAAAAAACTGGCTGATATAAGTAAATGTTGATATAATGTAATGTAATAGGGATATATTACGTGTGATTATTACTAAAGAAAAGAGGTGTTCTTATGCTATACATAAAAAAATTACTGTCCGTTATCCTATCTGTATCAATTACTATTGTATTGCTTACAGGAGCTGTATTAGCGGAATCACCAAAGGTTGAAGTAGAGGAAATGGCAGAGGCATTGAACAAGCTCAACATCCTGCAGGGCAGCAATGGTGACTTTCTCTTAAACAATCTCATAGACAGAGCGCAGGCTGCGACATTAATTATTAGGATGCTGGGGAAGGATGAATATGTCCGTGAAAATGCTGATGACCTTCGTTATACAAAATATGAGGATGTTAGCCCAGAAGCTTGGTATGCCTCTTATATTGGATATAGTACCGAGCATAGTATAGTTGGCGGAAATCCTGATGGAAGCTTTGCGCCATTGGAGTATGTTACTGAGAAGGCCTTTATCAAGATGTCACTGTGTGCTCTTGGATATATCTATGGCGAAGACTTTGATTGGACCAATGTATATCAGAAGGCATATGAAATTGGAATTGTTAAGGACCCATCCTATGAGACGAGAATACAGGATGATACGGACTATTTAAGGTCAGAGGCAGTTGAACTGCTGTATCATGCGTTGAATACCAATAAGAAGGGTACTCAAACTAAAATGGCATATACACTGGTTGAAGAAGATATTATGACGGTTGCAGAGCTTGCAGCCAGTGGGATATTTGCTGATGAAACCAAAACGGAGATTAACACCATATCGGTACTTGCTCCAAATAGTGTAGAGGTTGTCTTTAATGAAGTAATACAAAGTGTTAGTGTAGATGATGTAAAAATTACTGATATTGAAACAGATAGTGAACTTGGGGTTAAGTCAGTGGGCCTTAGTGACAACTCCATACAGATAATTACAGCAGGTCAAACGCCGGGCTATTCATATAACGTTGAAATAAATGCTGTTATAGATGTGGAGGGGAATATATCGGGGAAATTATCCGGTACTTTTATTGGATATAAGTCGGCAGAGGTAACCTCGGATTTCTTTAAGGTAAAAAAAATAGAGCAAGCATCTGAGAACGTAATAAATATATTCTATACTCATCCCATTAATGCAAATGGAGAAATTTCTTCTTATTATGAAATACTTGAAGACGGTAAGCCGTTTATCAGCGGCACAGCACAAGATTTAAGTGTAAAAAGAATTCAAGCTGTCGATAATGCAGTGTCCCTTGTATTAAAGGAAAAGAAGCTAACAAGTGGTTCGGTATATACTCTTAATGTAAACGGTAGACTTACTAGTTCGCTTGGAGTTAAGCTTGGCGAAGGCAAAGGTGAGAAGAGGGATTTTGTTGCGACAGTCGCTCATCAAGGCAGTTTGGAGATATTGTCTGTAACTTCTGCTACAGAAAACTCTGTAAGAGTTCGCTTCAACCGTGAGGTGGATATGGCTTGGGCGGGTAAAAGACTTAACTATGGAGTAGTTGACCCCGATGGTCGTATGATTGATGTTATTGAGGTAGTAGCAAGTGACAGTAGCGAATATTTGGGTAAAGAGATTTACCTAAAATTGAACAAATCTCTTGTAAAATCTGATACCTATAAGCTAAAGATAGAATACATTCCCGATTTATATAAGCTGAGCACTATTGAAGAAGTAGAGCTGTCATTTCCCGGGGAATATCCAAGAGAGGTACCTCTTGCAATAAAGAGAATAATTAACGAGAATAATAATACTATTGAGATTATATTCAATAAGCCTTTAGATCCTGAATCAGCCGTAAAGGTATCCAATTTCCTAATAAGAGGTAATAATGATACATCAGTTAACACTGAGCCTATAAAGGCCTATTACAGTGAGCAGAATGGAGAGTATTCAATAAAACTCTTTTTGCCATCAAGAGTGTCTTTTAGTAATAAGAAGAAGTACTGGATACATATTAGCGGTTTGAAGGATAAAATGGGAGAAGGCGGGCAGTTAGTTTACCAAAAGGAGTTTACGGCTAACAGAGTCGAGGCTGGAAAGCCAAAGATAGTTGATGCTGTAACTATTTCAAAGGATACAGTTAAGCTGGCATTTGATGTGGAAATTGCATTTACTCCAACTAACATTAGTATAGATAATTACACTTTACAGTATGAATATAATGACGAAACCTTAAGAATGGTACCGATTGCAGTAAATTATATAAATGCTGATACTTTGGTATTAAGGTTTGATGAGCTGAATCCAGCAATGTCTTACAAGCTTATTTTTGATAATATGACAGATTATTCTGAAGTATACACTCGGACAAGTGATGATGGAGATAATATGGTAGATGTGCGATTTGGAGGATAAGCCTGTATTGTGGTATAAAGTGTAAAACGGTGCGTATTACTAGGATTATTGTTATAGTAGTGCTATAATAATTTATAGGGATAAATGCGTTTAGTCACAAAGGGTATTTATGGTAGATGGTGCTTTATGATAAACAAATACCGTTTTATTAAAAGGGAGATAGTTCTGTGGGGAAAAAAATTTTAATTGTAGATGATGAAAAAAATATAGTAGACATACTAAAGTTCAATCTTGAAAAGGAAGGCTTCACTACGGTGGAGGCCTACGATGGAGAAATGGCAGTTGAGCTTGCACTAAGTCAGAAGCCCGATCTTATATTGCTGGATGTTATGCTGCCTAAGATGGATGGCTTCACTGTATGCAGAAAGCTTAGGCAGTCGCTGACTACACCTATTATCATGTTGACAGCTAAGGAGGAAGAGGTCGACAAGGTACTCGGCTTGGAGCTTGGAGCAGATGATTATATTACTAAGCCCTTTAGCCAAAGAGAGTTGATGGCCAGGATAAAGGCAAACATCAGAAGAACCGCCATGGAGGAGATTGCGTCAGTTAATGGAAACATTATTGAGTGCAGTGATCTTGTGATAGACTGTGACAGATATGATATTAAAAGGGGAGACGAGGGAATAGAGCTAACACTCAGAGAGTTTGAGCTTGTTAAATTCCTTGCCATGCATCCGGGACAGATATTTTCGAGAGAAAATCTTCTTGAGAAGGTCTGGGGTTATGAGTACTATGGTGATGTAAGGACAGTGGATGTGACTATAAGACGTGTCAGGGAAAAGCTCGAAAGGAACCCCTCTAATTGTGAGTATATAATGACTAAACGTGGAGTGGGATACTATTTTAACAAGCCCGATAAATAGTCCGTAAGCAGAACCCACGAAGCATTAAAAAATATGAGGTGTATATGTTTCCGAAGAGTTTGCAGTGGCGTCTTGTCAGTTTTTTTTGTTTGATAATATTTTGTCTGATCATTCCAATAGGGCTATATCTTAATGGCCGGATAGAGAGCAAATACTATGATAACTTCCTTGGGAGAATCGAGAGGGGATTTGAGGACTGGTCCATTACAAACGATATGCCAAATGCAGAAGAGCTAAAGATTGCTTTGCAAAATAGTGAGAGTGTTTTTCAGTTGAATCTGGAAAACAGAAGCTATACCATATACGACATGGTTAATAGCGAGATATATTATACCAATGACAATGAGTTCTATAACAATACCAAGGAACTTGCTTTAAATTCACTTCTTGGCTCGGATAATTTTATCCGGGCTCTTGCGGGAAAGGAAAACAACAAACGATTACTCGAAAGCTCGGGAGAGGCGAGCTTTTTTGACTATGCCAAAATCGTGGGAGATAGTATAATATATTTCCGTTATTACAGGGAAGATTGGGCTGGAATAACAAGATATTTCAACAACATAATATATACAAGCCTGTTGTTGGGAATCATAATTGCTCTGATAGCAGGATATTTCCTTACCCGGACAATCACATATCCTTTGGAAAAGCTTATGCAAAAGGCCCAGAGCATAGCAAAGGGTGACTTTGACAAGGAGCTGGAGGTAAAATCAGGAGATGAGATAGGAAAGCTTACTGAGACATTTAACTACATGGCTCAAAATCTCAAGGATAACCTTACAGAAATATCAAGTGAAAAAAGTAAAGTGGAAACCATTCTAAATTACATGAACGATGGAATAATAGCATTTAACCTTAAAGGAGAGGTCATTCATACAAACCCTGCATCCTCCAGAATCCTGGGTGTGAGTGATCTGAACAGTTTCCAGGAGTATCGATCTCGTTTTGGCTTTGAATACTCTTTAGAGGATGTGCTATATCTTCAGTCTAATCAAACTGCTGAAATAAATGTATCCTTTGGTAGAAAAACCGTAAAGATTTACTTTGCGGTCTTTACTGATGAAATAAAAAGGCCAGAGGGAGTTATTGCTGTGCTACAGGACGTAACGGAGCAACAGCGTCTGGAGGATATGCGAAAGGAGTTTGTAGCCAATGTATCCCACGAGCTTAGAACACCTCTGACATCAATTAAAAGCTATTCAGAAACGCTTCTGGACGGCGCTCTTGAGGAGAGGGATACTGCGGAGCATTTCCTCAATGTTATCAATTCTGAAGCCGACAGGATGACAAGACTTGTTAAAGATCTGCTCCAGCTTTCAAGGCTTGATAATAAACAGATGAAGTGGGATTTAAAACAAATGTCATTAGTGAATTTGATTAAAAGTGCTGTTGAAAGAATGGAGCTGGAGGCGGGTTCTAGAAAACAGAAGCTTGAATGTTTTGTTATGGGTGATATACCTGACATTGAGGCGGATTATGGTAGACTTGAGCAAGTGGCGTTCAATATAATCGGAAATGCGCTGAAGTATACCCATGAATCTGGAATTGTTACGGTTTATGTAGGGAAAATATATAATGATGTATACTTTAAAGTAACCGACAGCGGTATAGGAATACCTGAAAGCGATATGCAAAGAATATTTGAGAGATTTTACAGGGTAGACAAGGCTCGATCCAGGGAAATGGGGGGTACAGGACTAGGTTTATCCATAGCGAAGGAGATCGTGGAGGCCCATGCTGGTACGATTAACATAAGTAGCAAAATGGGCGTTGGCACGGAGGTTACGGTAAGGTTGCCTGTAAACCAGACAGGCTTGGGAAAATGAGCTTTTGCAGGTCATTACATGTAACTTATTCGTAAGTTGCATGTAATGTATTTGTAACAGTGTAACGGTATAATAATATTAGCATAATTATGAATTAGAGGGTAATTTGTGATTAAAGAAAATCGCTTAAGGGGATTGTAAAATGTGGAAAAAGCTTCTAACGGCATTAATAGTATTTATTGTAATATCATGCTTTACAGTGACGGTGTTTGCCGGTAATACTGAAGGTTTTACAGATGCTGTGAGTACCTATACCGGTAATAGCACCAATAGCGATTCTAAGGACATGACCCAGACGGAATTAAACAGTACAGATAAGCAGCAAACAAGTAGCACGATAGATACAGACAAAACGAATACTACATATGCAAATGAAGAAGATGAATATAATGGACCGGATGCAGAATTTTTTACAGCAATTAAGCAGATATTAAAAGAAGGTAAGGCTATTGACAACGGACAAACAATTTTGTATGTAACAAAGCCTGTGGCAATAGACGAAAAGGTGTCCATTTACTCTAATAAGTTTAGTGTCAGTGTAAAAACTGTGTTTGAGGATGTAGTGTTTTCTGTAGCAAGACTGAACGAGGCTACTGGAAGGTATGAGATGATTGAGTTTGACGGTGAGAAGTCAATTATGGTTGCGTGCGGTACTGAGACAAAGGAAGTTAATTTGGAATATGGCACAAACCAGCTGTTGCTTATATCATACAGGAGTTCTGAGAAGGTTGAATCCAAGGTGCAATATAATTCAATTTTGGTTGAGGCAAATAGGCAATCTGCTGCTGACAAGGCTGTTAGTGGCAATAATACAGTAAAGGCAAACAATACCAACTCATTTGGAACGTTAAGCCAAAGATTCAATGCTTTTATAGATAATCTAATAGGAAAGGGAAAGTAATTTATTAGCTTTACGGGGGCTTCAATGAGCCATGCGATTAAAGAGCGGATAAAGACTATTAGCATATACATACTACTAATATCAGGTCTATTACAGGTAGGAATCCTTTGGAGCTATCAGAACCAGGGGGCTCCTATTAATCATTTATTAGGGCTGTTATTTGGCAACGGCACCCAAATTAGCAATGAAACAGTAAGGGAGCATTTGTTTACTCCTGATAAAATAGTTGTGTCGGATGGAGAGTATTCCAATTCTCACTGGGTAATAAAACAGAGAAATGAATATTACAACGGATTCTGGAGCGAAGCAGCTACAGGTTTGCAAAAGATAGTTGATGGTAAGATTAGCATTTCTGTTTCTGGTGAAGAGTGGGATGATATTGTCGAGAAACGCGGGTTTTTGGTTGACTTCGGATATACTATTGAACCGGAACTGCTTAGGTGGTTTCTGGGTACAGGAAACTCGTCGATTGATATGCCAAGCTTCAGGAAGCTTATGATAAGAAGAGATATTATTAACGATGACATCGGTACATTTTATTTCTATGGGATAGACGGAACCGTTTATTCTTCCAAACAAATAAGATTTGAGAAAGCAATTAAGCATAACCATGTTATTAATTATCTTAATAATGATGCAAATCAATTAAACCGTAGGTATTATTCTTTTTCAGGAAGCAACATCCAAAAGACTGAGGATGAACCAGATGTTCTCTATGTTGCTGTTTCACCGAGATACTGGCCTTATAACGGGATATCGGTCAAACCTCCAGAACGGGCGGAAATTAAAGAGGAGCTTGAGGATATTCTTTTAGGTAGCGATGCTGGCCGTTATAACAAATATACATTTAATGAAGGTGTGATTCAATATACATACGGTAGCAATATCTACAGGTACCATTTGGATGGTTATCTTACATATCGCTATCTTGGTAGTACAGAGCAAAAACCCGATACCAGGGTCGAAGAGGCGCTTCTAAATGCCTATCAGTTTGTTGGAAGAACAAAGGAGTTATATGACTCTGAGGCGGATATAGCTCTCACTTTAGTAGAGAAAAAAGCCGGTGGTGTTTATAAATTTACCTTTGATTACAGGATTGATGGTATGCCGATTAAAGTGGAGTATGGTATGAAGGATGGTAGCGGTAATAAGCTAAATCATGCAATAAGCATATTGGCTGATAATAGGCGGGTGTTGGAGTGTGATTGGCTGATAAAGAACTTCAAGCAGTATAAAACCGGATTTTACAATGATAGAATGTTGGAATTAATGGGAAGAGAAAGGATCCTATTTGATGATATCGATATTCAGCAAATAGATACAGGATATTATGTTTCCAATGCTTATACAGAATTTTTAGAACCGGCGTTAATTATTGAAACTAAGGATAAGGAATCTAAGGAGAAGGGCACGATTGTTTTGAATTTACTGCCGGAAGAGGGTGATTGACATATGGATGTTTCCAAGGCGAAAACTGTTATAATCGTATTACTGGTTGCTTTTAATATTTTTTTGTTAGCAAATAATTTCATCTATCATGATACGCAAGGAGCCAGCAGGGAGACGTTGGAGAACGCAGTAAGAATTTTAGAGCAGCGTGGTGTAGAGCTCGAGTGTGGGATCCCTGTTACTGAAGGTGGTAGCCACCATCGACTGGTGTATATGCAGGCCGTTCTAGATAGGGAACGTATAGCAACCACACTGCTTGGAGAAAATCGTGAGACACAGGACAATTCTTATTATCTCAGTGCAACGAAGAAGTTGATATTTTCAGGAGAAGCATCCTTTGTTTATACTGATCAGATGGTTCTGACGTCTGAGGCCAACCGCTTTGATCAAGCTGAAGCAGCAGAAACTGCTTATGGATTTATGAAGGATAAAGGGTTGCTTGATGGGAAGTATGTCCTTGATGGAGCCGATAGAGGCAATGACGGTAGCTTTATTTTGCATTACATAGAAAAATACGAGGGCCAGTTGCTTTTTGATAATTATTTCATTATACAGTTGAATGATAAGGTAATTATGAGTGTGGAATACCAAAGGTACCAAATTAAAGGTTTTTCGGCAGAGATTATTGAGCAGCCGGAAGTATATCAAACCTTGCTTTCCTATTTTATGAATGATAGTGATGTAGTTATCACGAGTATTGATAGTGGCTACAAGTTAACAGATGATACAACAGCGGATACTATTGAGTCAATCGAACCACTTCCGGTATGGAGAGTCGTGGTTAAGGGTGAGACAGAGCCTTTATATATTAGCCCCCATGATATATCATTGTAGTATTACAGAAAAATCAGTGGTATAATAAAGTAGGATGTCGATTAAATATCGATATTCTTAGATACAAAGGATAAGAAGGCAGGTGTGCGGATTGGGAAGGATTGTTATTCATGGCCGCGAGGCATTGCGGGGTGATGTTTATATCAGTGGAGCCAAAAATGCAGCCGTAGCGGTATTGCCTGCAGCGTTATTGATTGACGGAGAGTGTAGTATAGAAAATCTTCCAGATATAAAGGATACAAGGATTTTAGAGGATACACTTAAACAGCTTGGTGCTAAGGTTACATTCAAAGATCGAAATACAGTTCAGATAGATTCTAAAGAGATTAATTCTTACATAGCCCCCTACGATATGATAAAAAGTATGAGAGCTTCCTATTATTTGCTTGGAGCATTGCTTGGACGGTTTGGAAAAGCAGAGGTAGCGTTGCCAGGTGGTTGTGATTTTGGTTATAGACCGATTGATCAGCATATAAAGGGCTTTGAAGCTATGGGTGCTAATGTTGTTATTGAGCATGGCATGATTAAGCTTTTTGCCGACAAGCTGGTGGGGAGCCAGATATACCTTGACGTAGTTAGTGTAGGAGCTACTATTAACCTTATGCTTGCTGCAGTGAAAGCAGAGGGTACCACTGTTATTGAAAATGCGGCAAAGGAGCCTCATATAGTTGATACAGCTAATTTTTTAAATGCAGCCGGAGCTAATATTAAGGGTGCAGGAACAGATGTAATCAAAATAATGGGAGTTAACCATCTCAAGGGTGGCCATATACATTCTATTATACCCGACATGGTGGAGGCAGGTACATTTATGATAGCCGGGGCTGCAACCGGTGGTGATGTGACTGTAAAGAATGTGATACCAAAGCATATGGAGTCCTTGACCGCAAAGCTTCTAGAAATGAATGTAAATGTTATTGAGGGTGAGGACTGGATAAGGGTTATCAGAGAGAATAATATTCGAAAAGGAAATATGAAGACACTGCCCTATCCAGGCTTTGCAACTGATTTACATCCGTCGACAACAGACCTACTTTCCT
>LSQX01059312.1_pt1 | contig 14968 bp, 14 predicted proteins | sample 654561 | NCBI WGS metagenome assembly LSQX01 (sample SAMN04489861, study PRJNA283612) | anaerobic digester metagenome | isolation source: 4 biogas reactors fed with cattle manure at either 37C or 55C with and... | place: Denmark: Kongens Lyngby | collected 2014 | reverse complement strand
AGCCAAAGCACCGACTTTAGCTACTTGTTCAAATTGCGGTGCAATGCATATTTACCACACTGTTTGTGGTGAGTGCGGTTATTATAGAGGTAGATTAGCAATTGAGAAAACTGTAGAATTCTAAGATGTCAAAAGTTCACGCTGTAATCACTGGTGTTGGAGGTTATGTTCCTGATTATATATTAAATAATCAAGAACTTAGCACCATGATGGATACAAGTGATGAGTGGATTACTACTCGCGTTGGTATCAAAGAACGTCGTATCTTGAAGGAGCCGAATGCAGGTATTTCTTATATGGCAGTAAAAGCCGCTGAAGAATTGTTTGCTAAAACCGATGTTACTCCTCAAGAAATTGATTTAATATTAGTTGCTACCACTACGCCTGACTATATTTTTCCATCTGCTGCTTCTGTTATTGCAGACAAGTTAGGTATTAAAAACGCCTTAGGTTTTGACATACAAGCAGCATGTTCAGGCTTTATCGTAGCTCTAAATAATGCAGCTAGCTTTATAGAATCAGGAAAGTATAAAAAAGTTTTAGTGTTTGGTGCTGAGAAAATGTCAGCTATCACCGATTATGATGACCGAACAACTGCGCCCTTGTTTGGCGATGGTGCAGCGGTTGTATTAGTTGAGCCTACCACCGAAAGTTTAGGTGTTATGGATGCCTTATTATACACAGATGGTAGCGGAGGAAAACACCTAAAAATGCAGGCTGGAGGTTCTGCTCACCCTGCCTCTCATGAAACAGTAGAAAATCGAGAACATTCGATTTACCAAGAAGGGCAAGCCGTTTTTAAACATGCAGTAATTAATATGGCTGGATCTTCTGCTGATATCATGGAAAAAAACCAGCTAAGTTCTGAAGACGTTAACTGGTTGATTCCACATCAAGCAAACCTTCGAATTATCGATGCAGTGGTTAATCGTACAGGGGTTGACTATAATCGTGTCATTATCAACATAGAAAAATACGGTAATACCTCTGCAGCTACTATTCCTATCTGTATGTGGGAATACGAAAAACAATTTAAAAAAGGTGACAACATCATCCTTACAGCCTTTGGTGCAGGCTTCACATGGGGCGCACTTTGGCTGAAGTGGGGATATGATAGCGAAGAAGAATAACAGAAAAAACACTTAGAAAAGATATTGTCCATGTCAATTTGCATGGAGCACAAAAAAGCGAGATACCTCTTAGGCATCTCGCTTTTTTATATTGTCTTTACAAATCAAAGTAATGTATTACAAACCTTTTTCTAACTTTAAAGTTTTGGTTGGCTGGTCACATACTTCAGTTGGACCAAAATACTGAATTGGACCAGGATAGATAAAGCTGAGTTGTTCGTCAGCCCACTTATCACGATGCTTCGCGAAAAACTTAAACGGAGCTCCATCTAAATCAACTAAGGCTTTTTGAATCACAGGTTTCATCTCACCGTGGCGACGCTCCATATTCATCATCATGGTAATTGGTACGCCACCAGCTACCCATTCATTAGCAGGCTTGGTTGTATTACGAACGGATGCCATATATCCGGTTTTATTTTCTGCAATTAGAACTGCAGCAGTATAACCAAGTGAGTAAGTGTAGTCAGCATCAAAATTAGAAGGAATAGCACAGCGACCTTCATATCCAAAGAAATGATTGATAGCAGAGAATTTACCTTTGTATTCACCGGTAGCTTTTAGGTGTGCTAACTTCTTAGCTACCATCTCAATCAGTAATTTTTCAGTTTCAATTTGGGAAACCTGCACATTACCGTGTGGGTCTCGGTCTAAAGTCAACTGACGCGCAATGCCCTTTGGTAAATCGCGGAAAACTTGTGAACTTTCGGGCGTTAAAGTAGCTTTGATATATTGACGTTTTTCGTCATCAGTTTCCAAAGCAGCAAAATCACCATTATGCGCTAACAAGTCATTTAATTCAGCAATAAGTTTTTTCATTGCTGGAATAAACTCTATCAAACCTTCTGGAATTAAGATAGTTCCAAAGTTCAAACCATGCTCGGCACGATGAACGATTACATCCACTATATAATCAACAATATCAGAAAGCGTCATATTTCTGGCTTCCACTTCTTCAGAAATCAAGCAGATATTTGGCTGACTTTGCAAAGCACATTCTAAAGCGATATGAGAAGCAGAGCGACCCATCAAGCGGATAAAATGCCAATATTTCTTTGCAGAACTGGCGTCTCGCTGTATATTTCCAATTAATTCTGAATATACTTTTGTAGCCGTGTCGAATCCAAAAGAACAATCAATCATCTCATTTTTCTAGTCACCATCAATGGTTTTCGGACATCCTATCACTTGAATTTTCTCACCTTTTTGAGCATAGTATTCAGCTAACACACAAGCATTGGTATTGGAATCATCCCCACCAATAATCACTATGGCGTTGATACCTAATTGATGACAAATTTGTGCACCTTTTTGGTATTGCGCATCCTCTTCCAATTTCGTTCTTCCAGAACCAATAATATCAAATCCACCTGTATTGCGGTATTCCTTCACTATCTCTTCAGTTAGTTCAATGTAATTGTGCTCTACCAAACCAATAGGTCCGCCTAAAAAGCCATACAATTTATTTTCAGGATTTAATTTTTTCAAACCATCAAAAATACCGGCAATCACATTATGTCCGCCCGGCGCTTGTCCACCCGATAAAATCACACCTACATTCTTGATAGGATAAGTTTTTCCTTCTCCCGGCTCAAACGTAATCAATGGCATACCATAAGTGTTTGGAAATAAAGCCTTGATATCATTTTGGTCGGCAACGGACTGCGTTGCTTCTCCTTCTTTCAACACTACATTGCCTTTAAGCGATGCTGGTAATTTAGGCTGATAAGATGCCCTTGCAATCTGCAAAGGACTTTTAATCATTGGTTTCATTGTAATCCTTTTATTAATAATTTAATTTGATAATTCATTTTTAATTCAGCGAGGCAAATTTACAAAATTAATTGCAATTGGTATAATTTACCTTTTGCACTATCTTGTTTAAAAGTTCACAACCCCATTTTTTAATCTTTTATCACATAAAAATTCCTACAACTTATTGTACCTTTGTCGCATGAGGCAGTTACATACAAGACTATGCAATGTTTTTTGGTAACATTAATCTCAAAATTTTATCCTACAATATGATGTACTCTAAACAACACAAAACTTTAACATTCGGCATGTTGAGTTTAATGGCCTCCTCTGCACAAGCACAAGAAAGACCTAATATTATCTTTATCATGTCAGACGACCATGCTTCACAAGCTGTTAGTGCCTATGGTGGTTTTTTGAAAGATTATCTTCCAACACCAAACATAGATAGAATCGCTAATGAAGGTGTAAAATTAGAGAATTGTTTCGTGACTAATTCTATCAGTTCTCCTTCACGAGCAGCTATTTTAACCGGACAGTTCAGTCATAAAAATGGTGTATACACCTTACAAGATCAATTAGATCCTGCCTTGCCAAATGTCGCAAAAGAATTGCAACATGCTGGTTATCAGACTGCCATATTTGGAAAATGGCATTTACATGCTGAGCCTACCAGTTTTGATTTTTATAATGTATTACCGGGACAAGGTTCTTACGAAAATCCAACGCTTATAAAGAAAGGAGATTGGGCTGCCGGTCCGGATAATCAAAACAAAGAAACCGAATACTTAGGGCATTCTACGGATATTATTACCAATGAAGCCATTAAATATTTGGATTCAACGGATAAAAATCAACCCTTTTTCTTGATGTGTCATTTCAAAGCACCGCATCGTTGGTGGGTGCCGGCTGAGCGTTTCAAACATCTTTTGGAGGATGTAGAAATTCCTGAACCAGCCAATATGTATGAAACTTATGAGCATAAAGGTCAGTATGCACAAGTTATAGAAACCGGCTTAGAGTATATGAATAGCAAAGACTTGAAAGGTAATATGCCGCCGGAAAATGCTACACGCGATGAAAAAAGGAAGTGGAATTATCAGATTTATATCAAAGATTATTTAAGATGTATTGCGGGAGTAGATGAGAATGTTGGGCGGATTTTAGCTTATTTGGATGAACATAATTTAACTGAAAACACCATTGTTATATACACCAGTGATCAGGGGTTTTTCTTAGGGGAACATGGTTGGTTTGACAAGCGATTGATGCAAGAAGAGTCATTGCGAATGCCGTTTGTAATGAGGTATCCTAAAGAAATTAAAGCATGAATTGCTGAATATTAAGGCAACTTATGATGATGGCGACGAGCAATACCCTGTTTTACAAAAACTTAATGAGACTTATTTCTGGTAATAATAGGCTGTGAATTATCGAATTAAGTGAAGATTCAAATATTTCACGTAAATTTGTAGCTAATTTTTATTATATCAATTTATATAATCACTATGTCATCACTTCGTTTTAAAGCTGTTGAGGAAGCACACAAAAAGAAAGCAATACCGGTGGAAGTACCTACTAAACGCCCTTCCGAATATTTTGGTTGTATGGTATTCAACCGCCAAACCATGGCTGAATACCTTTCGAAAGAAGTATTATCGGCCGTGCAGGACGCAGTGGATAATGAAGTGGCTTTGGACAGAAAAGTGGCCGATGATGTGGCTGCCGGTATGAAACGCTGGGCTATTGAAAAAGGTGCTACGCATTACACGCATTGGTTTCAACCCCTGACCGACGGCACGGCTGAAAAACATGATTCTTTTATTGATTATGTTGGCGGGCCAAGTGAAACCATCATAGAAACCTTTCCGGGAAAACTCTTGGCGCAACAGGAACCGGATGCTTCTTCTTTCCCAAGTGGAGGTATCAGAAGTACTTTTGAAGCAAGGGGTTATACGGCTTGGGATCCTTCTTCCCCTGCTTTTATTTATGATGACACCTTGGTGATTCCTACGATTTTTATTTCCTATACGGGAGAATCTTTGGACTTAAAAGCTCCATTACTCAAGGCTTTGCATGCAGTCAATGCTGCCGCTACAGAGGTTTGTCAGTATTTTGACCCTAAGGTGAAAAGGGTGACTTCTTACCTTGGTTGGGAACAAGAATACTTCTTAGTAGATGAAGGATTATACGCTACACGTCCGGATTTGGCCTTGACCGGCCGAACCTTAATCGGACATGAATCTGCCAAAAACCAACAATTGGAAGATCATTATTTTGGAGCCGTCCCAACAAGGGTGGTAGCCTATATGAAAGACTTGGAATTTGTAGCTTATAAATATGGGATTCCTTTAAAAACCAGGCATAATGAGGTGGCTCCCAATCAGTTTGAATTGGCACCTTTGCATGGTGAAGCCAATCTTTCCAACGACCAAAACCTACTGATTATGTCTTTGATGAAAAAGGTAGCAAGGCGTCATGGTTTTCGATTGTTATTGCATGAAAAACCTTATGCAGGCATCAATGGATCGGGTAAGCATAACAACTGGTCATTGGGGACAGATACAGGCGTAGGGCTTTTGACACCGGGAAAAACTCCTGCTGAAAACCTGCAATTTATTACTTTTTTAGCAAATACCTTGATGGCTGTTTATAAGCATAATGGTTTGTTGCGGGCATCCATCATGACTGCCAATAATGCGCATCGTTTGGGTGCTAATGAAGCGCCGCCTTCCATTATTTCAGCTTTTCTTGGTTCGCATATTTCAGATGTATTGGATAAAATCGAAGCCAGCACTTCCGAGGAAGCCATCGTGATGCACGACAAGAAGATTTTGAAATTGGACATTCCACATATCCCCGAAGTTTTATTGGATAATACGGATAGGAATAGAACATCTCCCTTTGCCTTTACAGGTAATAGATTTGAATTGCGTGGTGTGGGTGCTTCCGCGAATTGCGCTTCTGCATTGATTGTATTGAATAGCATAGTTGCAGCACAATTGAAGGAATTTAAGCAAGAAGTGGATGAAAAAATTGCCCAAGGAATCAGCAAGGAAAAAGCTATTTTTGAAGTTATAAAATCCTATATCAAAATTTCCAAGCCCATACGTTTTGATGGCAATGGCTACAGCGAGAACTGGAAAGATGAGGCATTGAAACGCGGTTTGGATTGCGAAGCTAACATCCCTGAAATATATAAAAGATATACTTCGCCGGAATCCATTGAGATGTTTAAGTCGGTAGGTGTCCTTTCAGAAAAAGAATTGCATGCCCGTAACGAAGTAAAATGGGATATTTATGCTAAGAAAATTCAGATAGAAGCCCGTGTTTTAGGGGATTTATGTATGAATCACATCATTCCGGTAGTGACCAAATACCAATCGCAATTATTGGATAATGTAGTGAAGATTTACCAAGTTTACCCTGCCAAGCAAGCAGAAAAAATATCTGCTATGAATAAGGCTTTAATAGAAGAAATTTCCGAAAGGATAAGCACTATCAAAGACCAAGTAGACGGCATGATTAAAGCGCGCAAAGCAGCCAATAAATTTGAGACAGAATACGAGAAAGCCAAGGCATATCAAAACACCGTTTTCCCTTATTTAGATGCTATCCGCTACGAAGTGGACAAATTAGAATTGATAGTGGATAACGAAATTTGGACTTTGCCAAAATATAGGGAATTATTGTTTATACGGTAATGCTATAGCTTAACTCCCTATAATATATCAGCTTTAAATTAGTCTTGCTTCCTCCAATATAGCCTGCATTTCTTCTTGTACCTTTTGAGCTTCTTGCTTGGCTGCTACCGCGAAATCTTGTCCAGAAGATGCGTAAATAATCTGGCGTGATGAGTTTACTAACAAACCGCAAGCGCTGTTCAAACCGTATTTTGCAACTTCATGCAGACTACCACCTTGCGCCCCAACACCCGGTACCAATAGAAAATGTTCGGGTACTATTTTACGTATTTCCAACAACATATTTGCTTGCGTAGCACCTACTACATACATCATTTCATCACTACTACCCCATTGTTGAGAGGTTTTTAGCACTTGTTCAAATAGCTTGTCACCCGTATTTTTATCTTCCAAAAATTGAAAATCAAAAGCACCTTTATTAGAAGTTAATGCCAATAAAATCACCCATTTATTTTCATAAGATAAGAAGGGACTAACAGAATCTTCACCCATATAAGGAGCTACAGTTACAGCATCAAAATCCATAGCCTCAAAGAAAGTCCGTGCATACATCGCCGAAGTATTACCTATATCACCACGCTTTGCATCAGCTATAATAAATTGCTCAGGATAATTTTGACGAATATAGGCGACTGTCTGTTCCAATACCTCCCATCCTTGTAGTCCAAGACTTTCATAAAAAGCAAGATTAGGCTTATAAGCTACGCAATAATCAGCAGTAGCATCTACGATGGCTTGGTTGAATTTAAAAACGCTTTGTATATCATTCTTATCAAAGAAATATGGTATTTTCTGAATATCCGTATCTAATCCCACACAAAGGAAAGATTTTTTTATTTTAATTTGTTCAAATAATGCTTCTTTATTCATATGCTATTTGTAATACAATTATTTACAATTTACGATCTATTATTTACGATTTACCTTTTGCTTTTATCTTTTGCATAGGGTCAAATTTAACTAATACAGGATAATTAAACTTCACTTGCTTTGAGTCGTTCTGCGTTCTCTGCTATGGTTAGTTCGTCTATGATAGTTTGTATCTCACCATTCATAAAAGCAGCAAGATTATACATGGTGAAGTTAATACGATGATCAGTAACGCGTCCTTGTGGAAAATTATAAGTACGAATTTTTGCGGAGCGGTCGCCGGTAGAAACCATAGTTTTACGTTTTGAACCTATCTCATCCAAATACTTTTGATGTTCGATGGCATAGATACGTGAACGCAATTCTTTCATGGCTTTCGCCTTGTTTTTATGTTGGGATTTTTCATCTTGGCATTGCACGATGATGCCTGTCGGGATATGCGTTAGACGAATAGCTGAATAGGTAGTATTCACGGATTGTCCGCCTGGACCGGAAGAACAATAAGTATCTACACGAATGTCGGATTCTTTCAATTCAATATCAAATTCTTCAGCTTCAGGAAGTACTGCCACTGTAGAAGCAGAGGTATGTACACGCCCTTGCGTTTCTGTTTGGGGAACGCGTTGCACCCTGTGAACACCGGATTCATATTTCAAAGTACCATAGACTTTTTGTCCGGAAACTGTAAAAATGACCTCTTTATATCCGCCGGAAGTACCTTCAGAAATATGGGTAATCTCAACTTTCCATCCTTTGATTTCACAAAATCGGTGGTACATTTTGAACAAATCACCGGCAAAAATAGCTGCTTCGTCACCGCCTGTTCCACCTCGAATTTCAATAATAGCATTTTTATCATCTTCAGGATCTGCCGGAATTAACAATAATTTAATGGCATCTTCCATCTCCGCTATCCTTGGTTCGATTTCATCAAATTCCATTTTGGCCATCTCACGCAATTCAGGATCTGTTTCATTTTCTATCAATTGCTTTGCCTCCGCAAAGTGAGATAAAGCCAATTTATAATCATTATAGGCCACAACAATTTCACCTAAATCATGATATTCCTTATTCAACTGCACATAGCGCTTTTGATCACTGATTATCTCCGGATCAGCAATTTGTTCTGATATCTCATCATATTTTAGCTTTATTGATTCTAATTTTTCAAGTAAGGGGGTAGTTGCAACTGCCATAAAAATTATATAATTTAAAACTTATTGATTCAAATACTTTTCCTGCAAACCCACAGCATAAGCGATGCAAGCAGGATTATCTTTATCTATTAACTTGGGATCAAGCTTGGGTATTTTCAACCGCATGCCCGGCTCTATCTTAGCCGGTGTTGGTAGCACATCACGATTAGCTTCATAGATATATACCCAAAATTCAATAGCACCATAGTGCCGTTCGGCTATTCTCGTCAACCTACTTCCTTGAATCACCTCCTCCGTTGCGATAAACTCATTATAAGTACGGGTTTGTTCGAATATGCTTGTTTGAACTGCTGCTGAAGCTCGTTGTTCTACAGGCATTTCAGCTTCTGAAACATCGGTTATCCCTACATTTTCTTCAAGCATTACGGCCTCATCCTCATCTGGAATATCTATAACAGTAGTAGTACTTGGTCTGTTTTTATAAAAATCTATAAACGCTCCAATAGCACTAAAAACCTTCAGATGAAAAGCCAAACTTAAAAGCAATGCCAAAGCTAAAACAATTATCAGAGATAAGTATAAAGTTTTACCTTTTGCAGGCTTTTTTGTATCTTTTGCATAGGTGGACTCATCTGCAATGTATTCTTCTCTCACTTCCTTGATGGGTCGATTATCACCTTTCAATTTAATTTTAAAAATCATTCTGTCACCACTCATATCTTCGGCTTTACTTTGCGTAGAAACGCGTGTGGTTGGAGTCGGGGACTCTGGCATAGGTGCTACAACAGGCGTAGGTGCAACTGGTGCCGGTATTGGTGTTGGCGCTGGCGTAGGTGTCGGCGCTGGCATTGGTGCTGGTGTTGGTGCTGGTGTTGGCACAGGTGTAGGTGGAGCTACCGGGGTAGGTTGTACCACAGGAGGTGAAACTATAGCTTGAGCAGGTGGAGTAGCCATCACCTGAGGAGCAGGAGCTGGTATTTCAACCGCAGGAGTAGGTGCTGTTTGCTTTTTTTCTACAACAACCTCCCTCATTGCTTCCTCAATAATAGCTTGAATTCTTACATGATAAGGGATTTCCTGCTCCTCTTCTATTGCAATTTCTTCTTCAACAATTTCTTCCTGACTAACTTCTCCTGAATCCTCAAATTCTTCAGATTTTTCAAGTTCTTCAGGTATGTCAATTTCTTCAGGCATTTCCACCAAATCTTCAGATTTTTCAGTAGTATCTTCCACTTTTAAAGCATTGATTTCTGATAGTATGTCTTTAATTTCCAATACCTGATCATTCAATAGTTGCATGGAATTATCTGTTTCTTCAAACTCTTTTGCTGTATGTTTTACCTTTTGCGCACTTTTTTCATCAGCATCAGCTTCCATCACATCCAATTCAACAGCCTCTAAATGTGCATAAGGTTCATTGGCCAATTCCCGCAATTCGGTATCAGCGGTAAATACAACCCTATAATAGCCATCTATAATTATTTCCTCACCAGTATTGACATCCACGCTTTTACGTTCTGCATTCCATTTTAAACGGAAAGTACCTAAACCATTTATCCTTACATGGTCTTTCTGCATCAAGGCTTCTTCAATGGTGCCAATAAAAATCTTGATAAATTCTGCCGCATCAGCCTTACTCAAAGATTGTTGCTGTGCCAACAGTTCTATTAATTCTGATATATTAATTTTACTCATGACTCAGTTATATCTTTAAGTTTAGTCTTCAATGTTCTACTTTGTTTAAAAACAACCGACTGCTTAGGCGGAATTAACATACGAATTTGTGTAGCTGGATGAACCGTAATTCGTTCTTCGTTTTTTTTCAATTCTAAAACACCAAAACCTTGGAAATTCACAGTATTATCCGACAAAATTTCAGTCTTTAAAATTTCGATAAAACTACTCATCAACACTTCAGTATCTTTCTGAGTTTGTTTTAGTTGTTTGGCTACACTTGCAATTAAATCTTTGTGTGTCATCATTATATAGATTATGTGTTTAACTCACCAAATATACTCAATTACTATCGATAAAATCGGCATATAAATCAAAATCATCTGCAGATTCAATTTTTACATGATAAAACTCACCCACATTGATGTCTTTTGCATGAGCCGGTATCAATACTTCAGGATCAACTTCCGGAGAATCAAATTCTGTTCTCCCAATATAAAACTCACCTTCTTTTCTATCAATGATTACTTTTACCTTTTGCCCTATCTTCTTTTGATTGATAGTGGACGACACCTCTTGTTGTAAAGCCATGACAGCGTCCATTCTTGCTTGCTTTACTTTCATGGGTATTTCATCTTGATAATGCTTGTGTGCAAAGGTACTTTCTTCATGGGAATAAATAAAAGCACCCATACGTTCAAACTGTGCAAAACGTAAAAAATCAAGCATTTCGTCAAAATCTGACGCTGTTTCACCCGGATGACCAACCATCATAGTCGTACGAAGATGAATGCCCGGAACCTCTTCCCTGATACGTTGTACCAAATCATAAGTCTGTTGCTTTGAGAAATTCCTACGCATTTTCTGCAACATATTATCACTGATATGTTGTAAGGCAATGTCTAAGTAATTACATATATTTTCCCTCTCTTTCATCAGTTTCAATACCTCAAAAGGGAAATGTGCAGGGTATGCATAATGTAAACGCAACCATGCTACACCCGGAATATCTGATAATCGTGACAATAGTTCTGGTAGTTTTTGTGTCTTGTACCTGTCAACACCATAATAGGATAAATCCTGCGCAATCAATTGAAATTCTTTAACACCCTTATTTACTAACCATTTCACCTCGGTTTCTAAATCTTCTATTGACTTTGACTTATGTTTACCGGTTATCAAAGGAATGGCACAAAACGAACAAGTGCGATTGCATCCTTCAGAAATTTTCAAATACGCATAATGTGGAGGGGTGGTTAAAGACCGTTCAAAACGTAAATCCGCTCTATATTCAGCACCTATGTCAGTAAGTATCTCATTATAATTAAACTTGCCATAATACTTATCAACTTCCGGAATTTCTTGTTGTAGTTCTGTCAGATACCGCTCTGACAAACATCCCATCACAAACAATTTTCCTATTTTATTTTGCTCTTTCAGCGAAGCTAATTGCAAAATAGTATGGATACTTTCTTCTTTAGCATCACCAATAAAACCGCAGGTATTGACGATTGCGATTTCTCCGGAAGGATAGGCGTCATCATGTGCAACTTCATAACCCAATGCCTGAAATTGACGTATAAGATGCTCTGAATCAACCAAGTTCTTAGAACAACCCAAACTTATAATATCTACCCTTTTCTTATTCATGATTCAAACAATGAGCTGACAAATGCTTCTTTGTCAAAAATCTGTAGATCATCTATACCCTCCCCTACACCTATGTATTTTACGGGAATTTTAAACTGATCCGATATTCCTAAAACTACTCCACCTTTGGCAGTACCATCTAATTTAGTTATTGCTAAGGCATTAACTTCTGTAGCTTTCGTAAATTGTTTGGCTTGTTCAAAAGCATTTTGTCCGGTTGAACCGTCCAAAACCAACAAAATCTCATGGGGAGCGCCCGGAACGACCTTCTGCATTACATTGCGTATTTTTGTTAGTTCATTCATCAGGTTGATTTTATTATGCAAACGACCGGCGGTGTCGACAATCACAACATCAGCTTGATTCGCTTTAGCAGCAGAAACGGCATCAAAAGCAACAGATGCCGGATCGGAACCCATTTTTTGCTTGATAACAGGAGCATCTACACGTTCACCCCAAATCACCAATTGATCTATGGCCGCAGCTCTAAATGTGTCAGCCGCACCAAGATACACAGTCTTTCCTGCCTGCTTAAACTGATGCGCCAATTTCCCAATGGTGGTAGTTTTACCTACACCGTTCACTCCAACAACCATTATCACATATGGTTTATTTCCCGGAAGATTAGCAAAATCAGTTTGAATATTTGAATTATTTTCAGCTAATAAATTGGCAATTTCTTCTTTTAATAAAGTATTTAATTCAGCAATATTGACATATTTATCTTTGGCAACACGCTCCTCAATCCGATCAATGATACGCAAAGTAGTATCTACCCCAACATCGGAACTAATCAAGACCTCCTCTAAATTATCCAACACCTCATCATCTACTTTAGATTTACCAATGACGGCACGAGAAAGTTTAGAAAACATTGATTCACGTGTTTTAGATAAACCTTGATCAAGACTTTGTTTTTTTCCTTTGTTGAAAATATTAAATATCGACATTGTATTATTGACTATTAGATGATTGACAAATCATATTGTATATAATGAGCGTCACAAAATTAATAAAAAAATCCCCTCATTCAATAAATGAGAGGATTTTATGCAATATTATCTTCAGACTATGCTGTTATTTTGCAAAATACTCTTGTACTTTATCGCTGGGAACCATCTCTTCTTTAAAAACATATGCTCCCGTTTTTGGTGATTTTACCATTTTTATAACCTTAGCAAATGAACGTCCACCCGGCGTTCTCAAGGTTGCTACTGATTTCTTTGCCATAATTCAAACTATTTAATTTCTTTATGTACAGTGACTTTTCTCAAAATCGGATTATACTTCTTTAACTCCAAACGACCCGGTGTATTTTTACGGTTCTTCGTTGTAATATAACGTGATGTGCCAGGCATGCCACTTTCCTTGTGCTCCGTGCATTCCAAAATAACCTGACCTCTTGCTTCTTTATGTTTCTTTGCCATGTTAAGTCCCTCTTATTTTATGAAAATAAATATCCTTTCTCTGCCGCTTGTTGCAAAGCCGCATCCAATCCAATTTTATTGATGGTGCGCAAACCAGCAGCTGATACTTTTAAACTAATCCACATATCTTGTTCAACCCAATAAAATTTCTTTGTAAATAAATTTACATCGAAAGTCCTTTTCGTTCTACGCTTCGAGTGAGATACATTATTCCCCACCATAGCTCTCTTTCCAGTAATCTGACAAATCTTAGACATTGTTATACTTTTTAGTAATCCAACCTTTCAAAAATAGTGTGCAAAAGTACAGCTTTTTTTTATAACATACAAGTATTTCTAAATTTATTTTTGAGTTTTGTTAGCTCATCAAGTTTAAAAAGCTTTCAAAACTGCCTATCTACGGCTATAGTCTCGCTTTATAATTTTCAATAAAAACAGTAAAGCAGCCTGACCGGCACGCTCAATATTCAAATTCCTATCAAAAGCAAAATAGTATTTTTCCGAATACACATCATTGTTGGTAGCCACAGCTACCCAGACTGTCCCAACAGGATTATTAGGACTTCCACCACTTGGACCCGCAACACCTGTAGTGGCTACTGCATAATCTGTATCCATCAACGCTCGCGCACGACTTGCCATTTGGATAGCTACTTGCTCACTAACTGCTCCATATTCCTTTAGAAACTCCTTGTCAATTTGTAAAAGCTTGGTTTTCATCTCATTGCTGTATGCCACAATAGATCCTTTGAAATACTCGGAGCTTCCAGCTACTGAGGTGATAAGTTTAGCGATGCCTCCACCGGTGCAACTTTCAGCAGTAGCCATCGTTTTAGCTTGCAGTTTCAAGGTGTTTCCAATTATTTCTTCTAGAGATAAATCTGCTTCCGCAATAATGGCATGCCCTAACAGAATTTTTAATTGGGCTAATTGTCTTGCAATCTCCTCTTTCCACTTATTTTCATCCTGACTTTGTGCTATCACACTCATTCTAAGTCGGACAATATTAAACTGTGGTAAATAGGCCAAACGAATTTCTTGGGGTAAGTTGTTTTCCCAATCAGCGATTTTCAGAGCCAATGCAGATTCGGGATAACCCTGTACCAACACGGTTTGATGAATAATAGTCTGTGTCTGAAAATGTTTTTTCAAACGTGGAATGATCTCCTCTTGCATCAGCTTTTTCATCTCGTAAGGAACGCCGGGCATGGAAACTACAACTTTCCCATCTTGCTCAAACCATGTCACTGGCGCCGTTCCAAATTGATTGGGTATAATAGTCGCATTATCCGGAACCATAGCTTGCATCTTCGTCAGCTCGTTCATAGCGCGCTTTCTATAGGCAAGTAATTGCTCAATGTGCGCATAAACTTGCTTGTCGAAAATCAATTTAGCAGCAAAGAATTTACTTAGCGTCTGCTTGGTGATGTCGTCATTGGTAGGACCAATACCACCAGTAATCAGCACCACATCTACTTCCTGTAGAGCAGTTTGCAAGCTATCCATAATTTGCCGTTCATCGTCATGTATAGAGCTGATTTTCAGCACATCAAAACCAGCATCATTGAGTGCTGCCGACATCCAAGCTGAGTTGGTATCAAC
>LSQX01124533.1_pt1 | contig 14969 bp, 10 predicted proteins | sample 654561 | NCBI WGS metagenome assembly LSQX01 (sample SAMN04489861, study PRJNA283612) | anaerobic digester metagenome | isolation source: 4 biogas reactors fed with cattle manure at either 37C or 55C with and... | place: Denmark: Kongens Lyngby | collected 2014 | reverse complement strand
GCGGAGCGAGGGTACACGGCGCTGGACTTCAGCCTCACGCATTCCAACGGCACCCGGTGCGAACATTGCTCGGGCGACGGGGTGATCGTGACCAGCCTGCAGTTCATGGCGGACATCGAGACCATCTGCCCGGTGTGCAAGGGTACGCGCTTTTCCGAGGAGGGGCTGGAGGTCAAGTACCGCGGGAAAAACATCGCGGACGTGCTCGAGATGACCGTGGAGGAAGCGCTGGACTTTTTCGCTGAGGAGAAGCTCCTCGCGCACAAGCTCAAGGTCATGAACGAGCTCGGGCTGGGGTACATGACGCTGGGACAAAGTTCGACCACGCTGTCGGGCGGGGAGGCGCAACGCGTCAAACTCGCCTACGAGCTGTCCAAGGTGAAGCGCGGCGCACACAACCTGTACATCCTCGATGAGCCGACGACCGGGCTGCACCTCGCGGACATCCAGAAGCTCCTGGATTGCCTGTACCGACTGGTCGATCAAGGGCATTCTGTAATCGTGATCGAGCACAATCTGGATGTGATCAAGTGTGCGGACTACATCATCGACCTGGGTCCGGACGGCGGTGCGCAGGGCGGGCAGGTCGTGGCGGAGGGCACACCGGAGGCAGTCGCGCGGGTCGCGGCTTCACTGACCGGGCACTACCTACGGGAGGTGCTCCGATAGGCCGGTGCATCGCGACGTCGTCCGATCCTGGGGGCGTGCGCGTCAGAACGATGACACGATGCGCCCGCTTTGAACCCTTGCTCGTAAATCTCCCGGGTCGGATACTTTTTTCATGCTTGCACCTCGCAACGGCTTGCACATATGCATCTGAAATCATATGAATCGGATTACGTCCCGCCATTTTCCTCTTCGCCCGATCCGGCGGTGCCGTCCGGTGCCGGGGGCGTGGGATCGGAGCGGTGACGCCTTCCGCTGAGCGGGTTGCTGTCAACCGCGGTGTGAAGTTGCTCGTTGTCCACATGGGTATAGATTTCGGTCGTCGAAACGCTTTCGTGTCCGAGGATGCGCTGCAGAACCCGGATATCGACTTTTCCGTATTTGTACATCAGGGTAGCTGCGGTATGACGGAGCTTGTGGGTGGAGTAACGGGCGGGATCCAGTCCGGCCTGTCGGAGGGACCGCTTGACGACGACTTGCACCATTTTGCTGCTGATGCGGGTCCCCAGCCGGGTCGTGAACAGTGCCTCCGGGTCTTTTAGTTTGTCGTTTTTGGGGCGCACCTTGAGCCAGTCTTCCAGCGCCTCCATACAGGCGGGATTGAGATAGATGGTGCGTTCCTTTGCCCCTTTGCCAAGCACGGTCAGGGTGTCTTCCCGGATGTCACCCAGCGAGATCCCGCAGAGTTCGGACAACCGCATGCCACAGTTGAGAAACAGTGTGAGGATGCATGTGTCCCGCACCTGGTTGATGGCATCGCTTTCCGAGGCCGTGTTCAGCAGCGACTGGCTTTCCTCCAGCGAGAGATACCGGGGAAGGCGGCGCACCAGTTTTGGTGTTTCCAGTTCGTAGGAGGGGTCTTCTTCCAGGATCCTCGATTTGGCTTTGAGATACTTAAAAAAAGAGCGTAGGGTCGCGATCTTGCGGGCGCGGGTGGCGGGAGATCCTTTGCGCACGCGGCTGACATAGGTTATAAATGCATACAGGTCCTGGAGATGGATCGACTGCAAAAATGTCTCGTCCACCACGCTGATGTCTACATCTTTGAGTGGTTTTCCGCGCCAAGAACGATCCCGCTCCCGCACCAGATAGCGGAAAAACAGGACCAGATCATAGCGGTATTCGCGGACGGTGAGGGGAGACCGCTCCAGGATCGCTTCCATATATCCCAGGTATTCTTCCATATATCGAAACGAATCCATCGTCGTTGGTTCACTCCCTTTTCTGAGGTGTTTCAGCCGGGTTCATCATATCATATCCCCTTGAAGCGACCGCACCAGACGGGGGTGTTGCACGGCGTCGGCGAGAAACGGGGAGAGGGGATTGTGCAGTTGTCCAAAATAGACTCCATGCACTGCACAGGCTTGTTTTTTATTTGGTCTGGTGATAGAATACACCGCAAGCACACAAATGTCCATGTCGGACGGACACAATGAGAGGATTCTACAAAGATGGATAAGAAGCTTAAAGTCGGCATCATCGGGGCTACCGGATATGTGGGGCAGCGGTTTATCACCCTCCTGTCCGGTCATCCCTGGTTTGAGACCGTCGCATTGGCGGCGTCGCCCCGTTCTGCCGGAAAAACATATGGAGAAGCGGTCAAAGGACGATGGAAGATTGACCTGCCGATGCCGGCCGAGATCGAAAGCATGATCGTCTGGGGAACCGATGCGATCGAGCAGATGTGTGAGTCTGTCGATTTTGTCTTTTGCGCCGTGGATATGCCCAAGGACGAAATCCGTGCGCTGGAAGAGCGGATCGCACGCACCGAGACCCCTGTCGTATCCAACAACTCCGCGCACCGATGGACGCCGGATGTGCCGGTGATGATTCCGGAAATCAACCCGGAGCATGTCGCGGTGATACCGTTCCAGCGCCGCCGGCTGGGCACCGTGAGGGGTTTTGTGGCCGCCAAACCCAACTGCTCGATCCAGAGCTACGTGCCCGCGCTGTCCGCACTCCGCGCGTTTGGCATCGAACAAGTGGTGACATGCACCTATCAGGCCATATCCGGTGCCGGCAAGACCTTTGTGGACTGGCCGGAGATGCAAAACAACATGATTCCCTACATCGGTGGGGAAGACGAAAAGAGCGAGCAGGAACCTCTCCGCATATGGGGGCGTGTGGAAAATGGAGTGGTGGTACCGGCCACAGCGCCTGTGATCTCCGCACAGTGCTACCGGATCGCCGTTCAGGAAGGGCATACGGCCGCGGTTTCGGTCAAGTTTACCCAAAAACCGGACAGGGAAGAGATTCTCGCGCGTTGGGCCGCCTTTGAGGGCCTCCCACAGGTCCGCAACCTGCCTTCGGCACCGAAACCCTTCCTCCGCTATCTGGAAGATCCGAACCGGCCTCAGCCGGCTCTGGACGCCAACGCGGGCGGCGGGATGGCGGTTTCGATCGGGCGGTTGCGCCCGGATCCGGTGATGGACTGGAAATTCACCTGCCTTTCGCACAATACCTTGCGCGGGGCGGCCGGCGGGGCGGTACTGACCGCCGAACTGCTGGTGGACCAGGGGTATATCGTGGCAAAATAAGAGCCGAACCGGAATTCTCCTTGGAAAGGGTTGCCCTACATGATATTTGAGATCCCCTATGGAAAATCGACGGTTTCCGTCGAGATCGATAAAGAACGGGTATTGGGTGTACTGACACCCAACGAAATCACTGTGGAGCGAAGCGGACTGGATGCGCTCGACTGGAGTCTCGATCACCCGATCGGGAGCGATCGCCTCGAAGACCTTTGTGTACCCGGTGAACGGGTCGTGATCGTAACCAGCGACATCACCCGGCCGGTTCCCAGTGCCGTGATCCTGCCGCGGGTGCTGGAACGTCTGTCGCGCGCCGGCATTCCGGACCGCGACATCACGTTGGTCTTTGCTCTGGGAAGCCACCGCAAGCATACCCCGGCTGAGATGGAAACATTGACAGGGAAGGACGTTTATTCCCGTATTCGTTGCGTCGACTCAGACCCTTCAGAATGCCAGTATGTCGGCACGTCTTTACGAGGAACGAATTACGCTTTGTTTAAGGACGTTGTGGAAGCAGATCGCGTGATCTGTATCGCCAATATCGAGTACCACTATTTCGCGGGATACAGCGGGGGCGCCAAGTCGATTATGCCGGGCGTCTCCGACCTGGCCTGCATCCGCAACAACCACAGCGGCATGGTCAAAGAAGAAGCCTGTGCCGGCCGCATCGAAGGCAATCCGGTCCGGGAAGACATCGACGAAGTCACACGCTTCCAGCGGATCGACTTTATCGTCAACGTGGTGCTGGACGAGCACAAACACATCCTGTATGCGGCTTCCGGCCACTGGCGTGATGCGCATCGCAGCGGCTGTGCGTTTCTGGATCGGCTCTATAAGGTTCAGATCCCCCGAAAAGCGGACATCGTGCTGGTGTCTCCGGGCGGATTTCCCAAAGACATCAACCTGTACCAGGCGCAAAAGGCGCTGGACAACGCCAAACATGCCGTACGGGAGGGAGGGGTCATTCTCTGGATCGGCTCCTGTTCGGAAGGACTGGAAAACAAACTCTTCGAGAAATGGATGCTGGAATACGAACCATCGTTCATGATCGAGGAAATCGCACGCGATTTTCAGCTGGGTGCGCACAAAGCAGCCGCGATCGCGCTGGTGCTGCGCAAAGCAAGGATCTTTCTCGTATCCGATCTCGAGGAGGATCTGGTCCGCAGCATCCACCTCGAACCAAAGGCGTCTGTCTCGGAAGCACTCCAAGATGCCACCGCGCTGCTGGGAGATCACGCGAGTGTGCTGGTGATGCCTTATGGAGGATCCACGTTGCCGGTGACGGACTGATTGGCACAAAGATCCGATGCTTTTGTTTTCATATCATCAGAAGGGAGGCGCTAGATGGCTTCCTTTTTTTTGACACTGCCAATTAGACAAAATTAAAGTTTTGTCTAATTGGAGAGAGGGTAAAACGCGTTTTTGGCTATTGTCTACGTTTTCAACGCCTTTTCGGCAGATTTGGCTTATGCCATCCAAAGGAGTCTTTTTTACGTTTCGATTGTGTTTTGTAGTTTTGTACAGTATTCAACGGCCCAGCGCGTTTGTATTCGCACCGGGCCGTTGGATTTGTCTGTCTTTCTGTAATGCAGTCGTTTATCCAATCTCTCTGTCGGTTTCTCTGATGTAGTTGTTCCATGCGCTGACAACCGCCCGCAGCGACGATCTGCTGACGTTGCTGCTGATGCCCGCTCCAATGTAACTCTCGCCGGTTCCGTTGGAGATCTGTACATACGTGATCGCCTGGGATTGCGTCCCGCGTTCCAGTGCGTGCTGGCTGTAGGACTGGATTTCAAGTTTGGTGCCGAAATGGTTGTTGAGTGCCGAACAGAACGCCGACAACAAACCGCTTCCGGAACCCTCGATGTCGCGTTCTTCTCCCGCGACCGATATCTGTGCCTTCAGCGAGACTTCCGTTTCGCCGATGGCCGTTTCCTGATAATTGTCGATTCGGATCGGTTTCACAATATTTACATAGTTATTAATAAACAGTTCATATATCTCGCGCGAGAGCAATTCCGAATGACGGTTGTCCGAGATCCTGGTACACACCAGGCTGAAGACTTGCTGGACCGGTTTGGGTAGATGCAGTCCGTAGTTTTGTTCGAGGATATAGGACACGCCGCCTTTGCCAGACTGGCTGTTGATCCGGATGATCGGTTCGTAGGTCCTGCCGATGTCCGCGGGATCGATCGGAAGATACGGAACGGCCCAGATACGTGAATCTTCTTTGATGCGTGCCATGCCTTTGTTGATCGCATCCTGATGAGACCCGGAGAAGGCCGTAAACACGAGATCTCCGGCATACGGATGACGGGGATGCACCACCATGCCGGTCGCGTTTTCATACACGGACACCACATGGTCAATGTGGGAAAAATCCAGTTTGGGGTCGATCCCCTGGGAAAACAGATTCATACCCAGCACCAGGATGTCCGCATTGCCCGTGCGCTCCCCGTTTCCAAACAACGTCCCCTCTACCCTGTCCGCCCCCGCCATCAGGCCGAGCTCGGTCGCCGCAACGGCGCAGCCGCGGTCGTTGTGTGGATGCAGACTGACCTGGATCCGGTCCCTGTACTTCAGGGATTCACACATTGTTTCAATCTGATCCGCGTACACGTTGGGCGTGCTCATCTCGATGGTGGCCGGCAGATTGATGATGACCTTGCGGCCCAGATCGGGGCGCCAGACGTCCATCACCGCGTTGCAGATCTCCGCGGCGTAATCCAGCTCCGTGCCGGTAAAGCTCTCCGGCGAATACTCAAACCAGAACTCGGTGCCGGATGTGTCCTGATCGACGTACTCTTTCATCTGTTTCGCACCGGAAACGGCAAGCTCGATCACTTGTGCCTTGTCCATGCGGAACACCACATCGCGTTGCAGCGTCGATGTCGAATTGTACAGATGTACAATCGCTTTATTGGCTCCTTTGAGAGCTTCAAAGGTCTTTGCAATGATGTGCGGACGAGATTGCGTCAGCACTTGGATTACAACATCCTCAGGAATCTGTTCTTTTTCGATCAATGCACGCGTAAAGGCAAATTCCGTGTCGGAAGCCGCGGGAAACCCGACTTCGATTTCCTTGAATCCGGTCTCCACCAAAAATCCGAAAAAAGCCAATTTCTGTTCGAGATCCATCGGGATTTCCAGCGCCTGGTTGCCGTCTCTAAGGTCCACACTGCACCAGACCGGTGCGCGTTCGATCTGCCGTTCCGGCCACTTGCGGGATGTTCTGGGAACCGTCGGATACTTCCGGTACTTTCGGAAATTCATACTCGTCCTCTCCTCCTTTGGAATATAAAAAAGCCATCTGTCTCAAAACATGAGACGGATGGCTCTGATCCGCGGTACCACTCAAATTCGCCCGATACAGACCGGACGCACTCTGCCGGATACGGGAACACGGTGGTTCCGATATCCTGTCGATGTAACGGTCGACTTCCCGACGCAGCCTAACGAATTAACGCTCGGTGCGTATGCTCCAAGGTGAGTTCTCCTGCCTGTTCGTGTCGCTTCACACCAACCAGCGACTCTCTGTGACGGCCGGACAGGGTACTGATCCTCTTCCCAGCATTTACGTATTCAATTGTGGAACCTATTTAATCACAGGTTTTTGTGCTTGACAAGGGGGCGTGGCGGAAAATGGATGCGGGTTCAGAATGAATCAGGGCGTAACGCTGCTTTTGGTTGGTGTTTGTGCCGTCACGTCATAGCTGTATCCGTGGTAGGGTTTGTCGGTCAAAAGTCCGATCATGTACACCCGGTTTTCGCCGCCTGCAGCGGAAATCGGAAGCGCTGCGATGTCCATAATGACACCGGATTGCTTGACATCGGTAAAGCGATAGGAGCTGTTGTCTCCCTCTTTGGGCAACAAGACGAGGATGGTTCCCACCTTGCGATTGGTGGTCAGCTGCGCATAATCCGACGCCGCCACCGTCAACAGGCAAGCATCCAAATCCGCCTTGAGCGGACCGGTTCCCTCGTAGGCAAGCACATAGAAGCGGTCGTCTTCCCGCCCGTTTTGTATGATCAGCTTGGAAAAGTCATTCTCGGGGGTCAGTTCGGGAGGCGTTACGGGCTCTCCCGTCTCATCCCCTTCCCCGCCGCTCTCTCCTTCGGATTCGACCAGGATCAACGGGAATGCGTACTGGTGAAAAGGGATCGTGACGGATTTGCGGATGCCGATGATACGGAGCATTTCGTCGATATCGGTAAACGGATTGTTGCGGAACGCAATATAGCCGAGCAGTCCGACACACATCAGGGTGATCGTGATGCGTTGTGCGATGCGGAACCGCCGTTGGGCTTTGCGCTTGGCGATCACCTTTTCATAGGTGGTATAGCCGCGTAGTTTGTACACCCGCTCCCGATCGGTCTGCCGGATCGTGCTGCGGCTTTTCTTTTTCCGGCGACGGATGGAACGGGCCTTCTTGGAGAAGAGACTTCTGATAAACAACATGGAAGACGAGGCCCCGGTGGCCAGCACCGGACCGATCCGTCGCAACCCGTTTGGTAAATCGGTCTTTACAAAGGAGAGAACGGAAGACTTGGCCTTGTCCAGCAAGTTCGACTGCGGCGCGTGAATCCTCCGGAGTTTCGGATTGGGGTCCGTATCGGAATCGCCAAAATCGGAATCGTCCAAAAGGGAGATCTCTTCTTCCGCATCAATCCCCTCCACATCCGGGTCCTGAACGTGCGGTTCCCAATCTCTCTCCAGCGGTATCACACGATTTTCCGTATCTGCGAGGGTGGTATCCAAGATCGCGGCAGATGCAGTTGCCTCGATCGCATCCGGCAGAAGGACCGTCTCCGGTTCGGGAACGTCAGGCCGTGCTTCCGTCTCGGGAACGTCAGGTTGTGCTTCCGATTCGTTTTCCGGTGCCGTTTCCAGCGGAGGCAACACCACTTCCGGCTCTTGCTCGACAGGGTGAACCACCGCGCGTTTGGAACTGGTGCGTTTTCTGGCGGGGCGCTTGGGCGGATCCGGTTGTTCGGGATCCGAGGGGGACTCGGAGGAAACAACAGGTGCAACAAAGTCCGCCTCGGCGTCCGTTACCGGATCCGGTGCGGAGGTCGCCGTCTCCGGCGAATCGATCGAATTGTCTGATTCGAGGCCAAAGTCCGATGTCTGTGACTCCGGCTGGGACGGGTCTGTCAGGCCGTTTTTCTTCATTTGAGCAACCATCCAACGTGAAACCTGTTCCCCATTATAGCAGATCGTCCCGCGATGAGAGATTCGGATCATTCGGAACGAACAATCGTTTGACAATCGAGTTCGGATAATGATATATTCACGTGGAAGAGATGAACACATGTTCTATATCCATGACGGAGGTGTAGTGATGGCCGACCGCAAGTTCACACGCAGCAATCTGGAAGAAACGGTGGAAATGGTATACCGCTATATCGCCGAGTATCTCGATGCCAACGGATATCCCCCGTCGGTCCGGGATATCTGCCAAGGCGTCGGCATCCACTCCACTTCAACTATACACGGCCATCTGAAGCGCCTGCATGAGTCCGGCAAGATCGAATATACCGCCGGCAAGCGCCGCGCGATCACCATCCCGTCCCGTCAATCTCCCCAGGTCGTCAACATGCCGGTCATAGGGACCGTGGCTGCCGGCATCCCGCTGCTGGCAGACCAGAACATCGAGCGCATCCTCCCCTTTCCGGCCGAGTTTATCGGAAAGGCAGAGGATCATTTTGCGCTGCGCGTCCGGGGCGACAGTATGATGCTTGCCGCGATCCTGGACGGTGACTATGTGCTGGTCCGCCGGCAGCAGTCTGCCGAAAACGGAGATACAGTGGTCGCGTTGATCGATGACGAAGCGACGGTCAAGACGCTGGTCAGAAAGAGCGGCAGAATCTACCTGAAACCGGAAAATCCGGCCTACCACCCCATCCCGTTCGGCGGCGACAATTGCAGAATCCTAGGCAAAGTGGTCGGGGTTTTCCGCACGCTCATGTGAGGCGTCGTGGCGGTACGCGTCCGGCCGGTATGCGTCATTGAAAATATAGTTGACGAAAACCACCGGATCGACCTGCATAATAGCGGTCTTGAACACCAGTGTCTGTTTTCCCTCTTGTTCCAACGCGATCACAAAGTTGTCGAATCCCACGATGGTGCCGGCACAAACCGCACCGTTGATCATGGTGATCTCCACTCCGACTTTTTCACGTCTGCAGTGATTCAAAAACGCATCCTGAATGTTGATGCGAGAACCGCCCGGCTCGCGTTTTCCGACCGGCAAGCCGGACGGGGTCGTCAGTTTGTCGAACATGTATTCCGAGTGTCTGCGATAAGTCATTTCTCACATTTCCTTTCTACATCTGAATCGCGAAGAAAGATACGTGCCTTGATCAGAGGCGATACTGGGGATGCACAAGTGCAACCCAAGGGTATGACAGTTTCGTGCCACATCCAAGATGGTATAAACAAATTTTGATCAAATCAGGCGCGTTTTAGGATTTCCATCGTTTTTTGGGGCTCCACGTTATCGATCCAGACCAGCGTCGACATCCTGCGAAACCAGGTCAATTGGCGTTTTGCATAGTGTCGTGTTGCGATTTTGATCTGTTCGGCCACTTGCGTGAGGTCCTGTTCGCCTGCCTGCCATGGTGCAAATTCCTTGTACCCGATCGCCTGACGCGCGGTGGGTCCCGGCTGGTTCGACAACACCGAGGCCGCTTCCTGCGGCAGACCGGCCTCGAACATCCGGTCGATCCGCGCCTCTATCCGGGCGTAAAGAAGGGGCCGCTCCAAAGTCAGACAAAACGACGTAAAGTCGAAGGACGGTCCTTCCAGTCGGGATTGTTCCCGCAGTGCTGTCGGGGTCGATCCGGTCGTCCGGATCATTTCCAGCGCGCGGATCACGCGACGGCGGTCGCCGTCCGTCAGCCGGCTGGCACTTTCGGGATCCATCTCCTGCAACTGCCGGCGCAGAGCCGCCACCCCTTCGCGGTCTGCTTGTTCTTCCAGTTCCCGCCGCACCTCCGGGTTGTAGGAATGCGGGTGAAACTGAATCCCCTCCATCAGGGACTGGACATAAAGACCGGTCCCGCCGCACACGACCGCAAGATGTCCGCGGAGGTGAATGTCGCGGATCGCCAGAGCGGCGTCCCTCACATAGTCGGCGACGGAATACGATTCCGATGGGGAGCGGATATCGATCAGATGATGGGGTACTTCTTTCCGTTCCGCAGGAGAAGATTTGGCCGTGCCGATGTCCATCCCGCGGTACACCTGCATGGCATCGGCGTTCACGATCTCGCCGTCAAGATGTCGGCAGAGTTCGAGCGCCACGGACGACTTGCCGGTGGCGGTCGGACCGGTGATCACGAGAACACGATTGCTCATACGATCCTTTTGAACCGTTTTTCCAGTTCGCGTCGGGACATCCGGAACAGGATCGGTCGCCCGTGCGGGCATTGATATGGATTCTCCAGCCCGGATAGGCCGGACAGCAACGCCTTCACTTCTGTCGCGTCCACGCGGTCGCCGGCCTTGATAGCGGCTTTGCAGGCGATGGATGCGAGGATCTCGGTTTTGATGTCCTCCCGTTTCCCATCCAGGTCGTCGGCCAGGACGTCCAACAAAGCGCGCAGGGCTTTCGTCGAGGAGAGTTCCTCTTCGTTGCCTGGAATCGCACGAACCGCTACCGCGTGGGCACCCAGAAAATCAAACCGGAATCCCGCTTCTTCGATCTTTTCTCGCCTTGCTTCGAGGAGGCCGGCCTCCCGCGAGGTGATCTCCATGGAGGCGGGAACCAAGAGCGACTGCGCCTGGATCGATCCGGAAGACGCGCGCTTTAGCAGCCGCTCGAACAGGATGCGTTCATGGGCGGCATGCTGGTCCATCAGAACCAGGTCTTCCCGATCTTCAAGCAGTACATACGTACCGAATGCAATCCCGATATAGCGGGCTTTCGAAAAAAACGGATCCGCGGTCTGCACCACGTACGGAGCCGGCGGTTCCGCCACCTGACCGTCCGTCTTGTCATCCCGCACGGAGGGGACCGGCGGTTGCGTTTCTGTGGAAGAGAAAGCGGATGCGGCGACTTCCCCGTCGACCGGAAGCCAGGATTGAATCCCGGGCTGCGGGAGCACGCCGCTGCCGGTCGCTTCCCCGTCCGATGGAGGTGCAGCGCGTTCTCCCGCAGGTTGAGCGGAAGACGTGGCATCCGTTGCGCCCGTCTGCGAAGGGATCGAATGCCGGTCGTCCTCTCCGGCGGCTTGGGTCTCACCGGGACGATGTGTTTCCAGTACCGATTTCAACGCGTGCAGGATCGCCAGGAAGACTTCCCCATCGTTCCAAAACCGGACTTCCAGTTTTTGGGGATGTACATTGACGTCGACCAGATTGGGCGGGATCTCCAGGCGCATGAGCACAAAGGGATGCTTTCCCTTCATCATCCTGTTGCGATACGCCTCGTCGACCGCGGCGGAAAAGACTTTGGATTGGACCGCCCGCCCGTTGACGTGAAGGATCTGCCGGGATCGGTTGCTGCGCGCATTTTCAGGGATACCCGCAAATCCGGTGACCAACAGACTTTCGTGGCGGTGCTCGACCGCGATGCATTCGGAAGCGGCCTGTTTGCCAAACACGGTATAGACCGCGGAGATCAGGTCGTTGTTGCCAGGGGTTCGCAATTGTTCCTGGCCGTTGGCGACCAGGCGAAACGAAATGTCCGGGCGGGAAAGCGCGAGGCGCTCGACCACGTCCCCGATATATCCGGCCTCCGTTGCGTCTTTTTTCAAAAACTTATATCGGGCGGGCGTGTTGTAAAAGAGATTTTCCACCTCGATTGTGGTGCCTTCCGGGCAGCCCGCCACGGCGTGTTCCATCTGCTGCCCGCCCTCGATGCGCACACGGGTTCCCGCAGGGCTTCCCGGCTGTCGCGTGTGCAGGGTGACGCGCGACACCGCCGCGATACTGGCCAATGCCTCTCCGCGGAACCCCATCGTCCCGATGGCGTCCAGATCCGAAAGGGTGCGGAGTTTGCTGGTCGCATGCCGGCCAAAGGCGGCCAGCGCGTCGTCGTGATCCATACCGCGGCCGTTGTCGGTCACCTGGATCGACGAGACACCCCCGTAGCGGATTTCGACCGATATCGAGGAAGCTCCGGCATCCATGGCGTTTTCGCAGAGCTCTTTGACCACGGAGGCCGGACGTTCGACCACTTCACCCGCGGCGATGCTGTTGGCGGTCTGGATGTCCAGCGTGCGGATATGTCCCATAAACCCGTTCCTCCCTTAGGCTTTGCGCGCTTTCTGCACCAAATCGTAGAGCAGATTCATCGCATCGAGCGGCGTCATGGACTGTACGTCCGTTGTTCGCAGTTGTTCCAGGATGCCGTCCATTTGCAGCATGGAAGCGGTGGCGCTAAAGAGGTCGACCTGCCCTTCCATGGGGCGTGCGGACTTCCGGAGCCGCAGACGTTGCTTCCCCTGGTTTTCGTCTTCCAAGGTGCGCAAAATCTCCTGTGCGCGATGGACGACTGTATTCGGTACACCGGCCAACCGGGCCACCTCGATGCCGTAGCTGTCGTCGGAACCGCCCGGATCGATGCGGTGGAGGAATCGCACCTCGCCGCCTTCTTCTTCGACTGCCACGTGGTAGTTCCGTATGCCGGGCACCACGTCCTCGAGGTCGGTCAGCTCGTGGTAATGGGTCGCAAACAAGGTGCGCGCCCCCAGATGCCCGCGATCCGCGATATGTTCGATGACCGCAAACGCGATCGACAATCCGTCATATGTGCTGGTTCCGCGACCGATCTCATCCAGGATCAGAAGGCTGCGCTCGGTCGCGTTCCGGAGTATGCCGGCCACTTCCCGCATCTCCACCATAAAGGTGGAATCCCCGGCGGACAGGTCGTCCGAAGCCCCCACCCGGGTGAAGATCTTGTCGACAAGCCCGACGGACGCTTCCCTGGCCGGGACGAAGCTACCTGCCTGCGCCATGAGAACCATCAGCGCAATCTGCCGCATATAGGTTGACTTGCCCGCCATGTTCGGACCGGTCAACAACAGAAACCTGTTGCTGTCCATATCGAGATACACGTCGTTGGGAACAAACTTTCCCGGTCCCAATATTTTTTCCACAACAGCATGTCTTCCAGCCTTAACATCGATGATTGTAGACATGTTGACATCCGGGCGACAGTATCCTTCTCGATCTGCGACTTCTGCCAAGGAGGAAAGGGTATCCAGTTGTGCGATTCCGTCGGACAGCGCGAGCAACCGGGCGGCCTGTGCAGCCACCTGCTCGCGCACCTGCACAAACAGCTCGTACTCGAGATCCGCCAGGCGCTGCTGAGCCCCCAGAACGGTGTCTTCCAGATTTTTCAATTCTTCTGTGATGTACCGTTCGCAATTGGCCAGGGTTTGTTTGCGGATATAGGAAGCGGGGACTTGTGCGAGAGTGGATTTGGTGGCTTCGAGATAATACCCGAACACTTTGTTGTATCCGACCTTCAAGTTCCGGATCCCGGTCTTTTCCCGTTCCCGGGCTTCCAGAGCCAGAATCCAGTCCCTGCCTTCGGTGGAAGCAGCGCGCAACCGGTCGACCTCCTCGTTGTATCCGAGACGGATGATATTGCCGTCTTTGAGCTGGAGGGGCGCTTCGTCCGCAATGGATTGTTCGAGCAGGGAGCGGATGTCGTCGAGCGGGTCCAAACCGTCGCGCAACGTGACGAGAAGCGGCGTCTTGCAGGATTCCATTCGTTCGAGCAGGTACGGGACATGGTTGAGGGCGTTGCGCAGCGAGAGAAGGTCGCGGGCGTGGATGCTGCCCAGGCTCGCCTTGCCGGTCAGGCGCTCGATGTCTCCGATGCCGTGCAGCGCTTCAAGCAGCTCCTGCCGCAGCAGGAAACGCTCTTTGAGTTCTCCGACCGCGTCCAGTCTGCGCGTGATGTCGGCGGTGCGCATCAGGGGCTGCTCGATCCAGCGCCGGATCATGCGCCCGCCCATCGAGGTCTGCGTGCGGTCCAGTACCCAGAGCAACGAACCCCGGCGGGCTTGATCCCGCAGGGTTTCCACGATTTCCAGATTTCTGCGCGCGACCGGATCGATCGCCATATACTCGTCCGCACCGAAAATCCGGATCGCCCGCATGTGCTCCGGCATACGCCGCTGCGTCTCTTCCAGGTACAGCATCAGCGCGGAGGCAGCAGGGCCCCAGGGAGCACTGTCCCCTCCCTGCCCCGGGAAGAGCTGCTCAGCACGTTCATGGGAGTACTGCCCGTCCGGGCGCACCGAGGCGGAGGTGCCCGCACGGGTCTTGACCTTTGCCGCCATGTCCATTTCCATAAACGCCTGGTTGCACAGGATTTCCGAAGGCTGGTATCGCGCGATCTGGTCCATGAGCAGCATCTCGGGATCTGTGTCAGCCAGTGTGGCGGCCTCCAGCCCTCCGGTGGTCAGATCCGCGGCGGCAATGCCAAAATAGGGCCCGATCCGGTAGATCGATACGATGAAATTGTTGCGTTTTTCATCCAGTGCCGACAAATCCGTAACGGTGCCGGGTGTCACCACACGCACGATTTCCCGACGGACAAGTCCTTTGGCGAGCGCGGGGTCTTCGACTTGTTCACAAACCGCGACCTTGTACCCTCTCGCCACCAGGCGCGCGATGTAGGTGTCCGCGGCATGGTAGGGCACTCCGCACATCGGTGCCCGTTCGTCCAGTCCGCAATCCCGGCCGGTCAGCGCCAGCTCCAGCTCTCTGGAAACCACCACCGCATCGTCAAAAAACATCTCGTAAAAATCGCC
>LSQX01106519.1_pt2 | contig 14970 bp, 16 predicted proteins | sample 654561 | NCBI WGS metagenome assembly LSQX01 (sample SAMN04489861, study PRJNA283612) | anaerobic digester metagenome | isolation source: 4 biogas reactors fed with cattle manure at either 37C or 55C with and... | place: Denmark: Kongens Lyngby | collected 2014 | reverse complement strand
ATCTGAAACAGCAAAACAGGCTTGTTTTGCTGTCAAAAGAGCAGTTCTTGCTCTTTAACAAATGCGTTTCGCAAAACGCATTTGTTCAGTGGACATTATAATAATCGGCAGCCGATTCGTTTAACCGTACCGGAACAGATGAATAAAAGTGCTGCCCCGGCGCGCAAAATCGGACAGGTTTGCCCAACAGCGCCCGGATCTTTTAAAATCGATGGGTGCATGAGACTTCTGTTTATGCAGCTTAGCCATTGGGAACATGATACCGGAATCTGAATAGGTTGGATTGGAGAGGAAACCCGGAATGATGAATTTTCAAAAGCACTTTTAAAATAACATAAAATGTATTAGAATGTTAGTGCATATCAAACGGAGGTTCATAAATGGAAAAGCGGGAACCAAAATACAAGCGCGTTCTGTTGAAGGTCAGCGGCGAAGCGCTGACGGGGTCCGGTAAGTCGGGCCTTGACTTCACCGTTATCAAAAGCGTCTGCCTTACATTGAAAAGATGCGTTGAAGCCGGTATACAAATCGGCGTTGTTGTCGGGGGTGGAAACTTCTGGCGCGGAGTCAAAGACGGCGAGGGAATGGTTGAACGGGTCAGAGCAGATCATATGGGAATGATGGCGACAGTCATCAATTGCCTTGCGATTGCTGACGTGCTGGAACAGATGGATGTACCCGTCAGAGTCCAGACAGCCATTGAGATGCGCGCTGTTGCCGAACCGTATATTCGATCAAGGGCAATAAGGCATCTGGAAAAGGGGAGAATCGTCATTTTCGGATGCGGTACCGGAAGTCCGTTCTTCTCTACCGATACCGCTGCGGTCCTCAGGGCGGCTGAAATCCGCGCGGATGCGATTTTACTGGCAAAAAATGTGGATGGCGTATATGATTCCGATCCGAACATATTTCCCGATGCCAAGAAGTTTGAGATGATCACCTATAACGATGTGCTGACCAAAAGGCTCGGCGTCATGGACTCAACCGCAACTTCTCTTTCAATGGACAATCAAATACCGCTGATTCTATTTGGACTGGATGATCCTGAGAATATTATAAAAGTAATTATGGGCGATAAGGTCGGAACCACAGTATTTTGATTTTGCGTTAGGAGGCAGTTTAATGAATATGGACGACTACAAAGAATATTCCATAAAAATGGACAAAACAATTGAGGTTATGCAAACCGAATTTACATCAGTCAGAGCGGGCAGAGCCAATGCCGCGGTGCTTGATCAAATCAAGGTCGATTATTATGGCGTTCCGACACCGATTCACCAAATCGCAACCATATCGACACCGGATCCCAGAACACTGGTCATTCAGCCTTGGGATACAGCCAGCCTTAAATTGATTGAGCGTGCGGTTCAGGCAAGCGATCTTGGCATTAACCCGCAAAATGACGGCAGAATCATCCGTCTGGTATTTCCGCAGCTTACCGAGGAAAGGCGTAAGGAGCTTGCAAAGCAGGTGCATAAATACGGAGAGGACAGCAAGATTGCTGTGCGCAATATCCGCAGAGATGCAATGGATAAATTCAAAGCACTTCGAAAAAAGTCGGAAATAACCGAGGATGATCTGAAGAACGTCGAAAAGGACATGCAGAAGATTACCGATGAACACATTAAAAAGATTGACGATCTTGTCGGAACAAAGGAGAAAGAGCTCTACGAGATATAGCGTTCAAGTTTTTGCATCCAAAAAGAACGCCAGTCGCATGTGGCTTGACCGGTATGGGCATATTAGGCATATGGAAAAATAAAATACGGCACAGCAAGGCGGGGAAAGCTGAGAAAAGAAGGCTCCCCCGCCATATTGCAATTGTAATGGACGGTAACCGAAGATGGGCAAAAAAGCGGGGCGTTCCAAGCTCGGTAGGTTATTCTTTCGGTGCCGAGAACTTCAGAAAGATTGCGACTTATTGTAAAAACATCGGCATTGAGTTCCTGACTGTGTACGCATTTTCAACAGAAAACTGGAAACGCGGCGAGGAAGAGGTTTCCTCAATCATGGCTCTGCTGGAAAAGTACCTTAATGAAGCTATCGAGAAAATGGAAAAAGAGAGAATAAGACTGAATATTCTGGGCAATACTGAGGTACTCTCGCCTAAAATTCGTGAGCTCGTGGAGAAAACAAGAAATATTTCTCAGGGCCTTCAAGGATTTCAAGTCAATTTATGCCTGAACTACGGCGGAAGAGATGAGATTCTGCGCGCGGCTTATAAATATGCATTGGACTGTAAGGCCGGGAAAATAAATAAACCTTCGCAAGAGGAATTTTCGAATTTTCTGTATACAGCCGGAATACCGGATCCGGATCTGGTGATCAGACCAAGCGGCGAGATACGGATCTCAAATTTTCTTCTCTGGCAATCCGCTTATTCGGAGTTTTATTTTACACAGACATTGTGGCCTGATTTTGACGAACACGAACTGGAGCTGGCCATCGAAGCTTACGGTATAAGAGAAAGAAGGTTTGGCGGAGCATGACGAGAGGGCGGGAAACCTGATCCTCTGAGTGTTCCGGCTATTCATCGCAAATGACTAAGGTATAGGAGGGCGGCCAAATGGCATCCAACAAGATACAACGAATAAACGAAGATATACAGAGAACGCTTTATACTCTTCTGCGCAATGTAAAGGATCCGCGCGTTAAACAAGGCTTGCTTAGCGTGACCGCCGTCGATACGACAGCTGATCTGAGGTATGCAAAGGTGTATATCAGCATTTTTGGCGATGTTGAAGAGAAGGAAATTAAAAAAGGCTTGAAATCCGCTTCGGGCTACCTCAGGCGGGAATTGGGACAAAGCATAAAACTCAGGTATACTCCTGAGTTGATCTTTGAGATAGACAAATCCATAGCTCACGGAGCGCATATTTCAAAGCTGTTAAATGAGCTGGATATCGCTGAAGAGGAGAAAACAGATGCTTGATTTAGCACAGACGGCAGATTATCTGCGGCAAAGGGATCGATTTCTTGTCCTTTCACATCAAAGACCGGACGGGGACGCGCTGGGAAGCGCGGCCGGACTTTGCAGCGGTCTTCGTGAGCTGGGTAAAACCGCTTATATGCTTAATAACCCGCAAACAACGGCGAGGTACATACCGTATGTCGAACAGTTCATCGCGCCCGAAGGCTTTAAACCCGACTGTATCGTATGCGTAGATATGGCTGATGAAGACATCATACAAGTCAACGCAAGGGAGCTTAAAGGCAAGGCCGATTTATCTATAGATCATCATAAGTCCAATAGCCTTTACGCAAAGAATAATTTTATCGTCAGTGAACGCGCTTCCTGCGGCGAGGTCATCTATCTGATTTTGATGGAGCTTTGCGGGCACATCAGCCCGGAAACGGCAAAGCTGTTATATATTGCCGCATCAACGGATACAGGGTGCTTTCGTTATAAGAATACGACAGCCGACACCTTAAAAACCGCTGCTGCTTTAGTTGATGCCGGAGCGCCCAATGGAATCATCAACAAAACTATTTTCATGACGCAGAGAAAAAGCAGGCTATTGCTGGAGAGTTATATCATCAGCAGTCTTTCGTTTTATAAAGACGGCGAGATCGTTATCGCGTCTATAGACAGGGCCATGCTGGGAAAAGCGGGCGCGGACGAGGATGATCTTGAGGATATTGCCGTTGTTGCAGGTCAGATAGAGGGCGTCGAGACCAGTATTACGATTAGGGAACTGGACGATGACCTGTGTAAAGTCTCAGTGCGTACCGTGCATTATGCCAATGCGGATGCAATCTGCAAACAGCACGGCGGCGGGGGGCATGGAATGGCAGCCGGTTGTATGCTGGAATGCGATATTAAAGAAGCGGAAAGGCTGATGCTGGAAGCGACAGAAAAGGTCTGGAAAACACAATGAAGGGAATTGTGATCATCAACAAACCCTCCGGTTGGACCTCGCATGATGTCGTTGCCAAAATGAGAAGCATTCTGCGCGTAAAAAGAATAGGCCATGGCGGCACTCTCGATCCGATGGCAACGGGAGTGTTGCCATTGTTTGTCGGCCGTGCTACGCGGGCAGTGCAGTTTATTGTAAATGCGGACAAGGAATATATCGCGGGTTTAAGGTTGGGTATCGAAACCGATACACAGGATATTACGGGCAGGATTGTAAGGCAGTCCGCGGCGGATGTCGAAGAAGAAGAGCTGATCGGTGTGTTAGACCGGATGAAAGGCGTTCGCGAGCAAATTCCGCCCATGTATTCGGCTGTCAAGGTTAACGGTAAAAAACTCTATGAGTATGCAAGAGCCGGCCTGGAAGCGAAAAGAGCGCCGCGGATAATCGAAATAAAGGAAATCGAGCTTTTGAATAAACGCGGAGGCGATTATTTTCTGCGTATTGTCTGTACCAAAGGTACTTATATAAGAACGCTTTGTCATGAGATCGGCCTTGAACTCGGCTGCGGAGGAACCCTATCGACGCTTATAAGAACCAGAGCCGGGATCTATACGCTCAAAACGGCCTGCATGATTGAACAGATAGCCGAAGCCGCTAAATCGGGTACTGTGGAGCGGTTTTTAAGGCCGGTCGACTCGGTTTTCGCCGAACATGAGGCTATTTCGGTCACCGGTGAGCCGGAAAAAAAGTTAAGAAACGGAGCGGTATTTGATTTTCACGGAACCGCACCCGGACGGTACAGGGTATATGGCGAAGATGGCGAGTTTCTTGCACTGGGCGAGGTGACGCCGGACGGTATGTTGAAAACCGTTAAAAGTTTTTTTGAGATATGAACGGCAGATAAGGGATGTTGGGAGGATAACGAATTGGATAGGGAGAAAAAAGTAATCGCTTTGGGTTTTTTCGATGGTGTGCATAAAGGTCATGCCTCGCTGCTCAAAAAAACAACGGAGGTCGCAAAAAGATACGGTGCGGTTCCGTCCGTGATTACTTTCGATGAACACCCGGGCTCTCTGGTAGAGGGGCACAAGATGGAACTGATTACATCACCCGAGGACAGGGCGGAAGTAATCAGAAGATATTTCAGCATCAACGAAATTATTGTCGTTCATTTTGACGACATCATGATGCACATGCATTGGGAGGACTTCATAAATTGGCTGGTCGGGGATTTTTCAGCAATCCACTTCGTTGCGGGACATGATTTCCGTTTCGGCTATAAAGGCCGGGGGAACCCTGAGAATCTTACTGCCAAATGCGCCGAACTCGGTATCGGATGCGACATCATGCCGAAGGTTACGCTGGATGGCATTACGATAAGCTCAACATATATTCGCACTTTGCTGAAGGAAGGAAAAATTGAAAAAGCGAATGCGTTTTTAGGTCATCCGCATTCGCTTTCAGGTACCGTGCACTTCGGGTATAAACTCGGCAGAAATATAGGCGCGCCGACAATCAACATGAATTTTCCGGATAATGTGCTTATTCCCGCACACGGGGTATATGCTGTGAGTCTGCATATCGAAGAGGAACCGGAGACGCATTATGCGGTCACGAATATCGGCGTCCGACCGACTGTCAGCGGCGAGGGGTCGGTAACGGTCGAGAGCTTTATTATGAATTTCAAACGCAATGTATACGGCAAACACGTCCGGTTGGAATTTCACAAAATGCTCAGACCCGAAATGAAGTTTGACTCCGTCGAGGAATTAAAGCGACAGATTCAGATGGATGTTCGGGCAGTCAAAGATTATTTCGGGCTTTAAAGGTTATGTCTTGTCATTTCGCTGCATGTGCGGAATCGTTATACGGATTATCGGCTTCTGATCAGCCTGAGTGCGCGTTGCTGTTTGGTCAGAAGGGTGGGCTGAAGCCCGAAATGTTCCATCAACTGTGTGCTGAAATTCATTAGGGCGGCCATATTGCCATAAAGCAGCTCAAGGCCCAGTTCATACAGCGGTTCGCTTTTGTTTTCGCAGATCAACCGGCCATCGTCGAGTGATAATTCGAGACGCACCCTGTCGGGCAGGTATAGCGTTGTATATTTCCTTACATACTCTGATTGAAAACAAACGGAGAGCTTTTTGTCACCGACGATTTGGAGAATCTCCTCGGGCGCCGTCCTTTCGATGAGGTCGGAAATGATTGTTTCGGTGCTGTTGAACAGGCACAGCCACTGATGCCCATTAAAAAGGCCGGGAAACTCGACATTGTCGATCCTGCCGAATTTCAGCGCGGCGACGCTGACGTTATCGGTTCTGCGTACTCTTAGAATATAGCCGTGTTTCTCCAGCACCCAGTCAGGTGTATCATAATACTCTGAATACGTTTCACGTATTATCGGATCATCTTTGATATACCTTGAAAGAAATTCATCTTTCGTTATTTTGTCTAAAATAAATTTATCCGGAAGCATAAGCTTCACTTCTATTTCAGAAGACATTTTTCACCCTCCTTGCCTATATAGAGCATTTTATACCAGACCGAACCGGTTGGCAATAAATAATTCATGTTGCTCCACGGTTAGACCAAATATTACCAAGCCTTCTGTTATAATCCAATCAATCGATGCGAAAGAAACTTTCCGGGAGGGAAAAAACGTTGATTGGAAACAAAGTATGGGCAAATGTCGATAGGCTGACGGGCGGAATTCCGGGTAAGTTCCAAAAAGGGCTAAGCAGTGCATTTCAAAATCAATCGTTTATTCATGCTATTGAATATGCTGTAAGACTCATATTGGGGATATTGCTTTCATCGGCGCAAATATTGCGTGAATACGCACCCTTTGGCATCGGATTTGTGGCGGCTTCCGGCACCGGTGTCGGCGGTCTGTTTGCCATAGCCGGTGCTATGCTGGGTTCCGTACTCGCAGACGGGTTTGTGTGGGCGACCAAATATGTTGCGATATCCGTGCTTGTCTTTGCAGCAGCCTTTGTTTTCAAAGATACGAAAATGTATAACAAAAACTGGTTCATGCCGCTTATTGGAGGGATAATGACAGCATGCACAGGATTTGTTTACGTTGCCGATTCAAGCTGGGGGCTTTCAGCTACGGCATTTTATATCATGGAGACAGTGCTTGCCGCATCAAGCGCGTACTTTTACTTAATGATATTATCACCGCATAATGTCAGCGAAAGCGACCCGCTTCGCCGCCGCGTCAGTGTGTTGATACTTTTGGCAACAATACTGATTTCTCTTTCAAGACTTAATATATTCGGTATCATCTCCATCGGGCGATTTCTTGCTGTGATCGCTGTTATGACAGCGGCATATAAAGGCGGCATGGCATGGGGCAGCGTTGCGGGCATTGCTTTCGGTATATCGATGGACTGCGCAGCGGGTTCCCCTCCGTTTTTTACCGCCTGCTTTTCCCTCGCAGGACTAATATCGGGAATCTGTTTCAAAAGCAGCAGATTGCTGTTTATTTTATCCTATATCCTGACCAACGCAGTCGCTTCTCTTTGGAATTGGGAAAGCGTTTTTCGGGAATCCGTTCTTTATGAAACATTCATCGCATCCGTTGTGTTCATGCTTTTACCGGGGTCAGCTTTGCTTGGCTGGAAAGAAAGTTTCATCAGGCAAGACGCATATGAAGGCCCGATAAAAGCTAAGGCATATGTCAAAGTGAAAACTGAACGGGCGGCGAGAGCGTTTCGGGACATCTATGACATTTTAAAACAAAATCTCGATGGAGACAGAAACGACGGTGATATCGCAACTGTTTTTGATATGGCTGCCGAAGTTACCTGCCGGAAATGCCGGATGACAAGTATCTGCTGGAACCGCGAATACATAAATACATTCAACGCAATGAACGACGTTTCGCAGACAATGATGAAAAGAGGCTCGCTTTGGGAGGAGGACTTTCCGTCTCATTTCAGAGACAGGTGTCTTGACATCAAAGGGTTTACCGAAGCAGTGAATACGCAGCTGAGAGCGCTCATGCAAAGAAGGCAGTTCAAAAACAGGCTCCGCGAGAATCAGAATGTTTTGTACGCTCAATATATGGATATGTCCTTCGTGCTCAAAAGCATGGCAGAAGAATTGGATATAACATCCGCAAAAGAAAAGGATACGGAAAAACGGCTGAAGCTATATCTTCGTGGAATAGAAACCGATATTTCCGGAGGTGTGTTTTGCGATAAGAATGGTCGATTGCATATCGAACTGGAAGGACAGGGCGTTCTTGAACTAAAAAAGAACGATGCGTATCTGGACAAGCTGTCCGCTGTCGTCGGAAAAAGGCTCTGTGAACCGGAAAAGGTAAGAAAAGGTATACTGGTGCTTTTGGAAGCGGAACCGCTTGCCGCATCTGTCGGTATCGCCTCGATGAGAAGAAGGAACGAGCATGTAAACGGAGATAACGGCACATACTTTAAAACAGACGAGGGCATACTGTGCGTTATTTTGTCAGACGGTATGGGGAGCGGTATTGAGGCGGCGAGAGACAGCGCGGCCGCAGTAAAAATCCTCGAAAGATTCCTGAAAGCGGGTGTACAGGCAGAAACCGCTCTGAGGATTTTAAGCTCGGTTATGCTCCTGAGGGGTGAAGAGGACATTGCCTGTGCAACGGTGGATCTGATGTGCATCAATTTGTTTACAGGCGATACGCAGATGTTCAAATATGGCGCGTCGCCGTCCTATGTGAAAAAAGGAAAGTCGGTACGCAGAGTAAAAGGTGAAAGCCTGGCTGCCGGACTGGGTAACGCCGGGGCGTACGCGCCGGACTGTACAAAAGTCAGGCTGGAGGCGGGAAGTCTGGCGGTTATTGCAAGTGACGGTGTCGCAAACGGGCAGGATGATACATGGATCGCCGATAACATTGAAGGGTATGAAGGAAGAAACGCAAAGGAATTGGCTCGAAGCATACTTGACAAGGCTGTCGAGAAATACGGTTGCGAGGACGATATGACTGTTTTAAGTATTGCGGTGGAAAACAGGAATTAATACAGCTCGTCAGCTGAATTGAAAAACATTGTTATAGCTATGAGCGCAAAGCGCCGACAGCTCCGAACGCTTGACGTCAACGACCTTTTTAATCATTATGCTTATTCTCAACGGATCTGTATGAATATTCCAAAACTAAAACGGTTAAAATTTCATCAAATGGTTTTGGAGCGTGTGACATGATTAAAGGCGTATCAAGGCGTGTGATTATCGTTAATTCACCGGATCCTCAATTGTTCGAGAAGGCGATTTTCATTTTGAGGGACGGCGCTTTATTAAGAAAGAACACCACACAGGATGATATCCTTCGAGAAGCGCAGAAAATAGCCAACTGTTATGTCAAAAACAACATCGCAAGAAAAAAGTTCAGCATGCCGGCTCCGGCCTACGCGGCGGCGGGCGCAGTCGCAACCGGAATTGCATGGCTCTGTTTGCGGTTTATCGTGTAGAGAATAAACTCTGGATTTGACACAGGCTCATCTGGAAAAGGATCTAATATATGGACATGAATTCGCAAGACGATTTTTGTCTTGCGGTTTTTTTTCGCGTTATGAAGAGTTCACATATGTGAACAACGATGAAATAAAAGGTTGTATAATATACCTTATTGTTATACTATTATATCAAATAGTCGATTATGTACCGATTATACTGAGGGGAAACGGCTAATGGGTATTTTAATAAAAACAATCAAAGCGGTATTACCGCAGAAGGACGATATTTTTACAATAGGGGAGCATTCGGTTTATATTCAAGACGACTGCATAGCCGGGATTGACAATAAACCGGAAGGTTTTGAAGCAGATACGATTATTGACGGCTCGGGAAAGTTATTAATCCCCGGTCTGATAAACGCGCACACCCATGCCTATATGACGATTTTCCGAAATTACGCCGATGATCTTGACTTTTCCGATTGGCTGTTTCAAAATATCATGCCGCTGGAGGATAAACTGATTGCCGGGGATACCTATTGGGGCACGCTGTTGAGCTATATGGAGATGCTGAAAACCGGAACAACCTGCTCGCTTGATATGTATATGTTTCCTGACGAGGCAGCGCGTGCACAACAGGAGACCGGTATAAGAGCTGTCATGACCAGGGGTCTTTCCGGCTCGAAAGACAGCGCTTCGGGGGGAGAAAGGCGTCTGAACGAAGCAATAGCGGAAATTAAAAAATGGAAAGACAGACCAAACCTTACGTTTATGCTTGGACCGCATTCACCGTATACCTGCGACGCCGGGTATCTCCGGGAAGTTGCTGACCTATCCAAAGAACTGGGCGTCGGGCTGAGTATCCATGTGTCTGAAAGCAAAGACGAAATTGAGCAGATTAAAGAAGAATACGGATGCAGCCCTGTCGAACATCTATATAAACTGGACGTACTCGGAGAAAGTACGGTAGCAGCGCATTGCGTGCATTTATCCCGGAAGGATATAGAAATACTGGCGGTGACCAAAACCAATGTCGCGACAAACCCGGTCAGTAACCTTAAGCTCGGAAACGGCATAGCACCGATTCCGGAGCTGTTGCGCAGCGGTGTCAACGTCTGTCTGGGAACGGACAGCGCGGCGAGCAATAATGCTTTGAATATGTTCAGAGACTTAAGCTTTCTTGCACTTTTGCATAAAGGCGTAACTGGGGATGCGAAGATGATCAGCGCCGCGCAGGGATTGAAAATAGCGACTGTGAATGGAGCAAAGGCACTCGGCCTTGCCGGCGTTACAGGCGTGATCAAAGAGGGAATGAAGGCTGATCTTGTGATTATTGACATGCAAAAAACCTGGCTGAAGCCAAGTAATAATGAGCTTGCTGCGCTTGTTTACTCGTCAACGGGTACGGAGGTCGATACCGTTCTGGTAAACGGAAAGATATTGCTTCAAAACGGCGCATGTACCACAATCGACGAGGAACGGGTTTATTATGAGGTCGAGAAAATATGCAAGCGAATCGGAATGAGAGGATAATGATGTACAGAGTTAACGATATATCCATTGCCGGGGCGGGAGAGAAAAAAATTGAATGGGCAAGACGGAATATGCCCCTTCTTCGCGGTATCGAAACTGATTTTATCCGCACAAAGCCTTTTGCGGGACTGAAGATCGCATTGTCTGTGCACATTGAAGCGAAAACCGCCTGCTTATGCAGACTGCTGACTGCGGGTGGCGCGGAGCTATATGCCACCGGCTGCAATCCTCTGTCCACTCAAGATGATGTGGCGGCTGCGTTGGCTGCGGGCGGCATCAGCGTGTTTGCGCGTCATGGTGTCGATGAGCGGGAATATCTCAGAGATCTGGAGTCGGTACTCAGGCCAGGCCCGAATATCGTGATTGATGACGGGGGGGATCTTGCCGGTATGCTGCATCAAAAGATGCCGGAATTGATTGACGGTATTCTGGGCGGTTGCGAAGAGACAACTACCGGCATTACGCGCCTTCGCTCCATGGAACGAGACGGTATTTTAAGGTATCCTGTCATTATGGTCAACAACGCAAGATGTAAGTATTTGTTCGACAACCGTTACGGAACCGGTCAGTCTGTTTGGGACGGCATCAACCGAACCACCAATTTGGTCGTTGCGGGTAAAAACGTTGTGATCGCCGGCTATGGCTGGTGCGGAAAAGGCGTGGCTATGAGGGCCAAGGGGCTTGGTGCAAACGTCGTAGTAACCGAGGTGGACCCGGTTAAGGCACTGGAAGCGGTGATGGACGGATTTCGCGTTATGCCGATGGAAAAGGCGGCGGAGATCGGCGATTTGTTCATTACGGTCACAGGCTGCAAAAATGTTATATGTGAAAGCGCTTTCAAAAAAATGAAGAACGGGGCCATACTCAGCAATGCAGGCCACTTCAATGTAGAAGTGGATGTCGATGCTTTGGAGGAAATAGCCGTGAGAAAGGAAGAGCAGAGACCGAATATCATGGGTTATCTGCTGGATAACGGCAACTGGATCTACCTGCTTGCCGAAGGCAGGCTTGTTAATCTTGCTTCAGGAGACGGTCATCCGGTCGAGATCATGGATATGAGCTTTGCCATTCAGGCGTTGAGCGCCGAAAGTCTTGCGAAAAAGACGGGAAGACTTACCCCGAAGCTTTATCCGGTCCCGGAGGAAATCGATTTGGATGTAGCGCGTCGCAAGTTGGATATCCTCGGTGCTGAGATCGATACACTCAGTGATGAGCAGAAACACTATCTCGATAATTGGCTGCTATAATAAGGCCTTACACCGGCAGGGTTAATATAGTAAGTAGGGGTGAAAGATATGGATGAGGTGAAAGACCGGAAAAACATCGCATTGATATTTCGGATCAATAATGCGCTGACAAAGCAGAAAAACAAGAAGATGGCAAGGTATGATTTAACCTCAATTCAAGCGGATGTACTGATCTATATTCTGCTCAATGCGGACAAAGGCGAAATCAATCAGCTGGATATTCAGGCTGTATTCAAGCTGACAAACCCGACTGTTTCCGGCATAATAGACAGGTTGGCGGAAAAGAATTTTATCAAGCGCGCGAAAAGCGTTAAAGATGCCCGTTTCAGACGTTTGCTGCCCATGCCAAAGGGAGAGGCACTTCTGGATGTCCTCCTGAAAAGTGCACATAATGCGGAAGAAGAGTTTCTGGTTGATATGACAAACGAAGAAAAAGATGAGTTCGAGCGGCTTTTAAACATAGCGCTGAAAACAGTGGAAAGCGATTAATACCGCAATCTGAGGTGTGCAGCCGTTTGGCGCCTTATGTCTTGAAATAGTAAAGCGAACATGGTATATTTTAGGCAAACATGTTCAATCTCAACAGATGGAGGTATACCCGATTATGGATTTAAAACCTCATATCCGGACCGTTCCCGACTGGCCGATTCCCGGTGTCAATTTTATCGACATCACCACATTGCTGCAAGACGCAGCCTTGTTTAAATATGTGGTCGATGAAATGACCAAGCCGTTTGAATACAGTAAAATCGATAAAGTCGTAGGAATCGACGCGAGAGGCTTTCTTTTGGCAACCCCGATTGCATACAGCATAGGCTGCGGTGTAAGCATTGTCAGAAAAGAGGGGAAATTGCCGTATAAAACGATAAAAGAGAGTTATCAGAAGGAATATGGCCTGGATGTTTTGACCATGCATGAAGATACCATAAAAAAGGGTGAGAAAATCCTTATTGTGGACGACCTGCTGGCTACGGGCGGTACAGTTGAGGCCACGATTAAAATGATAGAAAGACTGGGCGGCGAAATCATCGGCGGAAGCTTTCTTATAAACCTTAAGTTTTTGGGCGGAAGCAAAAAACTATCCGATTATCGTTTGAAATGGCTGGTGGAATATGATGAAGAATAAAATCGGCATTATCGGTGGAAGCGGTATGGATGATCCGAAGATCCTGAAAAACCCGGAACAAATAGAATTGGAAACACCGTATGGAAAAACATCAGATAAATTGATGTGCGGAAAGATCGGCAGCACTGAGGTGGTGGTGCTGGCAAGGCATGCAAAAGGGCACAGCATTTCCCCGACAAAAGTTCCCTATCTGTCCAACATTTGGGCACTAAGGGAAATCGGCTGTACGCGAATTTACGCAACGACTGCCTGCGGATCTCTGAGAGAAGAAATGAAGCCGGGCGACCTTGTATTTCTCGATCAGTTTATTGACTTCACGAAACGAAGAAAGCTGACATATTTTGAAGATGAGGTCGTACACACCTCGATGCCGGAGCCGTTTGACGCCGGAATGCGCCGGAAATTGATTGCAGCGGCAGGGGAGCTTGGCTATATTTTTCATGAAAAGGGAACGATGGTCACCATAGAGGGTCCGAGGTTCTCGACAAAAGCGGAATCGAACATGTTTCGGCTGCTGGGAGCAGACCTTGTCAATATGTCTACGGTACCCGAGGTTTGCCTTTCAAATGAACTGAACATACCCTACCAGTCCATAGCCATGGTTACAGATTATGACTGCTGGAAAGAAGGCGAGGAAGCGGTAACACATGACATGGTCATGAATCGGATGACGATAAGCGCGGAGAAGGTCATAAATCTACTGATAAAAGTTGTGCAATAATAATCAGTGCCGGATGCAGTCATCCGGCACTGATTATTTTAAGCCTTATATGAAGTTCTGAATTTACAGGTTATGCTCTTTTCCACTTTATGCCCTGATGGGTGTCTTCCAAAATAATGCCCATTTCTTTAAGCTGATCTCTGATGCGGTCCGCTTCTGCGTAGTTTCTTTCTGCTCTTGCCTGCTGACGAGCTTCTATCAGCGTTTCCACCTCAGCTGCAAGATCCTCGCTGTTCTCGCGTGAATACAGCAAACCGAGAATATTCGTCAAATCCCGCAAGCGTGCGCGGCATAGTGCCGCAAATTCAGACGATGGGTTTTTCTCGGGCGAACAACCGGAATTGATAGCTCTGACAAGCTCGAAAATGACAGAAACTGCGTCTGCGGTGTTCAGATCGTCGTCCATGGCCTGCTCAAAACGCTCTTTATATGCGCTAAGAGACAAAAGAAATTCTGATTCCTCTTCAGTAATCTTTTCGGACAGCGCGTTATTGCTCAAAAACGCCAGATGCTCATCTGTTGTATACAGCCTTTGAAGCGCCGCTTTTGCTTGAAGCAACGACTCTTCGGAATAATTTAATGGGCTCCTGTAATGCGCAGAGAGCATAAACATCCGGATCGTTTCATATCCGTAGCTTTTTGCCGCTTCACGCACGGTGAAAAAATTGTTAAGGGATTTCGACATTTTTTTATTGTCGATGCTGAGGAACCCGTTATGCATCCAATAGTTAACAAAGCGGCAGCCATTCGCGGCCTCTGATTGTGCGATTTCATTTTCATGATGCGGGAAGATAAGGTCCTGACCTCCGCAGTGAATGTCAATTGTCGTACCCAAATGCCTTACCGACATAGCGGAACACTCAATATGCCAGCCCGGCCGTCCGTCGCCCCAGGGAGAAGGCCAGTAGGGTTCACCCGGTTTTGCGGCTTTCCAGAGTGCGAAATCCATCGCTGCTTCCTTATTGTCGTTAATATCAACTCTGGCGCCGGATTCCAGATCCTCAAGCGGCTGACGCGAGAGCTTGCCATATTCTTTGAATTT